>ERZ773067.345-NODE-345-length-29068-cov-8.133216_pt1 | contig 29068 bp, 23 predicted proteins | sample MGYA00580622_ERZ773067 | MGnify/ENA primary metagenome ERZ773067 (study PRJEB29015, sample SAMEA2737998) | human oral metagenome | biome: human oral; feature: human-associated habitat; material: dental | place: China | collected 2113 ...
CCTGCGGGGCGCCACGCGGGGGTCGCGCCCCGCCGATGCCTCGTCCGGTCGACCGATCATCCGCATACCGGCGCGGGCGCGCGCGAACGACGCCACAACCGCAACCGCGGTGATAGTAAACAGGAAGGACGATCCGCCGTAGGACACGAGCGGCAGTGGAACACCAATGACCGGCCCAAGGCCCGTCACCGATAGAACGTTAATGATCGTCTGCACCCCAATCCAGGAGGCGACACCCGAGGACACGGCGACGACGAACAGGTCCGAGGTCCCCCGTGCCACTCGGATCATGCCCCACACCAGCAGCCCCAGGCACACGAGGACGGCGAGAGTACCGAACAAGCCGAATTCCTCACCAACGATCGCGAAAATAAAGTCCGTGTGCGCCGCCTGCAGGTAATTCCACTTCTCACGCGACGCCCCGGGGCCAAGGCCAGTCAGACCTCCCGACCCCAGCGCCCACAGCGAATGATCAATCTGCTCGGGAGCAGACTCGTCCGGACCCTTCGACGTACCCGGCAGGATCGCAAGAATACGACGAATACGGGTCGGGTTCGACAGAACCAAGAGCACCAACGTGGGGACCGCGACCATGATGAGAACACCGAACCAGCGCTTGGGCAAACCCGCGACCCACATGGCTCCCAAAGCACCCACCGCGACGACCATCGCGGTACCCATGTCTCGACCGAGCATCACCGCACCCAGCGCAACGAGAATCGGCAGGCCAACGGCAACTGCCATCGTGCGCAGGTCAGAACGCTTCGACGCTGACTTCGAGACCATCAGCGCCAGGAACACAATAAGCGCGAGTTTCAGAAACTCCGACGGCTGGGCCATGATCGGCCCGAGCTTCACCCAGTTCGCGTTGCCACCCTCGGACCGGCCGAGCGGGCTGAGCACCAGCGTTTGGAAGCCAAGCGCCCCCACGAACATCACCGGCGCAATAAAGACGAACCAGCGCTGCGGCACCAGCTGAACAACCATCGCGATCAGCAGCGAGACAACGATGATCAGAAGTGGACGGGCATACGCCGTGTAGGGGTTCTCCCCCTGCGCGATCGACGTGACCGTCTGCGCGGAAAAGCCCATAACAAGGCCGAAAACCGACAGCACGACGGCAGGCAAGACAACCAGGTAGTACGTCATCACCGGGTTTTCTTCACGCTCCTGGCCGGACCCGAAACGGATCCGAGGCAGCGTGACGGTGGGAATGTGCCACCCGCGCTTATTCGTCGCCACCGGCGCTCCCCCACTGGGCGGCCAGGCGCGAGACCGCGTCCGCGAACGCGTCGCCACGCTGGCCGTAGTTGTCGAACTGATCCCAGGACGCGCACGCAGGGGCAAGCACAACAGTGTCACCCGGCATGGAGAGAGCCACGGCCTCATTCACGACCGAGAACATCCAATCCTCGTGTCCATCGACCTCAACGAAAGGCACCTTCGGGGCCCCGCTCGACAGCGCAGCGACCAGAGCACGGCGGTCCTCGCCGATAACAACGACGCCCCGCAGGGTCGGCTCGACCTGCTTGATGAGCTCCGTGAAATCCTGCCCCTTTGCGTCGCCACCGACGATCCAGATCGCACTGCGGGGAGGTAGTCCGGCGAGCGATGCCCGCGCCGCATGCGCGTTCGTCGCCTTCGAGTCGTCCACCCAGGTCAGATCCGCCGCATGGGCGATGACCGCTCGGCGATGCCCGGCGGGACGGAAGGAGCGAAGCCCCGCTTCCACGGCCTCGGGCTCGACGCCGTACGCACGTGCGAGAGCCGCAGCGGCAAGCGCATCACTCAAAGCAGCAGTCGACGGGTGAGGCCCGTAGGCGCCCGACAGATCCGACACGTGTGCGAGGGCCACCGCCTGACGAGCGCGCATCTCCACGAAAGCGCGGTCGACGAGGAGTCCCTCAACAATGCCAAACTGCGACACCGACGGGGCACCGAGCGTCACGCCGATGGCACGCGCACCCTCGACGACGTCGGCGTTCTCCACCATGGCCTCAACAGTGCGATCGGATGCCGGGTACACGCACGCCTTCACCGTGTTCTCGTACACGCGAGCCTTATCCGCCGCGTAGGCCTCAACGCTACCGTGCCAGTCCAGGTGATCCGCGTCCACATTCAGACACATCGACGCCAGAGGCGAGACCGTCTGCGCCGTATGCAGCTGGAAGCTGGACAGCTCGACAGCAAACACCTCTGCATCGGAGTCGATCGCGCGCGTGATCGGAATACCGATATTGCCGACCTCTTCCACCTTCACACCGGCACAGCGCAGAATCTCTCCGAGCATCCCCACGGTGGTGGTCTTACCGTTCGTGCCGGTCACCGTCAACCACGGGCGACCAGCGTGCGGCCCCTCCTCCTGGAGACGCCAGGCGAGTTCCACCTCTCCCCACAGGTCGATACCGGCATCCTCACAGGCGCGGAACACCGGGTGGTGCGCGGGCACGCCCGGAGATACGACGACGAGGTCAGGGCCCGCCTCGACGATCGCGTCGACGAGGGCGTTCGGATCCTCCTGAACACAGACCTCAACCTCAGCGACATCATCGAAGAACAGCGACTGTCCGCCGCGCGCATCAAACGCGCGCACCTGCCAGTTGCGGGCGAGCAGCGCGCCCGCCGCACCCTGACCAGACTTACCCCAGCCGACGACAGCAGCGAAACGACTCATCGACGCGACACCCACTCCGCATAGAAGATACCCGCACCGGCAACCGCAACAATCGCGGCAATCAGCCAGAAACGAATTACGATTGTGACTTCCTTCCAACCGAGTAGCTCGAAGTGATGGTGGAGCGGTGCCATCCGGAAGACACGTTTACCGGTGGCTTTAAAGACGCCGATCTGAATGACATCCGAGAGAACAACCGCGACGAACAGGCCTCCCACGATGACGGCGAGCAGCTCCGTCTGCGTGAGCATCGACAGGCCGGCGACAGCGCCACCAAGAGCGAGAGCACCCGTGTCGCCCATGAAGATCTGAGCGGGCGACGCGTTCCACCACAGGAAGCCCGCCAGCGCACCAATGAGCGCGGCACAGAAAATCGCAAGGTCAAGGGGGTCACGCGTCGAGTAGCAGGTCGATTGATTCGCCCCGAGCTGCGTGCACGCCTGAATGCGCTGGAAGTACGTGATGAAGGTGTAAGCACCGAACACGAAGATGGACACACCCGCCGCCAGACCATCCAGGCCATCGGTCAGGTTCGTCGCATTCGACCACGCCGTCACAATGAGATTCGTCCAGATCAGATACAGGACGACACCCACGCCGAGCCCCGCAAAGCCCAACGTCAAGGCCGTGGGCCGCGCGAAGGAAATCGCCAGTGTTCCGGCATATTCGCCGAACTCGTTCGGCATGATGAGGGTTCCCAGCGCGAAGAGCGATGCGACGGCAACCTGGCCGATAATCTTGCCCGACGGATGCAAACCGAGAGAACGCTGGCGCATGATCTTGATGCCGTCATCAAGCAGTCCGATGACGCCCAAGCCCACAAACAGGAACACGAGGAGCAGGCCGGACCACGACGGTCCGGCACCGGCGACCAGCGAGCCAATCAGCCAGGCCACCACGGCCGCCAGAATGATGACAACGCCGCCCATTGTCGGCGTGCCACGCTTGGTCAAGTGCTGGGTCGGCCCATCCTGGCGGATGAACTGACCGTACTGGTGCAACACCAGGAAGCGGATGAGCAGCGGCGTACACGTCACTGACAGCGCCATGGCGATAATGAACGCCGAGATAAGTCCAATCACCGGTTCGTTCCCTTCTCTCGCAGGATGTCTGCGACCTGCCACGAATGTGACCCGTAGGAGCCTTTGACCAAGATGACAGCGCCATCCTCGGCATGTTCGATCGCCAGGCGCACGGCCTGCTCGGGATCTGACGCGACCTCACGATGGGCCACACCCGGGGCCCCTTCTAAATAGTAGTGGGCATCCGTCCCCAGGCCAATGAGGGTGTCCACACCCGCATCCTCGATCATGGCTCCCACCTGCTCGTGCAACGACTGCGAGTCATCGCCCAGCTCCAGCATTTCGCCGAGCACCGCAATGGTATGCGCGTCCGAGCCGATCGAGGCCAGAGCTGCGATTCCGGCACGCATCGAATCCAGGTTCGCGTTGTACGAATCGTCGATGAGGGTGATTGCCGTGCCCTGAACCGTGAGCTCATGAACGTCCATGCGATGAGGGCTCAATGCACGCGCATTCGACAAGGCACTAGCCACTGTCTCCAGGTTCACCCCGAGCGTCAGGGCGCCGGCTGCGGCAGCCAAGGCGTTCGCCACGTGGTGGCGACCCACAATCTTCAGGTCAATGCGCGCCTCGCCCTGAGGCGCCACGAGAGTGAAGGAAGCGCGGTCGGCGCGGTCAAGGCACACGTTGATCGCCCGCACATCGCCGCGGGGATTACCCGCGGCGGAGAAGCGGATAATCTGCCCCGTCGCCAGAGGCGCCATCGCCTCAACATTCGGGTCATCGGTGTTGAGAATGACGGGGCCACCCGGGCGCATCCCCTTGATGAGTTCAGCCTTCGCGGCGGCAACGCCCTCGAAACCACCGAAGCCACCCACGTGGGCGTGCCCCACGCACAGCTCAATGGCAACGTCCGGGGACACGATATTCGTCAGGTAGGTGATGTGGCCGGGACCCGATGCACCCATCTCGAGGACGAGGTGGCGCGTCGATTCATCGGCCAGGAGCACCGTCAACGGCAGGCCGACCTCATTGTTGAATGAGAGCTTGGGGGCCACCGTCGGCCCGTCCTCGCTCATAATCTGCGCGAGCAGGTCCTTCGTCGTCGTCTTACCCACAGATCCCGTCATCGCGATGACATCGAGGTCTCCCCCACTGCGCAGCTTCTCCACGTGCGCCCGGGCCAGAGCACCGAGCGCCTCGGTCGAATCATGCACGACAATCTGAGCCACGGCCTCGTCGACCTCGTGTTCGACGATCACAGCGACGGCACCGCGCGCCACCGCCCCTGCAACGAACGTGTGCCCGTCGGCAGCCTCGCCGCGGCGCGCAATGTAGAGCGATCCCTCGGCTGCTTCGCGCGAGTCGGTGACCACCGGGCCTGTCACGAGCACATCGGGGCCAACCAGGCGACCCGACACTGCCTCAGCAATCCATTGTGCTGACGTCTGCATATTCTACTCCTTCAGACTCACGGCGTCGTCGGATACAGGTTAGCGGACGACGTGGAGGCGGGGATACCCAGGTTGCCGACAGCGGTACGCGCAATGTCGCCAAACAGCGGCGCCGAGGAATCAGATGAGACCGACGCCACCCTCGGGTTGTACAGCACGACGGCAATCGCGAGGCGCGGCGCGTCCGCGGGAATAATGCCTGCAGTCGTGGAGACGAGGCCGGACGCACCATCGATGATCGTCTCAGCGGTACCGGTCTTCACACCCACGCGGTAGCCGGGCACCTTCGCGGCACCGGCGGTACCCCGATCGTCCTCGACGACGGACTCCATCATCGTGACCAGCTCAGAGGCAGCCGTCGCATCCATAGCCTGGACAGGCTGACTACCCTGTGGCACCTCAACTGTTCCATCCGCGTTCGTCCACGACTTCACAATGTGAGGCGCGATGCGCACTCCCCCGTTCGCGATCGTGGCGAGCGCCGAGGCCTCCTGCATCGCGGTAATCGCGTACGCCTGACCGAACATCGTCACGTAGCGGTCACGGCCCTGCCACTGATCCGCACTGCGCAGTAGACCGGCGGACTCACCGGGCAGCTCGACGCCCGTCTCCTCGCCAAACCCGAGAGCGCGCATCATCGCGTAACGCTGGTCGTCGCTCATCGTCTGGCCGATCAGGACAGTACCCGTGTTCGACGACTCCGCCAGAACACCCGTTGCCGTCAGGGTCTCGCCGCCGTGCTCGTGGAAGTCGGTGATAGGACCACCCGCGTCGGGAAGATCCAGCGAGTAGGGCACCTGGAAGACACTCGTCGGCGTGATCGTCCCCTGATTGAGGGCCGCCCCCACGGTCACGAGCTTGCCCACCGAGCCGGGCTCAAATGCGTCCTGAACCGCGTGCACCTTCTGAGGGTTCGCGTTGTCGGACTCCTTAGAGTTCGAGTCCGCCATCACCAGCACATGACCTGTTGCCACGTCCTCGATGACGACCGCGCCCCAGTCGGCCTGGTGTTTCGTCACTCGCGCGTCAAGCAGTTCCTGAACCTGGTGTTGCAGGTCGGCATGCAGTGTGAGCTCCACATTGCCACCGTTCTTCGGCTCCACAGTGGTCTTCTTACCGCCCGGCATCACGGCACCGTTGGGCGCGATCTCAAAGGCCTGCGCTCCGGGTGTCCCCGTCAGCAGTGCGTCAAACTGCGCTTCCATGCCAGAAGATCCCTGCCCCTCGGCGTTGACCGTCCCGATGACGGGCGCAGCAACATTGCCATTGGGGTACTCGCGCTCGAAGACGGACTCCCACTCGATCCCGTAGATGTCCAGTTTGCGGATCTCGCGGTAGGACACCGCATCTACGTTGCGCTTAATGTACACGTAGGTCGAGTCGCCCAGCATCATGCCGCCGAGCTCCGCCTCATTCATGCCAAGGATGGGCGCCAAGAGGCGCGCGGCCTCCGCGGGGCCACGGCCAACCTCGTTCCCGTCATCGTCACGGTGCACGAAAGAACGGATATTCACCTGGTTCACCGCAATGTCGTACGTCTGAATCGAGTTCGCCATGACGACACCCGTAGCATCGGTGATCGTGCCACGCGCAGCAGCAACCTCCGTCGAGGAGGTACGCACACGCTGCCCCTGGGCCGCCAATGACGGCCCCTCAATGATCTGCAGCTGAACCAGACGCACACCACAGATACACAGGGCACCAACGAGGATGCCCACGATCCATCGCGAACGCGTCATGACGGTATCCATCGGTACTCGCCTTCCGAGTTACTTCGCGGGAGTCCCAGCCTCGACACTGCCGGTTTCGAGAGTGATGAAGCCCGACTTCCCGGCGGGCACCATGCCGTTCGCCTTCGCAGCCTTCTCGAGCTCCGTCGGCGAGGCCTTACGATCCAGTTCCGCTCGCATCGTCCACGACTGCGCCTCCAGCTCATTAAGAACCAGCTGCTGCTCACGGATCTCGAACGACGTCTGGGCCATGCGCGTATTGAGAACCATCGATGTGACGACGGAGGCCAGTGCGACGGCGACGAAGAGCATGAGGATCGCCGCGACCGAGCGTCGGGGACGAGCGCCCTCAACGATACGCAGCTCATGGGCCTCCTCGCGGCGCAGCTCGGGGCGCGCTGCGGGACGTGCCTTCGCGGTTGCTGCACTCATGAGAGGTCCTTCCATTCACGGACGAGCTCCGCGCCGCGCAGTCGCACGGAAGCGGATCGGGGGTTGTGGTCTTGTTCGGCTTGATCGGCCCTGTTCGCACCCTTGGTCAGCAGGCGCAGGCTGGGAGCCATCTCCTCAGGGATGATCGGCAGTCCGGGAGGAGCGCTGCTGGTCGAGCCGCGACGCAGCACGTCTTTGACTATCCGGTCCTCGAGACTCTGGTAGGATTCCACGACCAGGCGTCCGCCCACCCGCAAACTTGCGAGGGCCCTCGGCAAAGCGCGTTCCAAGATTGTCAGCTCGTCATTGACAGCCACACGCAGCGCCTGGAACGTCCGCTTTGCCGGGTTACCGCCGGTGCGTCTCGCGGGGGCCGGGATGGCCTCGCGAATGATGTCGACTAGTTCCCCGGTGCGGGTGATGGGCGCAGTGTCGCGACGCCGGATGATGAGTCTGGCGATACGCGGCGCGAATTTCTCTTCGCCGTACGTGCGCAGGATTCGGATCAGTTCGCCTTCCGAGGCCGTGGCAAGCAGGTCAGCTGCGCTCGGCCCGGTGGTCGAATCCATCCTCATGTCGAGGGGCGCATCTTTGGAGTACGCGAATCCGCGCTCAGCCTCGTCCAGCTGCAGGGAGGACACGCCCAGGTCCATGAGGACGCCATCCACACGCGCCCCCTGCCCAAGTTGGTCTGCGACCGCCTCATCGATGTTGTCATAGGTGGTGTGAACAGCTCGGAAGCGTGTCCCGAAACGCTCAAGACGCTCGGAGGCGAGAGTGATCGCCTGAGGGTCGCGGTCAATACCAATAACCGTCAAGTCCTCGAAGCGCTCAAGCGCCCCCTCCGTGTGACCACCCATGCCCAGCGTGCCATCCACGAGAACCGCACCAGGGCGCTGGATCGCGGGGGCAAGCATGTCGAGGCACTCGGCGAGGAGCACAGGCACGTGCCGCTCGCTCGCGGGGCGCGACGAATCGTGCACCGCCTGCGATGTTTCCACCAAGTCGCGCCTCCTTTCGTGTGCCGACTGTCGTGTGCTGGGTGTTCAATCCGCGCTTCCAGGTCCCCCACCGTGCTCCGCCATCGGGGAAGTGATGTCGGAACAGCGGGCGGAGACCTGAGAGCACGGGTCAGAACATCCCGGGGATGATCTCTTCTGCAGTATTGGAGAAGACCTCTTCCTGGACGGCGAGGTACTCGCGCCAGGCCGAGGCATCCCAGATTTCAGCTCGCGACCCCGCACCGATGACGGCGAGTTCGCGACCCAGACCGGCGTATGCACGCAAGTCCGCGGGAACACTGATGCGCCCCTGCTTGTCCGGGATCTCCTTGTAGGCTCCCGAGAGCATCACGCGGATCCAGTCACGCGCCTGCTTGGACGACAGGGGTGCGCGACGCAGTTCCGCGGTCATGTTCTCGAATTCCGCGGCAGGGAACGCATAGATGCAGTGCTCTTGGCCGCGAGTGAGGACGATGCCGCCCTCCATATCCTCACGAAAGCGCGCGGGCAGAAACATGCGACCCTTGTCGTCGAGCTTGGGCTCGTACGTACCGAGGAACATGTCACCGCCCTCCCCCGTTCGGAACTTTCCCCCACTTTAACCCACCACACCCCATGTTTACACAGGAACTTCCGGCGTGGCGTAAAAAACAGAGGCACCAAACGGCTTCTTTTCAATGAAAATATCGAGTGGAGAAAAGTGGGGGAAATCTTGCATACATCCAAGGAAACGCGCCTCCCACTCACCGTCCACGCCGCGCGCTCATCCCCTTCCTTCTCGTCAACAATCATTGAAATACCAACGCTAACCGAGCACCGAAGACCAGGAAACAGTCAGCAATCCGAGCCCGGTGGAGCAGCGTGGGGAGGACAGTGGGGAATGCCGGGGAGGACAGTGGGGAGGAGCGTGGAGGACAGCGGGGAGGACAGCGGGGATCACACCGCAACACTCCCCTCACACAGATCACCCGCACGCAGGAACACGCACACCCAACATCGCACGCACATTTGTGCGACTGCCGATGTGCGGGTGGGAGGATGTGCGTGATGGTTGCGCAGCATTCTTAGTGTTTCGTACTGGTTCTGCGCGTACCCTGAAACGGTAGGGCGCGCCTCCAAGGACGGGGCACGCCGCAGGGCACCTCACCGTGGAGGAGTACAACGCCATGACGGTTCCACCATTGTTCGATCACCTCGATAGCGAGGATGAGGATCAGCTGCGGCGCGACGCCGCGTCGCGGGAAACAGACCTTTCGGCCCGTGGAGGGCCGGGGGTTGATGACGACAACCCGCCCGCGGGGGCCCATCCCCGACTTTGGGCGTGGCTGCACGTCGAGCCGTTCTATTGGGTGATGCGCGTGGTCTACGTGTGCCTCGCCGCAGGAGCCGTCTTCGCCGTCTACATCAACGGCGTCGCAGAAGGCTGGTGGCACGCCTGGGGCGAGAAACCCAGCGTCGCAGCCACGACCCCCGCCACTCAGCCCACGCCCGCGCCATCAGTGTCGAGTGAGGCTGCGATGTCGGGCGGCTACCAGATCGGCGCCGACGGCATCCTCGTACGCCCCGCCCAATACGCTGCAGACACCTACACCAAACCCGAGTTGCCTGACGAAGCGAAGGAAAACACCGAACGAGGAGCAGAAGCAGCGGCAGAACACTACCTCGCACTCATGGCTTATGCGTGGAATACAGGAGACACCCAACCGTTCGTGGACATGTCAGATGGTCCTGACGATTTTCATCAGAAAGTAACATCCAATATTAGGAATGTATACTCACACGGCTGGACATATGACAATCAGGCGACAATTGAACACGTATTGGATGTGCATCCTGTCAATCCTAATGGAAGTACTGTTCCGCCAAATACGATTTCTGTTTCATTTTTAACGAAGTCGTCGGACGGTACAACCTGCAAAGGGATGAAAGTCAATACGAGCACTACAGAATATAAATCCATTCTCTCATTACTCCTCACATGGCAGGGTGGCAAGTGGATAGTCATACAAGGAACAATGGTGAATGCAGATGCGTAAACTAAAACTGTTGCCCATTCTGTTCTCATCTTTACTTGTTGTGGGCTCAATAACGTGTGTCACCGCCAATAATGCGTACGCAGATGAGGAAGAGTCTGCTGCGCCCCCGCACTTCCGCGCCAACGGAAGTGGGCCAGATGTCAACGTGGAGGCTAGCAAGGCAGCCCAGAAGGCAAAAAATCTAGATGGATCAAAAAATATAGGACCAGCAGATGATAAGAATTGGTTAACTGCCGAATCGTCGATACCTGATGAGGCCAAGCGTTACTGGGATTGGGCAAAGTGTGCGTCAGTGTCGATCGGAACCGCACCCAACGACGCACGAGTATCTGACGAAGACTGTACTCTCCCACCCGAACTCGTCATGGCAGGGTTTACTCGTGACTCCGACGCTGTTCCCACGACTCGCGAGATTCTCTTGGCCGCGGCCACGCTCATTCACGCCGATGGTGCTGGCTTACATAAGCGCCCGACGAAGACTTCGTACACGAACAGGTACGTCCCCACGCTCGTGGCGGCCACCCACCCCACCCAAACCCACACGATCAATCTGCTGGGACACGACATCACCGTCACCCTGACCGCCACCTCCTACACGTGGAGCTGGGGAGACGGCACCCCGGACCTGACCACGACCTCGCCGGGAATGCCCTGGCACAAGGGCATGGACCCCAACACCGACCCCCGGCTGATCCGCCACTACTACACCCCGCCCAACGGATGGCGCTCACGCTTCGACGGACCCTACCCCAACGCCACCCGCACCATCACCCTGACCACCACCTGGGCAGGCACGGCCACCAACCCCTTCACCGGAGAAACCCAAACCATCAACGGCCTGGTCACCACGACGGAGACAACAGGCCCCTTCCCCCTGGGCCACCTCATCGTCTCAAACACCGACACCTGGGAAGAAAAACAAGGACACTAAAACGCAGGGCAGGTGCGAAGCTACGCGACCACCATGGCGACAGTTCCCGCGCACATGAGAGCCAGGCCCAGGAGGTAACGCCGCGTGAAACGCTCGTGAAACGCGGCGGCTGACACCGCGACGGTCACGAGAATCGACAGCTTGTCGATGGGTACCACAACCGACGCAGGCCCATCTTTCAAGGCGTGATAGTAGGCCAGCCACGACGCGCACGTCGCAGTGCCCGACGCGATGATAAACGCGAGCTCCCGGCCGGGGACCGACCGAACTTCGCCCATCCGGCCCTGCGCGCCCACGATCACCCACGCCATCGCCAGCACCACCAGCGTGCGCACCGCCGTCCCCAGCGTCGGATCAACCCCCGAAATGCCGACCTTCCCAAGGATCGACGTCAGTGCCGCGAACAGCGCGGACGCGAGCGCAAACGTGAGCCAGCTGCCACCCTCGCGCAGCGCACGTGGCAGGCCTGAGAGGTCGGAAGGCTCCACCATGAGAAGCGTTCCCACCGTGATGACGATGATTCCAAAGCTGCCCCACACGCTCACGGGTTCACCCAGCAGGATGAGCGCAAGGATGATCGCCAGGACCGTCGATAGCTTATCGATGGGGGCGACGCGGGAGACATCCCCTCGAGACAGTGCCGCGAAGTAACACAGCCACGAAGCCCCCGTCGCCAGTCCGGACAGAACCAGGAACAGCGCAGAAGTCCCACCGATAGACGCAACGCCAGAAGCGGAGCCCGTCACAAGTACCATGCCCCACGCGCCAACGGCCACGACAACTGTGCGCAGCGCCGTCGCGACAGTCGAGTTCGTCGACGCGACGCCCGCCTTAGCGAGGACGGATGTCAATCCTGCAAACAGGGCAGACAGGCAGGCCGCGACGATCCACATGAGACCAGCCTAGGCCCGACGCTGACGTCCGCGCACCTGAGAATAATGACGGTGTGTCATGGGCGCCAAATCGCAGAAAAAGTAGGCTATAGTTGTCGCATATCCAGGCCTCGTGTTGGGGTCACAACGCAGTGTAAAGGAACGAGATGAGCGACAACCTCGACGAGCTCGGCGTCAACGGCGAATTCGAAGAAAACGGCCGAGAGATCGTGCTCGACACAAGCGGCGAAGCGGAGCTCACAGGAGAAGCCTCCGATGGCATCGCTGAGCTGCGCGAAACGATCGCACAACAGGACTCGGAGGCCGAACAGTACGCGGTCGAGTTCCTCAAGAAGGTCGTGCGTATCCGCGGCGTGCGCATTACCCGCGATGAGTTCCTGCGTCAGGAACTGCGCAAGCTCCACATGAGTGACGACGCGATCGCGCGCGCAGTCGACTCGAACCCAGTGCTCGCAGGCGTGTCCTTGACCGATCTCGACAAGCTCGCCGACGGCATCATCTCCTTCGAGACGAACAAGTCCGCGGCGATGTCCTTCGCTGCGGGCATCCCCGGCGGCTTCGCGATGCTCGGAACGGTCCCCGCAGACCTGATGCAGTACTACGTGCACGCGTTTCGGATCATGCAGAAGCTCGCGTACCTCTACGGCTGGCGTGAGCTCCTCAGTGACATGGATGAGGTGGATGACGAGACGATCGGTGTCCTCGCGATGTTCTTCGGCGTCATGCTCGGCGTCGGTGGCGCGGCCCAGTCGCTGACGACGTTCGCCCGCTCGGTCGCGATGCCCGCGTTCCAGAAGCAGGTGACGAAGCAGGCTCTCACGAAGACCTCGTGGTACCCGGTGATGAAGCATTGCCTGCGTTTCATCGGTATTAACGTGACGAAGAAGAGCTTCGCGCAGGGCGTCTCCAAGGTTATCCCCGTCATTGGAGGCGTCGTGTCGGGTGGCATGACCCTTGTGTCGCTCCAGTCCCAGTCCACTCGCCTCAAGGGCCACCTGCGCGAGCTGCCGCCTCCCGGAGTCGACGCTGCGGTCTGGAAGCAGTCGGTCAGCGACGCGACCCCCGAGGACCAGGGGCCAGGCGTGCTGGATAGCGCCCAGCAGGCACTGGAGAGCACGACAAAGGTCGTTGCCGACGGCGCGACGAGCGCTGCCTCCGCGATTGCCGACGGCGCGACGAGCGCTGCCTCCGCCATCGCCGGCGGCGTCAAGGGGCTCTTCGGTTGGAATAAGTAGCATCGTCGGAGACGAGGCCGGGGCCGGGGAGGTGCGCATCCGCGAGGCTCGGCACAGGCCTCAGCGCAGTGTTTAACGAGCCACTGTTTCCTATTTTTTCAGCCCCGGGAGAGGGAAAACCTGCCACGATATGCGGGTGAATGAGACGACGAAACCGGCCCTGGCCTCGTCCCTGACGGAGGCGGGCCCTCTGATCTTGCAGGCATTCGCCTGGGACATGGCACCGGATACCAGCCACTGGCGCTACCTCGCCCAGCACGCCCGGGCGATCGCGGACCTGGGTGTCACCATCATCTGGCTGCCGCCCGCCTACAAGGGGCACAAGGGCATCGATGACGTCGGCTACGGCGTCTACGACCTGTACGACCTGGGCGAGTTTGACCAGCGTGGCTCCGTGCCCACGAAGTATGGGACGAAGGACGAATACCTGGCCGCCATCGAGGCCCTGCACGAGGCGGGAATCGCCGTGTGCGCCGACATCGTCCTCAACCACCGCATGGGCGCCGACGCGACTGAGACCGCGCGAGCCACCCCGATCAACCCCCAGAACCGTCATGAGGCGATCGGCGAGCCCGAGATGATCGAGGCGTGGACCCGCTTCACGTTCCCGGGGCGCGCGGGCGTGTACTCGGATTTCACGTGGGACTGGACGTGCTTCCATGGCATCGACTGGGATGAAGCCACGAAGCGCAACGGGCTGTGGCTTTTCGAAGGCAAACAGTGGGACGAGTCCGTCGACACTGAGTTCGGCAACTTCGACTACCTGATGGGCTGCGATGTGCACGTCACCGAACCCCGCGTCAGCGAGGAGCTGGACCGTTGGGGTTGCTGGTACGTCGAGACGACCGGTGTGGACGCGCTGCGTCTGGACGCCGTTAAGCATGTGGGTTCCGACTTCTACGCGCGTTGGCTGAGCGACCTACGTGCGTCTACAGGGCGCTTGCTGCCGGCTGTCGGCGAGTACTGGAGCGGCGACGTGCGCGAGCTCGAGAACTACCTGGCGAGGGTCTCCGACGTCATGCTCTTCGACGTCCCCCTGCACTACCACCTCCACGACGCGTCGATTTCGGACGGCAACGTCGACTTGTCCCGACTGTGGGAGAACACGCTGACGGTGTCCCACCCCGACCAGTCCGTCACCTTCGTCGAAAACCACGACACCCAGCCCGGCCAGTCGCTGGCCTCAACGGTTGCCACCTGGTTCAAGGCGGCCGCTTACGCCCTCATCCTCTTCCACGAGGCTGGGGTTCCCTGCGTGTTCTGGGGTGACCTCCTCGGTTCTCCCGATTCTGACGACCTGCCCGCCGTGCGCGAGCTGCCGATCCTCATGGGGATCCGTGCCCGCGCGGCCGTCGGACGCCAGCACAATGCTTTCGACGACGCGGACGTGGTCGGTTTCGCCCGCGAAGGCAAGGAAGAGATTCCCGGCTCCGGATGCGCGGTCATCCTCTCCGACCGGATGGCCGCCGAGAAGACACTCTACGTGGGAACTCGCCACGCGGGCGAGGAATGGGAATGTGTCATCGGCGGCCACCCGAGCGTGCGCGTCGCGGACGATGGGACCCTTACCGGCACCGTGAGCGACGGAGGCCTCAGCGTCTACGCGCCGCGCGCGTCAGCGCATCACACGCCCCGGCCTCGTCCCTGTCGACGAGGCCGGGAAACATGTGCGTACGAGCGCTACTCCTGGGTGCCACCCAGGGCGGGAATGCGTTCGATCTGATCCTTGAAAAAGGCCTCGGCCGACGCGACGAAACGCTCGATGCTGGTCGAGACCTGCGCGTCCGTCAAGCCGTAGCGGGCGGTGACGAACTGCTCGGCGCACAGGCGCTGACGGCCGTCGTCCAGCGACGCCACGTAGACCTTCGGCCACGTGGTCGCTCCGTTCCAGTCATTGCACGCCTGAATGAGGCGCTGACGAAGCTCCATCGACACGTCCTCGGGGATCGCGGCCCACATGCTCAGGTCCGTGCCATCGTTCGCGATCGAAAAAATGAAGTAGCCGCGCCCGATACCCATGTGCAGGCTCTGGTCTTCCACCCTGTAGTTGAAGTCGTTACGGTCGAAGTAATCGATCAGCCGTTGTACGTTGAGGGGACGTACAACGGTGCGGCGCGAAATGGCAGCCTTGCACTCGGCGATGATTTCCGGCGCGTCCTCGTTGGATGGATCCATGGCGACGCACTGCTCCAGGTACGTCAGCGCGCTCTCCTCCTCGTCCTGCCAGTACAGGGCCGTGCCAATGCGGTAGTACCAGCGTGGGTCCGCCATGCCTTCAGCTTCGACGCTGCGCAGCAGCTCGATCGCGTGCTTGATGTGATCGCGGAAAGAATCCATGTAGGGCTGCGCGTAGTTGATGTAGGCGCGCGCCAGCAGACTCGTCAGCTCGTAATCCATCGCCGACGGGGGCTGCCCCTCGATGAGCGCGATGATTTTTTGGTGTTCCTTCTCCTCGTGCAAGAGATTAATCTGGTCGATGAGCGACGAGCGAGAATCCACGGAATCTCCTTCAAACGATGCCGAATGTGACTGCCTGATCACAAGCATAACAGGGCGCGTGTCGGCTTTGAGCCGCTGATGGACCGCTCGCTGTGTAGGCTGACAGGATGGACCAGACCGGCATGAATGAGGACCGCGTGAACGACGACCTGCGTGCGCGTATGAGCGAGGCCGACGCTGCCCAGTGGGACGAAATCCAGCAGTGGAAAGCCTCTCAGCTGAGCGACAAACGCCCCCGCGCTATCACGCAGAAGATGAAGTCGGCAGCCCTCGCACCGGTGGGCAAAGCAGTGTCCATTGCGCGCAAGGTTCCCGGCGGGGAAGCACTGACCCGAACCATGTCATCCGCAGCCCTCGGACTGGTCGAGCTGGCTGCCTCTGCATCCGAGGCCTCGGTGCGCCGCACGCGCATCCTCAAGGCTTATCGCGCAGCCGGACACGACGTGACAAGCCTGCGAGATATCCGCTCTCTGCCCCTCGACCAGGTGCTCGCGGTCAAGCCTCGCCTGAGCCTCGCATACTCGGGTACGGCAGCCGCGGAGGGGGCGGTCAGCGGCGTGTTCGCCTCCGGCGGCTCTCTCGCCGCTGTGCTCGGCATGGGCGTCGCGTCGGCACCCGGCGTCGGTGTCACTGCCTCGGCGATGGCCGTCGATATTACGACCTTCCTGGCAGCGGCCACGCGTCTCGTCGCTCACACCGCTGCCTACTACGGCTACGACTCCGAGGATCCCTCAGAACGCCTCTTTTCCACGATGGTGCTCTCCCAGGCGATCGACCCGGCCGGAAGCGGGCGTGACTTCGTCGTCGAAAAGCAGGCGACGATGCTCGCCTTCAATCAGGTGATGCGCGACCTCGCGCGCAAGGGATCCCTCGAATCGCTCGGCGGAAGTGCGATCGTGAGCGCCATGAAAACACTCTTCTCAGCGATGGGCGTTCGTCTGGCCAGCCGCAAGCTTGCCCAGATCGTTCCCGTCGCTGGAATCGTCGTGAGCGCAGGGCTCAACGCGGCGCTCATGCGCACCATCGGGGAGACGGCGGATCACCTCTACCGGGAACGTTTCCTCGCCGAGTGTTACGGTCGCGCGATGGGCGATAGCGAGCCCTCGACTGCCCTCGTGGTTTCCACGCAGGGAAGAGACATGAACGAGGACGTCGCTCGCTACCTAGAACTGACCGCGGCTGAGAGTCGTGCGTAGTAAGGTGGCGTCCCTCTTTCAGTCGAAGGGCTTCGGCGTTGGTGGCGGATGCGAAAACGCTACTGCCTGATGGTGCGCAGAGGACGGTCATGAGCGAAAGCACGGAGGAGATGAACGACGCGATCGACGAGATACGTGCGCGCATGAGCACTGACGACCTCGCCCAGTGGGACGCAATCCAGGAATGGAAAGCCGCGCAGATTCGCCCCATCAGGCCTCGTGTCATCTCGCAGCGTATTCGCTCGTATCTGCTCGCGCCCCTCGCGAAGGCAGTTTCTCTTGCCCGCAAGGTGCCCGGCGGGGCGGCTGTCACTGGTGCGGTGGCCTCTGGGATCCTCAAGCTCGTCGAACTCGGGACATCAACCGCCGAGTCTTCGATCAGCCGCGAGCGAATCGTGAGGGCTTTCCGTCGGGCTGGGTGTGATATCGAGTGCCTCGAGGACATCCGAAACCTGAGCCTGGCGCAGATTCGCTCAGTGAAGCCGCACCTGAAGGTGGGCTATTGCGGGGTCGCGGCTACCGAGGGAGCAATCAGCTCCATCGTCGCGTCGGGAGGATCAGTCGCTGCGCTTGCCGGGCTAGGTGTTGCTTCGGCCCCCGGTGTCGGCGTAGTGGCAGCCGCGATCGGACTCGACATTATGACGTTCCTAGCATCCGCGACGCGCCTGGTTTCTCACACGGCTGCGTACTACGGGTACGACACCGAGGACCCCGCGGAAAACCTTTTCGCCGCGATGGTTTTGTCCCAGGCGATATCTCCGGAGAGCGAGGGCAGCGCCTTCGTCGTCGAGAAAGAGACGTCGATGCTCCTTCTCAACAAGGTGATGCGCAAGCTTGCTCAGCGCGGATCGATGGAGACCATCGGGAACAATGCACTCACCGCGTCGGTCAACTCCCTATTCGCGGCTCTCGGAGCGCGTCTCGTTGGCATGAAGATGGCCCAGATTGTGCCGATCGTCGGCATTCTCGTGGGCGTGAGCCTCAACGCGTCCCTCATCCGTACGATCGGCGTGACAGCGGATCACCTCTACCGTGAGCGCCTTCTGATGGAGCGTTATGCGCAGGGGGAATCCAACGAAGACGATCTGGAAGCGCAGATCACGCGCTACGTCGAGCTAGCCGAGGCCGAGGGATGCCGATAGCGCACCTGCACGATCAGCTCCTCGAGTTCCAGTTCTGCCAGTCGTTCCAGTCGTCGTCCTGAGCGTCGACCGAGATCATCGGCGTGCGCGCGGACGAGGCTTGGTCCTCGTTCTCTGCTTCGATGGCGTCGTTGTGGTCCTCACGCTGCTTGCGGCGCTTGCCCCAACCCCAGCGCTTGCGGCGCTTTGATTCGCCTTCCTGCTCACGGTGCGCCTCCTCATTCCACGAGAATTCGGAGTTCCAATCTTCCTGGAATGCGGCGGGCACCGCCGGCGCCTGCGGCGTGGCAGACGGGCGTGGGTCGACCGGTGCCTGGGGCGCCTGGGGCATGGTCGGTGTCTGCGGTACGAACGGAGCCTGGGGCACGGCCGTCTGAGGCTCCTGTGTACGCGTGACCTGAGGTGTTGTAGGCACGTACGGCGCGGCCGGGGGAAAGGGAGCGGCTGCCTGTTCGGGGGCAACAGGTGTGGTCTCGGCGCGTGTCGTTGCAGACCAATCGAAGGAATTCACCCGGCGGATACGAGGAATCTGGGCTGTCGGGAGCTCACCATCGTCGATCACGGGATCGAACGAGGCCTGCTGCGTAGGTTCGGGTTCGGGTTCGGGCTCAGGGGCGACGATAGGCTCGGGCTGCGGAACGACGATGGGTTCCGGTTCGGGCTCGGGCACGGCGATCGGCTCGGGCTGCGGCTCAGGAACGGCGATGGGTTCCGGTTCCGGCTTGGGTTCGGGGACGATGATCGGCTCGGGCTGCGGAACAACGATGGGTTCCGGTTCGGGCTCGGGCACGGCGATCGGCTCGGGCTGGGGAATCGCAATGGGTTCCGGCCTCGGCTGGGGGATTGCGACAGGCTCAGGCTCAGGTGCAACGGCATGCCGAACCTTCGGGATCAGCATTGTCGCGGGAGCGTCGTCCTCGTCTGTAGGCGGAGCCGGAACTGGGGCAGTGGCAGGCGACTCGCCATGCTTGCGCTCGGTCGCCTGGCGATCATGGTGTGCCTCGGCCTCGTGCGTGACGGACATGGGCGTCGAGACCTGGTCAGTGGAGATGCCACGGGCAGGCGTCGGAATATCCGCAGGAGCAGGAGCAGGAGCAGGAGCGGGAGCAGGATCGGCCGGGGCTGAGGGCGCATAGTGATCGGTGCGACGCTGAGGGGCGCCGGTGACCGTAGATGCGTCCTGGCCCTGCGGGAAAGCGGGAGCATAGTTTGGGGCAGATGCACCCGGCTCCTGCGCCATCGGCTGTATTGGCTGTGTTGGCTGCGCAGGGAAAACGGCGGGGCGGTGCCCGTTGCGTGAACGCCTACGCTTCGGAGGCTTCGCTGCCTGAACAGGGGCCTCGGGTGCGGCAGTGGCAGGTTCGGGACACGACTTGTGCTGCCAGACAAAGCCGGTATCACGCGGCTTGGGCTGCGGAAGCGACGCGAGGTCGGGCGCAGAAGAATCGGTTGTGGAGGGGAGTCGCGTTGCCTCGGGCGGGACCGTTGCCCCGCGGCCCTGATTCATCGCGGGGGCAGTGGCAGCCTGTGTTGACAGGCCCGCGGCTTGCGTTGGAGCGTAAGGCCTCGAGGCCTGCGTCCCCTGAGGTGTGGATGGGCGACGTGCGTGGGACGCAGATGCGCTCTGTCCTGCCCCCTGGTTGGACTCCTTCGAGTGCTTCGAACGAACCACGTAAATGACGATGACGACGACCAGCACGATGATGATGAGGCCGACGATTAAGGCGATCAGCAGCCCGAGAGAGGGGCCCGAAGAGGAATCGGAATCGAACGAGGCGGGGGCTGAGCTGGCGGAGGGCGCTTGACTGCCGGGAACAGGCGTTGCGCCCCACGGATCCTTCAGCGCGTTCGCTCCGGCCGCCGCGGACGGATTCCCGCCGGCAGCAAGTGTTCCGTTCACCGTGATGACCTGCGGGACAGTGCCCGTCCACGTCGACACGGAGAGTGCTCGTCCCTCGTCGGTTGTTGCAGAGGTCGCTGCGCCCGATGTTGCGGACTGTACTTCGGCCTCGACGCTGAGAGACACGGAGGCGAAAGTGAGGGAAGCACCGAACGTTTTCCGATACGCGGCAAGGGTCTGGTCGGTGCGAGCGGAGAGCAAGAATGTTCCCGAGTTCTGGAGGGTGAACTCGGATTCATCCTGGGCGCGGGTGTACATCAGCTGCATGTGGCAGACGGTGGCATCGTCGCGCGTCACGAACTCGACGTGCTGGTCCGTGGAACTACCCGCGTATGGTGTGCATGTGGATTCGCTCATCGTCCGAGAGGGATCGACGATGGTCAAGGTGTCGACGAGCTGGCCGTCCTTGGTTAGGACGTATGCCTCCGATAGGGTCGGGGTGTCCGCTGCGTGAGCGCCGAATACGACGGTCGACGTGATGAACAAAGCCCCGAGCGTGGCGCACAGGGCGCGAAAGAATCGCATGCAGTCCTCCTGATATGAACCACTCGATTATCGTCTGTTCGTGGATACAAAGCAACGAGGGGCGCTCGTAGTGATCTAGTCTGACCGGGCGTCAAATAAAAGTGTGCGGGCTGTCAAAGGCGTGCGTCCCGTATTGACAAGGTGTGATCGTGTCCTGTCACGTAGTATGACAGGTATCTACCTAAGGTCAGTTTTTCGATGACTGGTTGGGTGAAAAACTGATGAACTGAGGAGGGGCCCTGTGAAGTGTCGACCTGCCACGCGTGCCGATATTCCCGAAATGACACGAATTATCACCGAGGGATTCCTTGACTATCCTTTACACATCATGCTCAAGCCTTACCTCTACCGTGCGGAGCATTACCCGGAATGTGTCACTGCAATCAATCGGATGCTTGCGGATTCGTACCAGCGGGTCCGTCATGCCCTCGTCGTTGAGCATGAAGGGCGGGTCGTAGGCACGGCTCTCCTGCATGATCGCAAGGTTGGATTCATTCGCAGCTTCCTCAGTGGGGGGTATGAGTTCTTTCGCTATGCTCCACCGTTGCTCGTGAAAGAGTTCTCGGATGTTGTCGATTCCGCGGACCAGGTGACGATCGATAAGGGTGACTTCGAGTGGTATCTCGAGGTGCTCTCCGTCGATAAGCGGATGCGAGGACGTGGTGTCGGTCGTTGGCTTGTCTCGCAGGTTCTTCCCGACTATGTGGCCAAGCGCGGTGGGCGCGCGTATGGATTCGTGACCTCGACCGAGGAAAACGCGCACTTCTACCTCAACGGTGGGTGTGAGCTTCTGGATCGATTCGACATACATTTGCGTGATGAAACGTGTCCCATTTGGTCCTTTCAGAGGCGCGCAGAGCTTCTTTGATAAGTGAGCAAACGGGCCAATCGCGTTGCGCTCCGGCCTTTCGCACGGAAACTTGCTTTTTTGCAGGTCATGGCGCGTGATGCACGTCCCGCAGTTCCGCTTGACTTCAAGGGCTTGAGGTCTTTTAGGGTGAAGCTATGGCAGGAACTGGCTCCGGGCGCACGTACTCCATCAAGGAGGTAGCGGCGCTCGTTGGCTTGCCCCCGTCCACCCTGCGCTATTACGAGGATGTCAGCGTTATTCCGGCCATTGCGCGCGATGCCTCAAGCGGGCATCGCATATACACCGAGGATGATCTTGAACTGCTGACGTGGGTGTCGTGCCTGTCCGCTTCCGGGATGTCGATCGCGGACATGCGTGAATATGTCCGGTCAAGCCTGGGTGGGGAGAGGGATATCTCCGAGTTTGTGACCCTGCTGGAACAGCAGGATGCCCGCCTCCAGGAGGAGGGGCAGATTATTGAGCTTCGTCGTGAGTTCTTGCGCACAAAGATTGCCTACTGGCGCGCGATTAAACACGGGGATGCCTCAGAAGCTGAGCGCTTGGATATTGATGCGCGCGCGCTCGCGGAGCGCCTCAAGAAGTGGTCAATGCGTTCGTGAAAGCCTAGTGGGGCGGTCTTCATGCCTGCTCCGAACTCCGCCCCGCTAGGGGGCACGGGGCCGCGTATCCGGGTTGGATGCGCGGCCCTCATTCATGGCCGCCCCGGAGTCCAGTAGGGGATGTGTTGTCTCAGGTAGGCCATCTCTCGCTCGATCGTTGGAGCAAGGTGCTCCCAGGTGAGCGCGTCGTCCCCGTGCCATGCGATCTCGCCGACGACGAGGAGTCTGGGGAGGAGGTGGTAAAAGAGCAGGTCTGGGGTCGTCACCGATGTGGACCAGGCGACGGCCTCGACGCCTTTGAGCCGCTCCCTGTGGAGCATTGGCGGGAGCTGATCAGCGAGCTGGCGCACGGTGAGTGGGGACTGGGGTGACGAGGGGGCAGCTGTGGGGTGGCTGAGGGTCAGCGGGTCGGAGTCTGCGAGCACCCATGAGGTGCCCGATGAGGACGCGGCCTCGTGCCCGGTCTCATTGTGGCGTGAGGAGAGGAGGATTGTTCCAGGTGGGGTGCTTCCATAGGCGCGGGTTGCGCTGTCCTATGCGGCTGCGCGTCTGCCGTGGAAGTGGAGGACTCGCGTGGCTCGGTCGATGAAGAGGCGCTCGATGTCTTGTCCCGAGCCTAGGCCTGCCCGTGCGAGCCGTGGATCGTGTTCCCACTGGCTCCAGTCGGTCCAGGGGATGCCGATATGGATGATGGGGGAGGGGAATAGGTTGCACGCGTGGTGGAGGCCGCCTCGACGAATTGGAGGGATGAGGCGAGCGGCCACAGTGTTGAGTTGTCCTCCTGAGGGGAGACGAGGTTGGGGTTTCCCAGGTGTGGGTACGCTCGGATCGCCGCGCCGGCAGCGGATGGGATTGAGATGTCCGGAATGATGCGTACGTCCCGCTGTGCGGCGAAGCGAACGAGGTGCCGAATGTTTGCATCGGAATAGAAACCCTGCGTTGTGTGTGCGGGCGATGTGCGCCATGTGCCCGATCGTTGAGGTGCGCACGTGTGGTCGTACCAGTGTGCGGGATCTCGTGGAATCTGCGCTCCGATCGAGGTGAGCGCCGGGTAGCCGGGTAGTGGGAGACGCCAGTCCGCGTTGTCTGTCAGATGCCAGTGCAGGATGTTCAGGCGGTAATGCGCCATGACGGTGATGATGAGTTCCATGACGGGGACTGACCAGAACGTGCGTGTGGAGTCAATGAGGAGGCCGCGCCACGAGCATGCTGGCGGCCTGGTGGGATCGTGAGGGAGGGGAGAGGGCGTCGTCGCCATTGCGCTTCCTAGAAGTGGACTATGTAAAGTGTAACAAGCGTCACTTATGTTGGGGGTGAGTTTGAAGGGTGTCAATCACTTCAGTTCTGGGGGAAATGGCAAATATCTTCCGACTGTCGGGTTTGTCTTTTGGGGATACAATATCTCTGCTAATGTGAACCTAGTCATACTCAAAGAGGAGTGTTTCATGCTGTCGACTGACACAGTGTCTCTGAACCCCAACCCGCTCGTGCAGGCCCTCGGAAAGCCCGCGAAGGAGTTTACGAAAGCCGACATCATCGGCTATATCGAGGACAATGGCATCCAGATGCTCAACCTCCGCTACGTCGGAGGAGACGGACGCCTGAAGACCCTGAACTTCGCGATCCAATCCAAGGCGCACCTCGATCGGGTGTTGACTCTCGGAGAACGCGTCGACGGTTCCTCCCTGTTCACATTCGTCGAGGCGACCTCCTCGGACCTGTATGTCGTGCCGCGCGTGGCCACCGCGTTCCTCAATCCCTTCTCGCACATCCCGACCCTCGATATCCTGTGTGGCTTCTACGATGTCGACGGCCGCCCCCTGGCCTCGGCGCCCCAGGAAATCCTGAGGAAGGCTCAGCGCGCGCTCAAGGAGGAGACGGGCTGCGAGCTGCAGGCCCTCGGTGAACTCGAGTACTACCTCTTCTCGGAGGAAGAGGAGCTGTTCCCCGTCGAGCCTCAGCGCGGCTACCACGAATCCGGGCCCTTCTCCAAGTGGGAAGAAGTGCGCACGGAGGCTCTCGCGCACCTCGTTGCCATCGGTGCCTCGGTGAAGTACGCCCATTCCGAGGTCGGTAACTTTGTCGCCGACGGGCGTCAGATGGTTCAGCAAGAGATCGAATTCCTGCCCGTCGATGCGCTGGATGCCGCCGACCAGATGGTGCTCGCCAAGTGGGTGCTGCGCGAAGTTGCCCATTCCTACGGCCTTCATGTCTCCTTCTCGCCGAAGATTGCCGTGGGGCAAGCCGGATCGGGCATGCACTTCCATACCCGCATCGTCAAGGATGGCATCAACCAGTTCTCGACGGGATCTGGTCTGACGGATACCGCGCTCAAGGTGATCGGAGGCTACCTGTCGCACGCAGCATCGCTCACAGCGTTTGGTAACACCGTCCCCACCTCGTTCCTGCGTCTTGTTCCCCATCAGGAGGCGCCAACCGCGATCTGCTGGGGCGACCGTAACCGTTCCGTTCTGGTGCGCGTACCTCTCGGCTGGCAGAACATCGACGATTCGATGTTCCGTGATGCCAACCCCATCGAGCCTGCGATCGCCGACCTGCCCAATGACTCTCAGACGGTGGAGCTGCGCAGCCCCGACGGGTCTGCAGCGGTCCACCTGCTCCTTGCTGGCATCGCCGTCGCCGCGCGTATTGGCCTGACCGAGCCGGGCATGGAAGAGTACGCGCGTGAGCGCAAGGTCGACGGCGACGCCTCACAGACCCCCGGCCTCGACCAGCTGCCCGCCTCCTGCTTCGAGGCCGCCGGTAGGCTTCTCGCCCAGCGCGAGGACTATGAAGCGAAGGATGTCTTCCCGTCGGGCCTCATCGACTCGTGGGCGTTCCGCCTGATCGAGCTGGGAGACGAACACCTGCGTGATGACCTGGCGGACTCGCGTGTCTCCGTCGAGGAACTCGTGGAGCGCTACTTCCACATCGGCTGAGGCGTCAGTATGTGGCCCCGACCCTCATCGCTGAGGTCGGGGCCACTGTGGTCAACGGACGCCTAAGAGTGGTCGGGCGGGGAAAAACGTTCAGCGCTCGACTGCGCGTCAGAACGGTCGCGGGCCTGCGCGCTCGCGGGTGTATTCTCCTCGAATGTCGGCGAAGTCGGCGCGAGAGACCGCTTCCCGTAGGGGGTGGCAGCGCTCTTTCGTGCGGAAGCGGAATGTCGCTGTGCCTCACGCAGCCTAGCATCACGGTCGAACTGCGCGTCGGCAGCCGCCCGGCGCGAACGCGCCGATCGTCGCGCGAGACCGGTGATAACGGCCAGCGCAAGGACACCAGCTGTGATCGCCATGATCGGTGTGAGTGACTGTGCGGTGGAGGTGTGCTCGCGTTCCCGAGGGGATGGAGAAGATGCTGAAACGGGCGTCGACGGCGACGGGCCGGTGGAGGAAGCCGCAGTGGGCGCGTCGGCATCGACGGTTCCCGTCGCGCTCACGTTGCCGGTGACGCCACGCCAGGTGACCGTGCTCGCGTCCGTCTTCGTTGATGCCCCGGGGGTGGTGATCTGCCCGTCGTGGGAGGCCTCGACGATGACGGAGCTATGCGCGATCAGAGTGACGGACTCGATGGAAGCAGCAGCATCGGGCGATGCGAAGCCCTCCAGGAGACGCGTCGACGTTGATTCGAAGTGGAACACCCCGCCGTCGTCGACGGAGACAATCTCGGCGCCGCCGTCCTCAAGGTCCCAGGTGAAACGACACCCGTCCACGCCGTCGACCGTCACGAGGAGAGAAGACGTTGCCTTGGCGGCCGTGCCCATCGACTGACACTGCTCGCCAATGAGTGCCTGATCCGTCACCAGCGTCACCTGATGGGTCGCGCTGACGCCCGGCGTCATTTCGTAGACCTCGGTCAGGCGGATCTGCGTCGGGTTGTCGGCGAGCGCTGCACTTCCGCCCGCGGTCAGGGCGAGAGCCCCTGCGGTACCGAGCAACGTTCGCACACACCTCATGCGGCCTCGTCCTCCGCGCGCAGACGAGGAACCGACGTCTTCTCCGGGCGAATGCCCACCTTATCCGCGTAAAACGCGCGGATAACCTCCATGTCGGCGCGCACGTCACCCGTCAGCTGGTATGTCGGACCCCAGCCGAACGTGTGGGTATTGCGGTCGATGAAGCCGAGCTGAATCGGCACCCCCGCCTCCATCGCGATGCGATAGAACCCGGACTTCCAAAAGTCACGGCGCGAGCGCGTGCCCTTTGGAGTGATGCACAGCGTGAACGAGTCCGCCTCGCGGATGCGCGAAGCGACCTGGTCGACGAGGCCGTGCGCGGCGCTGCGCTCCACCGGGACGGCGCCGATCTTCTTGACGAACCAGCCGAGTACCGGTGCCTTGACAACGGAATCTTTTACCAGGAAGGAGAACGTGCGTCCGGACTTCCACATGGAGATCGCCATGAAAACTCCGTCCCAATTCGAGGTGTGCGGAGCGCCAATGACGATGACCTTGTCAGGCAGAGGCTGCGTGGAGAGCTTCCACCGAGAAACGGACAGGTACGCGGACGCGATCGCGGAAGTGAGAGCCATGATGGCCTTTCTGGTCGTAGCTGGAGCCAATCCTACCCGCGCCTCGGTCAGTCCAGTGACTCCACGGCGAGCGTCTGCGTCATGATGTGGGGATGCCCCGGCCACAGCGTGAGCGCCCGCTCGCGTATGGCCGCCGTCTCCACGCACACGAAGTTCTGCCACTCACCCTCACCGATGTCGCTCATGGTGGCAGTACCCTGTGACCAGGGATTCCACACGATCGTTGAACCCGAGCCGTTCTTGTCCACGACGATGCGCCGTCCCAGCTTCGGGTCGACGACCTGGACCTGCGCCGTGGAGGTATAGACGCGGTCGGTTGGCCCAATATAAGTGATGTCGCCGCTCTGGGTGGCGTAGCGTTCGCGGACCTTGTCGTAGTAGCGGTCGCCGTCCAATCCCTCCACCGTCACGTCCTTGACGTCACCGACGTGCAGGTATGTGTGCAGGGCCGCCTCGATCGCGAAGGGGTGGTCGTCCTCGTTCGTGAGGGTCAGGGTTGTGTTCAGTTCGTCCCCTGCGGATACGTCAAGGCGTGCACAGAACGAGTGGGGGCAGAGGGGGGACTTCTCGCCCGTGTGGTGTAGCTCGAAGGAGAACGAGGCCGGGGCGTCGTCCGCGGGTGGTGTCCTTGAGCGCAGCGTCCAGAGCGACGTGCGGGCAAACCCGTGCGCACCTGCGCCGTCCCCCGGCCTCGTCGGAGAATCGGTGGGGCTACCGAACCAAGGGGAGACACAGGGGGATGCCGCCGCGGATTGCCTTCGTGCCATCAAGTACCGCGCGGGAGGAAAGCCACAGGACGTCGGAATGCCCGGCGGGACACCATGACAACAGATGCGCGCCGAAGGGGGTGACAAGGGTTGAGGCCGCCGAAACGTCAGCGCTGAGCGTCGCGATGTCAGTCATACAAGCCAGTTAACGCCATTGCTTGTGAACGAACAAATAGACCGGCCGATGGGTGCTCATATCTCCGCCGCGTGTCCACGACGTGGTGGAATTCGCAGGATGGGGATCGCATTGCCCGTTGTTGAGCCGATATTCTTGAAAGCGTATGTGCGTGAAATCGATTCGAACCGGTCGCCTCGGCGACGTGCTCGCCTCTCAACACGCATAAGTCTGTATCCACATTTGAGGAGTCCACATATGTCCACGCGTCCCGACCTGCGAAACGTCGCGATCGTCGCACACGTCGATCACGGAAAGACCACGCTGGTTGACGCAATGCTCTGGCAGTCCGGAGCGTTCTCCGAGCGTGACACGGTCGAAAAGACCGGCGAGCGCGTCATGGACTCCGGCGATCTGGAGCGCGAGAAGGGCATTACCATTCTCGCGAAGAACACCGCCGTCCACTATCGCGGCCCCGCGGCGCAGGCTCTCGGCCTGGAAAACGGCGTCACCATCAACGTCATCGACACCCCCGGCCACGCCGACTTCGGCGGCGAGGTCGAGCGCGGCCTGTCGATGGTCGACGGCGTCGTCCTCATGGTCGATGCCTCCGAAGGCCCGCTCCCGCAGACCCGTTTCGTGCTGCGCAAGGCCCTGCAGGCGCACCTGCCCGTCATCGTCGTCGTCAACAAGGTTGACCGTCCCGACTCGCGCATCGAAGAGGTCGTCTCTGAGACGACCGACCTGCTGCTCTCCCTGGGCGAGGACCTCATGAATGAGGGCATCGACATCGACGTGGACTCCCTCATGGACGTCCCCGTTGTCTACGCCTCCGCCAAGGCCGGCAAGTGCTCCCTGGAGAACCCGGGCGACGGCCAGCTGCCCACCGAGAACCTCGAGCCCCTGTTCGAGACCATCCTCAACCGTATCCCCGGCCCCTCCTACGACGAGAACATGCCGCTGCAGGCCCACGTTACCAACCTGGACGCTTCGCCGTTCCTGGGTCGTCTCGCCCTGCTGCGTATCCACAACGGCACCCTCAAGAAGGGCGCTGACGTGGGCCTGGCGCGCCACGACGGCACTATCCAGCGCGTCCACATCTCCGAGCTGTTGGCCACCGAGGGCCTCGAGCGCGTGTCCACCGACTCCGCCGCCCCCGGTGACATCGTCGCCGTCGCCGGTATCGAGGACATCATGATCGGCGAGTCCCTCGTCGACCTCGATGACCCGCGTCCTCTCCCGCTCATCACGGTCGACGACCCGGCCATCTCGATGACCATCGGCATCAACACCTCGCCCATGGCCGGCCGCGTCAAGGGCGCGAAGGTCACGGCTCGTCAGGTTAAGGACCGCCTCGACCGCGAGCTCATCGGCAACGTGTCCTTGAAGGTTCTGCCCACCGAGCGCCCCGACGCCTGGGAGGTCCAGGGCCGTGGCGAACTCGCGCTGGCAATCCTCGTCGAGCAGATGCGCCGCGAGGGCTTCGAGCTCACCGTCGGCAAGCCGCAGGTCGTCA
>ERZ773067.362-NODE-362-length-28114-cov-4.404006_pt1 | contig 28114 bp, 28 predicted proteins | sample MGYA00580622_ERZ773067 | MGnify/ENA primary metagenome ERZ773067 (study PRJEB29015, sample SAMEA2737998) | human oral metagenome | biome: human oral; feature: human-associated habitat; material: dental | place: China | collected 2113 ...
ACGAATCTTCAAGTGCCCACACAGTTTGTCTGATTGATTGTTAAAGAACAAAAAACGACGCGCGGTTTAATGCTTTACAACGGCGCGTCGTTGTGGGGGCGTATTATAGGCATTTATCATGGCCTTGCAACCCCTTTTTTCAATTTTTTGCAAAATATTTTTTAATTGATAATAATTTAAGCACAATAAAAATTACATCTTAAACCATTCAACCAACTTGCAAGCATTAGATCAACAATGGTGTTTTATGTATTACGCCACTTTCCTTATCATTCTCTAACACCCTTTGATTTTTCTCATCCCATTAGCTTCAAGCATAAGGTTTAATTTAATAAGGGTTGATGATTTTTCTTTTTCTGTCAACAAGTTGACGTGTTTATCCATTAAAGCAGCTCTAAATGTCCAGAGTAAATCAATACTTGCAGGAATACCTAATTTCTTTAATCTGACATAACTATGAATAGCACCCAATGCTCTAAAATCACTGACTGTATGAATATTAATTTTAGCTAACAGCCTTTCATGCTTAATAGTGAAATTAGCTAATTCTTTGATACGCTCTTTTTTAGCTAAATTCTCAGAAAGTTTTTTTCTTTTAATTTGTTGAATAGAAAGGTTAATGACTTGTTTGAAAAGAGTTTTGTTTTTACGAACTGAAGGAGGTAATTGATAATAATGATAAAGAGCTAATTTACTCATATTATTAGGATTGAGTGAATAGGCAACAGCCCCAAGCCTCTCCAAATAAGGTACCAACTCTCCCTCGGCTCTAACAAAAATTGCGTCGTTTTGGGACAAAGCAAACATGGCATCTTCTTGGAATATTCCATAACCGGTAAACAAATTCTTAACTCTTACCTCACCAATCAGTTCAGTAAATTCATTGCGTAGTTCTTGTTTTGTGTTACACATAGTTTTTCCTCACACTATTATTATGTGAATTAGTTATATCATACTTTTTATTTTTTAAGAAAAAGATATCATTAATAACATTCAAAAATGTGAAGTAGATCGAAAAAATAGAATTTTTTAACTAAAATATCAGCTAAAAAACATAAGATATGTAAAAAATTAGCGCACGATTCTTTATCTCGCATACACTGTTTATTTTGCCTACTTTCCTTTATTACTGTATTTTGCTATCCTTATACACACTTTTGGGGCTGATTTTGGATTCGACGGGATTAGCGAAGCCCGAGGTGCACGTCGAGGTGCGGTAGGCCTCGTAAATAAACCGCAAAAAAATAGTCGCAAACGACGAACAATACGCTTTAGCAGCTTAATAACCTGCTCATAGCCTTCGCTCCCCAGCTTCCGCTCGTAAGACGGGGATAAAGCGGAGTCAAACCAAAACGAGATCGTGTGGACGCCGCCGTTTGAGGATCGAAGCATTAAATTGAATCAAACTAGCTTAATTATCGCGTGTCTGTCCGCAGGATTAAGCGAAACTTAAAGACTGACTAAACGTGTAGTGCTGACGGTAGAGGAATTTCGGACGGGGGTTCAACTCCCCCCAGCTCCACCAAATAACGATCCAAAGCAAACTAATCAAATCCTAAAAGTCCTTGAAAATATTGACTTCAAGGGCTTTTTTATATCCTAAGCGTTCCTATCCAATCCTATAAAATCCTTGAGTTTTAGTTATACTGATAGCCGTATAGCAAAACCGATATAACTAAAATCACACAAAACCTGTTATAAAAAGTGTTAACGATGTTTTAGCTATACCCGATTTTTTAAAAGTCTGAATTACCGTGTCAATGGCTTTAAAGGCATTTAAGCAGTATCAAGACGAAGGGCATTTAGAAAACCTCAAACGAACGATTCAGAAGCATAACGAGATCATGACTTATGCCCTACACCGAGACTTAATCTCTTTTAATCCCACAGCAAATATCGAAAAGGAATTTGACAGTCCGACGGTTGAACATTTTAAAACCCTGAAGCCTGAGGATTTAAGCAAATTTATGTTCACGCTACAAAACGTTTAGATTCACTTACAGATGCGTTATTTGAGTTTATGGCAACCGCTCTCAACCATGACAAGATCTAACGAAGTGGATACAGCGAAATGGGCGGATATTGTAGAGTAATCCTCACTTAGAAAACACAGAGAAGACAGAGAAATCGTTATTGATCATCTAGGCAATGTTAAGAAGAATACTAACGGAAGTCCAATTCATAGATCACGTTGCTTACGCTCTTCCGCCACTCCAACTCTTCCCTCACGCCTAACAGACCAACTCCGGAAAACACCTTTAAAAAAATAAGCTTTTTTATTCCCGACGAAAATTCTCCGCACCATCCTCTTTTCTAAGGTAAGTTAAAACCCATAATAAAATGATGCCGAAAATAGCTGAGGTCAGGAAAGTCGTACTGAACGCACGTTGAAGTTGTTCACCGCTTTCACCAATGAAATGGCGATAAAGATCTAAAATCACAGCAGACACGGCAATACCGATACTGATTCCCACTTGTTGAATCACACTGAGATAAGTAGCACCTGCGCTGGCATTGTGTTCGTCTAAATCACTAATCGTAAGTGTGTTGACTGAAGTAAAAATAATCGACATACAGCTACCATACCACGCCAAAATCAGCACCAAACACCAAATCGGTGTATCTTGTTGCAACAGGCTCATGGCAGCAATAGCAAGCGCCATCGAAAGTGCGGTCAGCATTAATGTCGTTTTATAACCCAAACGCACCAGAATTTTTCCAACAAAGGATTTCGTTAACACGGAACTTAGTGCAATTGGCGCTAACAACCAACCGGCAATATCCGCGCTATAATTAAACACCACCTGCAACATCAGTGGCATTAAAAACGGAATTCCTGAACCACACAAACGGATGAAAATATTCGCCACCATACCCAATCGAAACGTACGCGTAGCAAATAAATTTAACGGTAATAAGGGATTCTGCACCCGTTGAGCATACCAATAATAAAAGGAGAAACACCCCAATCCCATAGCCAAAATTAACGCCGTCAGCCATTGATTGATGCGGTCTTCAGACAACAAATCCAAACCAAGCGTCAACCCTACCAGCCCACCACCAAACAGTAAAAAGCCCCACCAATCCAGCTTACTAATATTGCCTGTAGTGTTCGGCATATACCGACCGGCAAATCCAATACCAAGGATGCCAATCGGTATATTGATCAGGAAAATCCAATACCAGCTGGCATGTGTCACAAGCCATCCGCCGACAATCGGCCCGAGCACCGGGCCAATCAGCCCCGCCATCGCCATGGCATTCCATGCAGCAACCAATTGATTTTTGGGGACATGACGAATAATTGCCAAGCGTGCTACCGGCATCATCATTGCACCGCCCAGCCCTTGCAACACGCGCGACCAAATCAATGCGTTTAATGAATTAGAGGCGGCACAAGCAACAGAACCAAGCACAAAAATCGCCACCGCAACCCGAAACACATTGAGCGTGCCATATTTATCGGCAATCCAACCGGTGAGTGGAATAAATAATGCAACAGTGAGGGAATAACTGATTATCGCCATTTGCATTTCTAACGGTGATTCATGCAAATCGGCAGAAATAGCAGGCAATGCCGTATTCAAAATAGTGGCATCAAGGGACTGCATAAATAATGCCATGGCGGCGATTAAGGATAAATGGCGATAATGTTGGAGCTCAGGCATAAAAAACCACGCTTAAATTCGACCGCACTTTTGCTCGTACCAAGCCGTAATAAAATCAGCAATCTGCGCGATATTATTGATATCCAAACAAGGTTTATTCGCGGTTAAAGGGTAATCTATGGCAATGGCTAACACGAAATCATCAATTTCCGGCAACGGTTTAATCATGTCTTGGCGATGCAACAAAATCTTTTCAATCGGCTCATGTTTGAAGCCTTCTACTAAAATGAGGTCCGTTAATTCGTGATCAAATTGTTCACATAAATAAGACAGGGAAATATGTTGTTGGGGTGTTTCCGTCATAAGCGCCCAGCGATGATCACAGGCCATAATCACTTGGCTGGCACCGGCATCTTTCATACGCCAACTGTCTTTGCCCGGTTTATCCACTTGCGCATCATGATGACTATGTTTAATCACCGCCGGGCGCAAGCCTCGTTGTTTTAATTGGGGAAGTAATTTTTCCAACAAGGTGGTTTTGCCACTGCCGCTGTAACCGGTAATGCCAAGCATGGGGAGCATAATATTTCCTTAAAGACGATAATATAAACGGGCTGATTATATACCAGCCCGCCAAAGAAAACGAATGATGCTCAAAGATTTAGAGCACACGTAGCAACACCGGTTGGTAAGCCGATTTGCGATTCAGTTTTCGCGCATACCAACGTACACCAAGAAAGGAAAGTGCGGTGGAAATAAAAATAAAAAATACACTGACGAGTTCGTGACTAAACAACGAATCGAACAATAAGGTGCTGAAGACTAAAGTGAACAACGGTATGCAATACATCAGTAACGCCGATTTGATCAAGGAATGTTCAGACAAACCAATCTCCACCCTCTGCCCAACTTTTAGCGGGGTAATGGTTTCAATGGTGAAAATATGTTCACCTCGCGCACCGCTACCGGTTAATTCCGATAAGGCGGAATTCCCGCAAGCAGCTTTTGCCGCACAACTACCACATGCGCTTTGTGATTGGCATTTTACTTTCGCCTTGCCAGATTCATATTCAATGACGACCGCACTTTCTGTCAACATAATAAGCCTGTTTAGTTTTTCTTAAATTGAATGTCTTGCACGATACGTTTTGCCGTAGAAATCGGCAATTGCCCGATAATCGTCACGTCTTTGTTGTCCACTGTTTCGTTATAAATGGTGTACGCACCTTGTCGCCAAGTGTTATCTCGCTGCGTGTTTTCAGTGATTTTGTCAGACACATATAACGTAAAAGAAAACAATCCATCACTGTAAAGTTGTGATTCAATTTTATCGTCGCCATCACGCTCAATGCTACGATTTACCACTTTAAAACCTTGTGGCAACCAACCTGGAGCCCAATTAAAATCCGGCGTTTGATTTGCGTTTTTATCCATTAATAACGGAGGAAAAGCCACTTGATTGAGATAATCTACCAAACCGGAAATCCCGTCTCCCACATACAAATTGACGACACGAAATTGATCCAATAAATTGCCGTCTCGATCAAGCATATCACTGCGCAACAGCAAGTTATTCTCTTCATCAATAAAAGCAACATATTGATAACGGAAATCGTCTTTCGGCAAAATTCGAATGGTTTGCACCACATGATCCGCTACGCGATTACGCCCGATATTCACAAAATCATAGTATTGTTCCAAGGTATCAAAATTCGCACGAATGAGTAGCGGCAAATTATCGGTAATGCCTTCGCTATTAATGGTGAAAGGTTGATAGTTCGGTTGAAAATAGCTAATTAAATTATCACGTTGCACAATTTCTTGTTGTGCACCATCTAGCGTCACCAATTGCGCAAAAGTTTTGCCATGAGATTTAAAGTGACGGTACCGCAATGAATCCATGTTAGAAGGCGTGGTTTGTACAAAAGAAAATTCATAATTTAGCTGTTCCGTCGCTTTCTTCATATCCTGCAAAAGCTGTTTCGGTGAAAATGTTTCTGCAGCAAGGGAAGAAAATGACGTGCTTAATAAGAAAAAAAGTGCGGTGGTTTTTAGAAATGTTTTTAACATGATCAAATTCCTAATAAACAAATTCACCACCAAAAAATGGTGGTGAATTCTCATAAAAACAATTATGCCGGAATACATGAACTATTACTTATTGCTCTGATTCTGTCCTAAATTCATTGAATCGGCATAAACACGACGTTGTAATTCATAGCTTTGCAACATAGCGCCAATACGTTTATTTTTTTGTTCAAGCTGTTCTGTCGTAATGACATCTTTGCTTGGCGCATTGTAACTGACTTCTTGCACACCGTTGTTAAAAGGCAATGTTTGTAACACTGGGGTATCTGCTACATTTTGTACGGTAGATTTTGCAGTGAAAGATTGTACACCTAATACAGCCACCAAGCACACACCCGCAGCAACAGCAACCTGCGTCATCGGCATAAACCATGCTTTTAACTTTTGCATAAACGGAGAGTTTTCGACTTCCTGCGGCAATGGTTGAGACTCAGTGACTTTAGCCATTTGAATTTCTTCTGTTGCAATCAAACTTTCCATTTTTGCAGTGAAATCAACACCCAAGAAAACATTTGTTTCTTGACGCATAACAGAACGAATGGTGTGGAAATTTACCCAACTCTCCTGCAATTCCGCATCTTGGCATAATTTTTCGGTGAGTTCATGATTGACTTGCTCACCATCAATATATGCTGAAAGTAGTTCTTTTTGCATGTTTGTACTCCGACTAATCGTAGTTGTATTCCTGTTTTTTATTAACGTTGTAAAAGCGGTTTCACTTTACTTTCAATGATTTCACGCGCTCTAAAAATCCGCGATCTCACAGTCCCCACCGGACAATCCATAATTTCTGCAATTTCTTCGTAACTCAATCCCTCGATTTCGCGTAAAGTAATTGCTGTGCGTAAATCTTCCTGTAAACCTTTAATCGTATCAAATACGATATTCTTTAACTCGTTGGATAACATTTCATTTTCAGGCGTATCCACAACCCGTAAATTTGTTCCTACATCGTAGGATTCTGCATCTTCAGCTAAAATATCTTCGCTTGGTGGGCGACGCCCTTGTGCAGTCAAATAATTTTTTGCAGTGTTCACTGCGATTCTGTATAGCCAAGTATAGAAAGCACTATCACCACGAAAAGAGCCGATGGAACGGTATGCTTTTATAAATGATTCTTGTACAACATCGGGAATATCATTCGGTGAAATATACCGAGTCAGTAATCCAGCTACTTTATTTTGATAACGCGATACCAACAAATTGAAAGCTTTCTTATCTCCCTGCTGCACCCTTTCTACCAAAGCTTGATCTGTTAGCTGTTCAGCCATATAACCTCAAATATCACGTCTAACAAACTTTAATTTCAAAGCCAGCAAGCTATTGTTATGCGTTAGACGAGATGAATAAAAAAAAGTTCAGTTATTTTAGAAAAAACCAATAAAACAATGAAAATCAGTGTGTTAGACTCAATTTTTGCTGAATTTCCAGCACCATTTCTCGCAATTCCGGATCATTGATTTCGCCGTTATTAAAGAACCATGAAAAAAGCTGTAAATCGGTCGAGGCTAACAAACGAATAAAAACCTCTTTTTTATGCTCACTAAGCCCGTCAAAATACTGTTTATAAAAAGGCATGATGACCTTGTCTAATTCCAACATACCGCGCCGACAATCCCACTCAATGCGCAGCGAATCATACTTTTTCATCCTATTCTCCTTTCCCAAAAATCAACTGGATTATAGCGTTAGTGCGCTGTTTGCGAAAATAAATTAATCACCAACACACCACAGATGATCAATCCCATGCCAATTAATCCAGCAGTATCAATTTTCTGCCCAAAGGCGAAATAAGCCACAATGGCTGTCAACACAATACCCACGCCAGACCAAATGGCATACACCAAACCAACGGAAAGCGTACGAAAAATAATGGCAATAAAATAGAACGAACAGCCATAAAAAGCCAAAGCGCCAAGCGTCGGCAACGGTTTAGTAAAACCGTCGCTGACTTTCAATAGATTGGTGGCAACAATTTCCAAACAAATGGATACGGCCAATAAAATCCACAGATTCATGTTTTCCCTATACAAAAGTGCGGTCGGAAATTCAGTTAAAAATCCGACCGCACTTTTTATTTCAATTACGCCTTAATTTGGCTTTTTAAGAAGTCAATCAATTGCTCTTTCGCAATCATTTGTTTCTCACCGCTACGACGATTTTTGTATTCGATTTCGCCGTTCGCTAAATTTTTCTCACCGATGACGACCATGTGCGGCACACCGATAAGCTCCATATCCGCAAACATCACGCCCGGGCGTTCTTTACGATCATCAAAAATCACTTCCACGCCTTGTGCCAATAAAGTGCGGTATAAATCCTCAGCGAATTCTTGCACGCTTTCCGATTTGTGCATATTCATCGGCACAATCGCCATGGTGAACGGCGCCATCGCATCGCTCGGCCAAATAATGCCGCGTTCATCATGATGTTGTTCAATGGCAGCAGCGACGACACGGGTCACACCAATACCATAGCAGCCCATGGTGACGACCGTAGGACGACCATCTTCGCCTTGCACTGTCGCATTCATCGCGTTGGAATATTTGTCACCTAATTGGAAAATATGACCGACTTCAATACCACGTTTAATGAGTAAGGTACCTTTGCCATCCGGGCTTGGGTCTCCTTCCACCACGTTACGAATATCCACCACTTTCGGCAACGCCACATCGCGCTCCCAGTTAATGTTGAAATAATGCTTACCGTCAATGTTAGCGCCAGCACTGAAATCAGACATGATCGCCACGCTGCGATCAATAATAACCGGAATGTTTAAATTGACCGGCCCAAGGGAACCTACACCTGCGCCAATTTTGGCTTTAATGGCGGTTTCATCAGCAAATTCAAATGGGGAAGCCACTTCTGCCAATTTTTCCGCTTTGACTTCATTTAATTCGTGATCGCCACGAATGATTAACGCCACTAACGGTTGTTCTTCACTAGCCCCTTTTACAATCAAGGTCTTAACGGTTTTCTCAATCGGTTGGTTAAATTGCGCGACAAGCTCCACAATGGTTTTCGCATTCGGTGTATCCACCAATTCCATCGCTTTAGTTGGTGCAGCACGCTCCCCCACCGCCACCGCTTCGGCAAGTTCGATGTTCGCCGCATAATCGGATTCCGTGGAGAAAATCACATCATCTTCACCGCTGTTTGCCAACACTTGGAACTCATGAGATGCGCTGCCGCCGATAGAACCGGTGTCTGCTTGCACGGCACGGAAATCCAACCCTAAACGGGTGAAAATGTTACTGTAAGTTTGATACATCACCTCATAGGTTTGTTGCAAACTTTCTTTGTCCATGTGGAAAGAATAAGCATCTTTCATAATAAATTCACGGCTACGCATCACACCGAAACGTGGACGCACTTCGTCACGGAACTTGGTTTGAATATGATATAAATTAAGAGGAAGCTGACGGTAAGAGGTCACTTCACGACGCATTAAATCGGTAATCGCTTCTTCATTGGTTGGGCCGATCACGAAACTCCGTTCGCCACGGTCGGTAAAACGCAATAATTCCGGGCCATACTGATCCCAACGACCGGACTCTTGCCATAATTCTGCCGGTTGCACAACGGGCATTTTGATCTCGATAGCACCGCTTTTATTCATTTCTTCACGAATAATGTTTTCCACTTTTTGTAGCACGCGCCAACCGGTTGGCATCCAGTTATAAAGCCCGGAAGCAAGAGGGCGAATCATGCCCGCACGCAACATGAGTTGATGGCTAACAATCGCCGCTTCTGCCGGGGTTTCTTTTAAGGTGGATAATAAATATTTACTTGTACGCATTGAATTACCTATAATTCCAAGAATTTAAAAATACGAGAAAAAATTGGCGTTAGTGTATCTAATGCGCACGCAAAAGCAAAGAAGAAATCAGGTTTCACGCCTTATAATCCCCGCTAAAAATGCCAATTTAACCCAGAAAAAGGAATCATCATGTCAGCCCTTTATCAAGCCCTTCCCGCCGTCGATAAATTACTCAAAACCCCGCAAGGTGAACAATTCGTGGCAGAATTTGGCCATAGCGCCACCGTCAATGTTTGCCGAGACTTGTTACAACAAGCACGCGAACATATAAAACGCCATGAAAACCTACCGCACTTTTTGCAAACAACCGACGCCACCTTTCAACATATCCGCCAACAATTATTGTTACAACAACGGGTGAACATTAAGAGCGTACATAATTTAACCGGCACGGTATTGCACACCAATCTCGGGCGCGCGTTGTGGTCACCAGTGGCACAAGAGGCTGCGCTGGATGCCATGCAGGGCAATGTGGCGCTGGAATATGATTTAGCGGCAGGCGAGCGCAGTCATCGAGATAACTACATCAGCGACTTACTGCAACAACTCACGGGCGCAGAGGCGGCCTGTGTAGTAAACAACAACGCAGCAGCGGTATTACTGATGTTGGCGACTTTCGCGCAGGGGAAAGAGGTGATCATCTCCCGTGGTGAATTGATTGAAATCGGCGGTGCTTTCCGCATTCCCGACATCATGGCACAGGCTGGTTGCAAACTGGTGGAAGTGGGCACCACCAACCGCACCCATTTAAAAGATTATCGCAACGCAATTAACGAAAATACTGCCTTTTTAATGAAAGTTCACAGCAGTAACTACCAAATTTGCGGTTTCACGCATTCTGTTGACGAACAAGAACTGGCAGAATTAGGCAAAGAATTTGGCATTCCGGTCATCACCGATTTAGGCAGCGGCGCATTAATCGATCTGAAACAATTCAATTTGCCGGAAGAACCGACGGTACAAGAAAAATTACAACAGGGTCTGGATTTGATTTCCTTCTCCGGCGACAAACTGCTTGGCGGGCCACAAGCGGGGATTATCGTGGGTAAAAAAGCATTGATTCAACAGCTACAAGCCCATCCGCTCAAACGCGTGTTGCGTTGCGACAAAGTCACCCTCGCCGGTCTGGAAGCCACTTTGCGTTTGTATTTGCAACCGGAAAAAATTACCGAAAAACTGACCGCACTTCATCTGCTCACTCAGCCTATAGCCCAATTACAAGCACAAGCAGAACAACTAAAAATGCAGTTGGAAAATCGTTTAAATGCAGATTACGTTGTTGCGATCGAACCAAGCGAAGCGCAAGTTGGTAGTGGTTCTCAGCCGCTGGCACGGATTCCGTCAATCGCGGTCACCATTGCGCCGGCAACAGAAAAAATGCCGACAAAAACCACCGCACTTTTCGCCCGTTTATTGGCGCTGCCGCAACCGATTATCGGGCGCATTGAACGGGATAAAATTTGGTTGGATTTACGCAGTTTGGCAAGCCTCGAACGCTTGCTCAACACCTTGGAGGCGCTATGATTATTGTCACATCCGGACACGTTGACCACGGCAAAACTGCACTATTGCAAGCCCTCACCGGCACGCATACGGCGCATTTACCGGAAGAAAAAAAACGCGGCATGACCATTGATTTGGGCTACGCCTATTTGCCGTTAAAAGATCAAATCCTCGGTTTTATCGACGTACCGGGACACGAACGTTTTCTTGCCAATATGTTGGCAGGCTTGGGCGGCATTCATTACGCTATGCTTATCGTTGCCGCAGACGAAGGCGTGCAAGCGCAAACCATCGAGCACTTAAACATTTTGAGCTTGTTGCAATTGCAGGAAATCATGGTGGTGATCACCAAAGCCGACCGCGCCGATGCGCAACAAATTGACGCATTAGAACAACAGCTACGTCAACACTATGCCATTTTAGCGAACAGCAAATTCTTCGTGACCTCTGCCACCACCGGTCAAGGCATCGAAACACTACGCGATTATTTGGCGCAGTTGCCGGAATTATCGGACACAGAAAAACCGTTCCGTTATGCTATCGACCGTATTTTTACCATTAAAGGTGCCGGCACCGTGGTGACAGGCACCGCATTTGCGGGCAAAGTTACCATTGATGACGAATTGTATTTAAGCAATGGGCAGAAAGTGCGGGTGAAAAATATCCACGCACAAAACGAACAAAGTACAGAAGGCCTCGCGCTAAATATTAACTTGGATTTCGACCGCACATTAATTGAGCGCGGCGATTGGTTGTTCTCCCAACCGCCAGCCAAGGCGACAGATCGCGTCACCGTTTGGCTGGAAAACCAAATTCCACTGAACGAAAGCCAACCGGTGCATATTTATCACGCCGCCTCACACACCACGGGCAAGCTGACGTTATTGCAACAACAAAAACTCGCACCTCAGCAACAAGCGCTGGCAGAACTGATTTTAGAGCAACCGTTGTTTTTGGCGCACGGCGACAAAATCATCTTACGCAACAGCAACTCGACCGCCGTACTCGGTGGCGCGAAAGTGATTGAAATCGATTCACCGAAACGGCATAAGCGCACAGAAGCCCGTTTCGATTATTTGCGCCAACTGATTCAAGCAGAAACAGCCGAAAAACGTACCGCACTTTATCTGCAAAATCATGCGGTGGAAGCCGAGCAGTTAATGTGGATTGAACAGCTGACAGACACGCAACTGGATAACATTCTTGAAAAAAACGGTGACATTCGCTTCCAAAGCTGGTGCTTTAATGCCGATTATCGCGCACAACAAACGTCGAAATTATTGACCGCACTTGCACAATATCACGAACAACATCCCGACCAGCTCGGCTTAGGAAAAGCCCGTTTGTATCGCATTGCAGCACTGAATCAGCCTGAAAAACTGATTTATCATTTTATTGATGAATTATTAGCCGAAAATCAGCTACAACAAACCCGTGGTTGGCTACACACAGCTGATCATAAAATTCAATTTAACGAACAAGAACGCGCATTATGGCAGCAAGTTCTCGAACAATTTGAGCAACATAACGGACAAGCATTGTGGGTGCGTGATCTTGCAGGCTTATTAGGACAGGAAGAAAGCGCTATGCGCAACTTCCTCTACAAAGCCGGTAAATTGGGCTATCTCACCGCTGTGGTAAAAGACCGTTTCTTCCTGACCGAAAATATTTACGCTACCGCCCGTTTGATTAAACAACTAAGTGCCGGGAAAGAAGGTATATCGGTAAACGAATTGCGTGATGCGCTACAATTTGGACGTAAAATGACCGTGCAACTGGTGGAATATTTCGACCGCTGTGGTTTCCTGCACGTATTGCGCGATGCGGACGTATTTGATCTATAAAGTGCGGTCGATTTTCACAACATTTTTATACAAGGAGTTTCTATGAAAAAACTGCTCGTTTCAGCTTTAGCCGTCGCCGGTCTAACGCTTACCGGCTGCAATGATGAAGAAAAAAACATCCTTTCCGAACAAGTGAAAAAACAAACCCAAACCATCGAGCAGCTAAATGCACAAGTGAATACCTTACAAAGACAGATTTTGGATTTGGCGGAAAATCAAGCAATTCGTGTGGAGCCGGAAGTGTTATTTGAAAAATCCGAAACTATCAAGTTTGATAACAAATCGCCTAACAGTCTTGCCCCTGAAGAAGCTGAGGTAAAAATCAGCGTGAAAAGCTTAAAAGCGAATATGGATTGGTTAACGGATTTACTGGTAAATGAGTTAATTCGCCAGTTCACGGCTGAAGGTAAAGTTAAAATTGAGAATAAACAACAATTTATTGAATATCTACAAACTCATTATGCAGATAACGTCAAAGAGGTTAAAGAGTTTGAGCTGATTGGCATAAGTACCAATGTTGACGTGGAATACCTTGGGCAACGGGAAAATATCGCAACTTTCACCATGGGTTATCATCATTATTCCGGTGGTGCCCATGGCATGTATTCCACCCAATTTGTGAACGTTGATTTAGACAAAAAAGCCGTCATTCAATTAGACGATGTCTTTACTAAAGCCCAACAAAACAAAGTTAAAGCGTTGCTATGGGAGATTTACCAAAATGAATCTCGTGGCGATAACGGTGAACGGCAAGAGCCATTCACCGCAAAAGCCGATTTTTACCTCAGTGATAATTTCTATTTTTCACAAGATGGCATTGTGTTTGTCTATCCACCTTATGCCCTTGGCCCTTATGCAGCAGGTGAAAAGGAACTGCGCCTGTCTTTATATGATGATGAAGTCAAAGCCTTATTAACACCGGCATTTAAATTTTTAGGAAAAAATTACGTTGAATATGAATAACCAACAAAAATCCCCAAGCGGATACTTGGGGATTTTTTTAATTCTCTAATTCTAAACTCAGCACATCCGGTTCATTCTTTAGCAATAAGTACAATTCGTGAATGGTATCTTTGTCATTAATCGTGCAACGAATCGTTAATTTGGTTTCACCGTTTGCCTGATCTTTCATATTAATATTTTCAATCAGATGGTTATGGCTATGTAGCAGCTGAATAAATTGTCCCACCGCAGCCGGCGAAGCCAATGTGGCGGTAATGCGGGTTTTCTTCTTTTTCTCATAACGGCGCACCCAACGATGCACAGACGGGCTCAAACGAATGGCGATTAAAATCATAAAGGTGGCAATAATCGCATCAAAATAGAAGCCCGCGCCGGAAGCAATGCCGATACCCGCAGCCGCCCAGATAATCGCCGCCGTGGTCAAGCCGGAAATAGCATCGTTGTGCTTACGTAAAATCACGCCCGCACCAAGGAAACCGATGCCGCTAATCACCTGAGCTGCCAAACGCATTGGGTCAGTACGAATGTTTTCTGACACTTGGGCATAATGTTCAGCCGATTGAATGGAAACAATGGTTAATACACAGGTCGTCACCGCAATAATCATGCAGGTTTTTACCCCCACGGGTTTGGCTTTTAATTCGCGTTCCAAACCGATAATGCCACCCAGTACCATGGCAAAGGCCATTTTAACGAAAATAAAGAAATGGCTGTCTCGCGCCAAGCTTTCAAATAAAACAGATAGGTTACTCATAATGCTAAATTGTTAATCCAAGTGATTGATAAAGTTGTTTTAGTTCATCTTGCGTTAAAGTGCGGTAGGTTTTTGGCGCTAAATTTTGGAGCGTAAAACCGGCAAGCTGACAACGAATTAAACGCAATGTCGGAAAGCCAATATGCGCTGTCATTCTGCGTACTTGGCGATTTCGCCCCTCATAAATTTTAATTTCTAACCACGATGTAGGAATATTTTTTCGCTCGCGAATGGGCGGAACGCGTTGCCATAAACAATCCGGTTCGGAAATCAACCGCACTTTTGCCAGTTTTGTCATACCATCTTTTAATTGCACGCCTCGCCGAAGTTGCGCTAACGCGGTTTCATCAGGCACGCCTTCCACCTGCACCCAGTAAGTTTTTTCCATTTTAAACTTAGGTTCCGCCAAGCGATGTTGAATCTCCCCGTTGTTAGTCAACAACAACAATCCCTCACTATCCCGATCCAATCGCCCGACAGGATAAACCTCGGCGATATCAATGAAATCTTTCAACGTGCTGCGGCCATTTTCATCACTAAATTGGCACAACACATCAAAGGGTTTGTTGAACAAAATTACTTGAGTTTGAGAAAACGCGATTTTAGGCTTAGAAACACTGCCAAAATGAACCGCACTTTGTGCTGGTTTTTTCCGTTTTTGGGGTTTTCGCCGAAACGATGTTGGCTGCATAAACAAGGTATTCATAAAAATTTTGCATACTTTAGCACCAATTGAAGCAAAATCTAAATTTATGCCCGAAATAAATGCACAAAATAGGGAACTTTTTCATCATTAGCGTTTTATTCGGCATTTTATGTCCTTTTTTAGCAAGTTAACGTTGGTTTTTAACAAAACTCATTTTTTTATTCTAAAAATTAAATTTTAAAACAGAATAAAAAACTATAATTTAAAAATAATTTAATGAAAAATAACGTAAATTTTTATAATTTGTTATTTTTATCTATTGACTCGCATTTTTATTGATTTATATTGACGCTCTAACATTTTTTTAACTTTAACAGGTTGTTCCATGACTCAAACACATAAACGTGAAACATTCTCCGGACGCAGAGCCTTTATTTTTGCGGCGATCGGTTCGGCAGTGGGCTTGGGAAACATTTGGCGTTTCCCTTATGTTACTTATGAAAACGGCGGCGGTGCCTTTATTTTGCCTTACATTGTGGCATTATTAACGGCCGGTATTCCTTTGGTCTTTTTAGATTATGCTTTAGGCCACAAATTCCGCGCCTCTCCACCATTAGCTTATCGCAAGCTCAAAACCGCTTTTGAAACCTTCGGTTGGTGGCAAGTGATGATCAACGTGATTATTGGTCTTTACTATGCGGTTATTCTTGGCTGGGCAGCAAGCTATGCTTATTATTCCTTTAGCTCCGCTTGGGGTAGCAATCCGGTAGATTTCTTCTTACATGAACACATTAAGATGGCAAGTGAGGTGGCATTAAGCTTGGATTTTGTTGACACGGTTGTCGGTCCGTTACTTGCCGTGTGGATTATCACTTTATTGATTCTTTCTTTTGGCGTACAAAAAGGCGTGGCGCGTTCTTCCGTTATCTTCATGCCAATTTTGGTGATCATGTTCATCACCTTGGTGGTTTATTCCTTGTTCTTACCAGGTGCAGAAAAAGGCCTTGATGCCTTATTCTCACCAAACTGGGACAAATTAGCCGACCCAAGCGTTTGGATTGCCGCATACGGTCAGATTTTCTTCTCACTTTCCATTTGCTTTGGCATCATGCTGACGTATGCCTCTTACTTGAAAAAAGAATCGGATTTAACCGGCGCAGGTTTAGTAGTTGGCTTTGCTAACAGTAGCTTTGAAGTATTGGCAGGTATCGGCGTATTCTCAGCCTTAGGTTTCATTGCTGTCGCGAACGGACAAGATGTCAGCGAGGTTGCCAAAGGCGGTATCGGCTTAGCCTTCTTCGCCTTCCCAACCATCATTAACCAAGCGCCGTTAGGTCAATTATTGGGCGTGTTATTCTTCGGTTCTTTAGTTTTCGCCGGGTTAACCTCTTTTATTTCCGTATTAGAAGTAATCATTGCGGCGGTACAAGATAAATTACGCTTACGTCGTGCACACGCAACATTCTTGGTTGGCTTACCAATGATGGTCGCATCCACCTTATTATTTGGTACGGCAGCCGGCTTACCGATGCTTGATACCATGGACAACTTCGTCAATATGTTCGGTATTGTTGCTGTGGCATTCTTCTCTTTACTCTCCATCATCGTTACCGGCAGATTAAAAGAACTTGGTGAACACTTGAACGAAACCGGCTCTTTCAAAGTTGGCACAATCTGGAAAGCCTGCATTGTGGTTACCACCGGCGTATTAGCGTTCATGCTTTACAAAGAAGCCACTAAAGTTTTAGCAAACGGCTACGAAGGCTATCCTGAATGGTTCGTTAACACCTTCGGTTGGGGCATGGCAATCGGTTTAGTCATTATCAGTTTCTTACTTTCCCGTTTACCGTGGAAAAATCCCGTACAAAAACAAGGAGAAAAATAAGATGTCAACCAATGCAATTATCATGATGGCTATCGCGCTTATCATTATCTGGGGCGGATTATTGGTTTCCCTCATTAGATTACCGAAAGAATAATTTAGGTTTTCAAAAACAAAAATCCCATCAAATGTTTGATGGGATTTTTTTATGGGAAAAGTGCGGTGGGTTTTTCATGCGTTTTAAAAGACCGCAAAAACCCACAGCACTTTGACGTTCAACAAGCCTTAACTACGACATCCGTCCGTTAGCGATTGGAATAACTTGATCACAAATTGCCATAGTAGAGGCGCGATGGCTCACTAAGATGATCAATTTTTCTGCTTTCACGTTTAGCAAAGATTGCAAAATCATGGCTTCGTTTAAGCTGTCCAGATTGCTGGTCGGTTCGTCCAACAAAATAATCGGCGCATTGTGCAAGAAGGCGCGGGCAATGCCGATACGTTGTTTTTCACCGTCGGAAAGGTTGTTCCCCATTTCAGTAATTTTGGTGTCGTAACCTTCCGGCAAACTCATGATAAATTCATGAATGGAGGCTTTTTTCGCTGCTTCAATCACTTGCTCTTTTGTTGCCTTGCGGTTTGCCAACACAATATTTTCATACACGGTTTCATTGAAAATATAGGTTTGTTGGGTGATGTAAGCGATATTGTCGCGCAAATTCACCGTATTAATGTTTTTTAAGTCCGTATCGTTAATGCAAATACGACCTTGTTGCGGATCGTAAAAACGCATCATTAATTTCAAAAGGGTACTTTTACCGCTGCCGCTGCGACCATGAATACCGAGAATTTCGCCTTTATTAAGCTGCAAATGCACATCAGACAAAATTTGTTCGTCCGCATAAGCAAAGCTGACGTTTTCTACGTTAATTTGCTGCACGTCAGTGATATTCACGCCGTTTTCTACGTCTTTTAATTCCGGTTGTTCTGCCAATAATGCCAACACACGTTCGCCGCTGGCGAGAGTTTGCAATAAGTTGTTGGACAAGTTACTTAAAGCAATCACCGGGCCATAACTGGACATCAATAAAATCACACCAATAAGCAAACCAGCAAAATCAATGTAATCGTAAGCAAAGAGGGTTAAACCCACCAATAAAATCACGATATTAAAGAAAGACACCGCGATTTCCGTGAACGAACGCACGTTGCCTTCTTGTTGTTTGATTTTTAAAAAGGCTTGGTCGATTTTTTCACTGCGCTGATGGATTTCCTGTAAGCGTTTTTCCTCGTTACCGAAAAGTTGAATTTCTTTCATGCCACGAATGCTGTCGAGGAAGAAATCGTTCATTTCGCCAACTAAGTCACGGTATTTGCGGCCATCTTCACGTGCCATTTTGGTGGTGACGATAGGTAAAATAATACCGACGGTGACATACGCTAAAAATGCTACCAACACGAACCACCAAGAAATATGCGCGAACACCGCCAATAAAATACCGGAGGTTAAAAAGGCAATGGCGATCGGCGCGATGGTGTGCGCATAAAACACTTCCAACAATTCAATGTCGTTAGTGACCAAGGAAAGCAATTGACCGGATTGTTTGTCCTGCAATTTTACAAACGCCAAACGACGTAATGCACTGAACACTTTGTCGCGCAACAACGCCAATAATTTGAAGGCAATGTAATGGCCGGACATTTGCTCCAAATAACGCAAAATGCCACGCGCTACCGCCAGCACAATAAGTGCGGTCAAAATTTGCGATAAATTTAAATGGGAGTGGAAATTAAGCAATTCCGACAAGCCCATCGCACCCAGCACCATAATGAAAATAGCGCTGAGGAAACCGAGGGTACCCATAATAATGGTGAAACTCATGATATGCGCCAACGGCGTCACCAATTTCATGAGCTGCCACATGACGACAAATCCGTTCTTACGCATGATTTGCCCCCGTTCTGATATTTTCTAAGTTCTTTTGTTGATTAAACATTTCTGCATAAATTCCGTTTTCAGCCATTAAAGAAGCATGATCGCCCGATTCTGCCAAGTGACCGCTTTGTAACACATAAATTTGGTCCGCATTCACCGCATTCGCCAGACGGTGAGAAATCATGACGATGGTTTTTTCGTGTTTAAGCTGTTGAATAAATTGCAGAATGATTTCTTCACTTTCTACGTCGATGTTACTGGTGGCTTCATCGAAAACGTATAAGTCGGCATTGTGCAACAAGGCACGCGCCAACGCTAAACGTTGAATTTGACCGCCGGACAAGTTGGTTCCGCGACTTAATAACATCATGTCCAACCCGCCGTTTTCACGTACGAAATTTGCCAAATTCACTTGTTCCAAGCATTGATAAATGGCGTCATCAGAAGCATCGGACAATGCCATCAACATATTTTCTCTGAGACTGCCTTTGAAAATGTAACTGCTGTGGCTCACCAACGAAACATGGCGATATAAGGAATGACGGTTAATTTGTTTAATATCGACGCCGTTAAACAAAATTTCCCCTTGCTGTGCTTGATAAAAGCCCATAAGCAAGGAAACCAGCGTGGATTTACCGCAACCGCTTTTACCCACAAAAACCGTTAATTGCTTCGGTTGAATATCAAGGTTTAATCCGTTAATAGCCGGTTTTTCTGCAGAATAGGCAAAATGTAAATCCTTAATTTGCACGGTGACTTCATTTTTAGCCGGAAAATCCACCGCACTTTTGTTTTCTTCTACCGGCGTATCTAGTAGCGTAAAGATTTTTTCTGAAGCCGCCTTGCCATTCATCGCCACGTGGAAGAAAGAACCCAGTAAACGTAACGGAATGAAAAATTCGGAAGAAAGTAAAATGAACAAAATAACACCAAAAATGCTTAAGCTACCGTCTTGGTATTGTAAAAGTGCCGTCAAAATCCCCAACGCCGCACCGCCGTAAGCCAATAAATCCATTAAAGAAACAGAGTTCAGCTGCATGGTCAGGACTTTCATGGTGATGGTACGGAAATTCTCCGCTTCGATATCCATTTGTTTGGCTTTGTAATCATCATCTTGGTAGATTTTTAAGGTAATCAAGCCTTGTAGGTTATCCAAAAAACTACTGCCTAACCCCACATAAATAGACCAATATTTCGCCAATAAACGTTTCGCGATTTTATTTACCGCAATGATGGACATTGGAATTAACGGCACGCAAACCAAAAGAATTAATGAGGTCGGTGCGTTAAAAAAGACCAGAAAAACAAACAATGTAAGCGGCGCAAGCAAGCTGTAAAACAACTGCGGAAGATAACGACCGAAATAAATTTCCAGTTGCTCCACGCCTTCAGATGCCACTTGGATCACGGAAGAGGTAGATTGTTGGTTAACCTGATTCAGCGGCATGGAAGATAATTTTTGATAAATCAGCGTGCGCAATTTATGCTTCACTTGCGTACTCGCTTTATAGGAGGCTTTCACCGCCATTTTTCCTGCCCAAGCACGCAACGCCAGACAAGCAACCAAAACGACGGTAAAAATGACCGCACTTTGTAGTGTAAGTGTGCGCTCAAACGCCCATTGCAAACAAATGGCAAATACAACCGCACTTATAATCCCGCCGATTAAGGCGACCCAGTTCCATAAGACATTAATAGCAATCCATTTTTTGCTATCTGCGACTGTGTTTATCAGCCGTTTATCAATCATCATAACGTTTATTTTTCCTTAAAAAAATCATATGAGTAAAAAGGGCTACATCATAACATTTTTATAACAAATGATAATTAATTTTATTCTAATTTTTAGTGTTTTTATATTTGACCCTTAAATTTAAAACAAAAAAATAGCACCTTAAGAAAGGTGCTATTTGTATAAAATTCAAATCGGTTTATAGAAAGATATTGGCAAATAACAAACCAAAACCTAAGCAAAATGCCATACTTAATAAACCTGGTAGCATGAAACTGTGGTTGAAAATGTATTTACCGATTCGAGTAGTACCTGTGGTATCAAAGTCGATTGAAGCGATGATTGGACCGTAGTTCGGGATAAAGAAATAACCGTTTACCGCAACAAATACACCAATCAAGATTGCCGGTGGAATACCAAGAGCAATACCCAATGGGAATAGAGTTGCTACAGTAGCACCTTGGCTGTTAACTAACACTGAAAGTATGAACAAGGCGAAAGCAAATGTCCAAGGTGCGGTTTCGACTAAACCTTTTACTAAACCTTTAACTTCTTCCATATGGGCTTGCATTAAGGTATCACCTAACCATGCGATACCGAAAATAGCGATTACCGCACGCATACCAGCGTGGAATACAGAACCTTTAGTAATTTCAGTGCCATCCGGTTTACAGGTTAAGATAATTAACGCACCGATAGATAGCATGATGATCTCAATGGTATGCGCCATACCCATTGGTTTGCCATCAAATACCGGACGAAGAGAAGGCATTGCTCCCATTAACACAACAAGTAATGCACCAAATAAGAAAAGGGATACGGAGATTTTGGCGGATTTGCTAATTTCAAGCTCTTTACCGACAACAGTTGAATTAAAGGCTTCCGCATATTTTGGATCGTGTAAACGACGTTGATATTCCGGATCATCTTTTAATTCTTTACCCATTTTATTGACAAATAGACAAGCGCAGAAAATTCCCAGAATAGTAGAAGGAATTGTAACGATTAACACATCCCCTAAATGAATGCCTTGCGGTTCAAGATACGCGACAACTGCAACTACAGCGGCAGCAATCGGGCTGGCAACAATCGCAAATTGAGAAGCGATAACCGCCATGGACATTGGACGTTCAGGACGGACGCCATTTTGACGACTCACTTCAGCAATTACCGGTAATACAGAATAGGCAACGTGGCCCGTACCGGCTAATAGCGTAAAGGTCCAAGTCACTGCAGGGGCGATAAATGTAATATGTTTTGGATTGCGACGTAAAATATTTGTCGCAATTTTGATCATGTAATCTAAACCACCTGATGCTTGCATTGCTGCTGCCGCAGAAACTACTGCCATAATCATAAACATCACGTCAATTGGCAAACCTGCCGGTTTTAAACCAAAACCGAAAGACAAAATAGCAAGCCCCAAGCCGCCAAAAACACCTAAACCGATACCGCCAACACGTGCACCGACCAAAATACAGAGCAACACGATGGCGAATTGAAGTAAAAACATAGCAGACATACTGCCTCCTTAGAGAATGAAAATAAAATCTGTGTAACGTATAAGAAATTATACTCAGTTATATTTTGATAGAGATGCCTTTCCAAGGCAATCAGGATTTAAAGCCCAAAATTCGGCCTAATTATATAAGAATGTTGCAACACTGAGTATGACTGATTTTGAATGTTCTCATTAAATTATGATCCATATCAGGTTTTAAACAAAAATTTGATGATTATTTCAACAAAATCAACACCCTCCATAAAAACAATAACTTTTGATAAATAGTCAAAGTAAAGTTATACTTGAGCCCTTATTTTTAAACCTAATTATTGAGAAATATATGGAAGAATTTATGCCGATGGCAATTGAATTTGCCAAAAATCATTCTTTAATTGTTGTTGCTTGGGTCTCTATTTTTCTAATGGTTATCTACCACTTCATCAAATCGGCCACCAGCAAAACAAAAGTGATTGAAAATACTGAAGCTATTTCGTTAATCAACAACCAAAACGCTGTTGTTATTGATTTACGCTCAATGGATGACTTTAATAAAGGCCACATCATTAACAGTTTAAACCTGCTTCCTACCGAAATTAAAAATCACAATGTTGGTAAAATCGAACAACATAAAGAAACGCCTGTTATTTTAGTTTGTGCCAACGGTGTGACTTCCGCTTCTTCTGCTGAAAATTTGGCAAAACAAGGATTTAGTCACGTTTATTCCTTGAAAGAAGGCATTGCAGGCTGGCGAGCAGCAAATTTACCTTTAGTTAAAAAATAAATAAGGACACAAAAATGACCGAAGAAAACAAAGATGTTGTAAACAACGAGGAACAAGAAGTCCAAGCCGTACTTCAAATTCAACGTATCTATGTAAAAGACGTTTCTTTTGAAGCACCTAATTTGCCACACATTTTCAATCAAGAGTGGAAACCAAAACTGGCTTTTGATTTATCTACTGAAACCGTTAAATTAGCCGATGATTTATACGAAGTTTGTTTAAATATTTCCGTTGAAACCACTTTGGAAGATTCCGGCGATGTGGCTTTTATTTGTGAAGTAAAACAAGCCGGTGTATTTACCATTAGCGGTTTAGAAGATATGCAAATGGCACATTGCTTAACTGCTCAATGCCCAAATATGTTATTCCCTTACGCCCGTGAATTGGTTTCCAACTTAGTCAACCGTGGCACTTTCCCTGCATTAAATCTTTCTCCGGTTAACTTCGATGCTTTGTTTGTTGAATATTTACAACGTCAACAACAAGAGCAAGAATCTGCCGAGCAAGCAAAAGCAAATTAATCTCAAAAAAACCCACTTTTGATAAAGTGGGTTCTATTTTTTCGTTACTCTCATTTTTATCCGTCAAGGAGTCAATGATGAATACGACCTTAACCCATTCTTCTATTACCGTATTAGGCGCCGGTTCTTTTGGTACCGCCTTGGCTATCGCATTTTCCCGCAATGGACATTTAACCCATCTTTGGGGACATAATCCGACAAAAATGCAAAAACTTGATAGCGAGCGACAAAATACAGAATTTTTACCGGAGATTGTTTTTCCCGATTCGTTACAAATAGAAACGGATTTAGCCAAAGCCATTCAAGCTTCACGCGATTTATTATTAGCTGTTCCCAGTCATTGTTTTGGTGAAATTCTCGATCAAATTCAACCGCACTTACGTCCTGATAGCCGTATTGTTTGGGCTACAAAAGGCTTAGAAAGAGATACCGGTCGTTTGTTGGAAGAGGTTATTAAAGAAAAATTAGGCAACCACTATCCTTTAGCGGTACTTTCCGGTCCAACCTTTGCCAAAGAATTGGCTTCAGGTCTCCCGACAGCAATTACCTTGGCTTCCAACGATGAAGAATTTGCATTGCAATTTCAAGCGCGCATTCATTGCAGCAAACATTTCCGCGTTTACATTAATAACGATATGCTTGGTGTACAACTTGGCGGTGCCATTAAAAACGTTATTGCCATTGGCGCAGGGATGTCCGACGGCATGGGATTTGGCGCAAATGCTAGAACAGCACTTATCACCCGCGGTATTGCCGAAATATCTCGTTTAGGTATCGCTCTAGGCGCAAATCCAAATACTTTTATGGGTATGTCCGGCTTAGGTGATCTAGTTTTAACCTGTACTGATAACCAGTCCCGTAACCGTCGTTTCGGTATGATGTTAGGGCAAGGTTTTTCCGCTCAAACAGCAATGGATAATATCGGTCAAGTAGTAGAAGGTTTCTATAATACTAAAGAAGCCCATTTACTTGCACAACGACACGGCATTGAAATGCCTATCACTGAACAAATTTACCAAGTCCTGTTCTGTGGAAAAAATGCGAAAGAAGCCGCATTGAGTTTATTAGGTAGAGAACGTAAAGAGGAATAATCCATGTCATCAACGGTTTGGCAAAATATTCGTCAGGAAGCAAAAGAGTTAGTGGATAACGAACCTATGCTTGCCAGTTTTTTCCATTCAACGATTTTAAAACATCATAATTTAGGCAGTGCATTAAGTTACATTTTAGCCAACAAATTAGCTAACACGATTATGCCGGCTATTGCACTACGCGAAATTATCGAAGAAACCTATCAGGAAAAACCAAGCATTATTGAATGTGCTGCTTTTGATATTCAAGCCGTTCGTCAACGAGATCCGGCGGTAGAACTTTGGTCAACCCCTTTGCTTTATTTAAAAGGGTTTCACGCTATTCAAAGTTATCGTATTACCCATCATTTATGGCAACAAAACCGCAAAGCACTAGCCATTTATTTGCAAAACCAAATTTCCGTTGCGTTTGACGTGGACATTCACCCTGCTGCCAAAATCGGACATGGTATTATGTTCGACCACGCCACCGGTATTGTTGTCGGCGAAACCTCTGTGATTGAAAATAACGTGTCCATTCTACAAGGCGTCACCCTAGGAGGTACCGGAAAAGAATGTGGTGATCGTCATCCAAAAATTCGTGAAGGCGTCATGATTGGTGCGGGTGCAAAAATTTTGGGTAATATTGAAGTGGGTAAATACGCCAAAATCGGTGCGAATTCTGTTGTATTACAACCTATCCCCGACTATGCCACTGCCGCCGGCGTACCGGCACGAATTATCGGAAAAGATAAAGACGCCAAACCGGCATTTGATATGAACCAAAACTTTATTGATTTGGGGATGGAGCTGAATATTTAGGCTCAACAACGATCTCAAGGTTGAGCCTAAAAACATCTTCAAAAGTGACCGCACCTTAACGTTTCTTAAGCGCCGATTAAACGTGAAAGTGCGGTGTCTTTTCGGTCTAAATAATGGGTAGATTGAATACGACGGATTGTTCTGGATTTTCCTCGAATTAATAAGGTTTCCGTGGTTGCCAGATTGCCTTTACGATGAATACCTTTTAATAGGTCACCATTAGTAATTCCGGTGGCCGCAAAAACTAAATTGTCATCACGTACTAATTGTTCAAGCTGTAATACCGTATTTACTTGAACGCCCATTTCTTCACAACGACGTATTTCTTCTGCTGCCAAGGCATTATTTTCCGGAGTTTCCCCTTTAACAACATTTCGTGGTAATAAACGGGATTGCATATCTCCCCCTAAAGCACGAATTGCCGCCGCCGCAATAACCCCTTCCGGTGCACCGCCAATCCCATACACCATATCAATTTCTGCTTCCGGTAAACAACATAATACCGATGCCGCAATATCACCATCTGGAATAGTAAATACGCGTACACCTAATTGATGCATTTTATCAATAACCTCTTTATGACGAGGTTTATCTAAAATAGTTACCGTTAAGTCAGATAATAATTTACCCAATTTAGAGGCGACACGACGCAAGTTTTGTTCAAGCGGTAAATTTAAATCGATGATGCCTTTTGCCTCCGGGCTAACCACCATTTTTTCCATATACATATCAGGCGCTTTTAAAAAAGTATTTTTACCGCCTGCTGCCAACACGGAAATAGCATTAGTTTGCCCCATTGCCGTCATACGCGTGCCATCAATTGGATCAACGGCAATTGACACTAACTCGCCCATACCGGATCCCACTTTTTCACCAATATACAGCATTGGCGCTTGATCAATTTCCCCTTCACCAATAACAACTTCTGCGTCCATATGCACTAAATTCAACATATAACGCATTGCTTTCACGGCAGCATCATCAGCCGAATTTTTATCACCACGTCCTAACCAAGCAAACCCGGCTAATGCGGCGACTTCTGTTACTCTTGAAAACTCAATGGCTAATGATCTGTTCATGGGAATTCCTTAAAAATGAGAAGTAAAAAAATCGGCTTATTTTATCACTAAGCAAACGTTTGCATACCAAAAACATCAAGAAATTTTCTACAGGGTAATTAATTCAAAGATTATTTGATTCTCCGCTTTAATAAAACCAATTAACTAGGTAGAATAAAGCCACTTTTATCCATTTGTTTTAGAGGAAATTACCATGTCATTTGAAGTATTAGATCAATTAGAAAACAAAATTAAGCAAACAGTTGAAACTATTCAATTACTTCAATTAGAAGTTGAAGAGTTAAAAGAAAAAAACAACAAATCACAACAAGAAAACGATGCATTACGTGGTGAAAACGAACAGTTAAGAAACGAACAACAAAATATTCAAGAGCGTTTACGTTCCATCATAGGCATGACTGACGGTATCTAACCAATTAATAAAAAACAAAGGCTTAGTTAATCTAAGCCTTCTTTTTTGGAGAAAAAAATGCAACCTAAAATTTGCTTAATCACCGGCAGCACCTTAGGCGGTGCCGAATATGTTGCCGAACACTTAGAAAATCTATTACAACAACAGGGTTTCAGTACCGAATTACACCATGGCCCGGCATTAAATGAAGTAATCAATGAAAAATTATGGTTGGTGGTAACCTCTACTCATGGTGCCGGAGAACTGCCGGATAATATCAAACCGTTATTTGAAGCACTTGATGCAAGCGATATAGATCTTTCAACATTGAAATTTGCGGTGATCGGTTTAGGAAATTCCGATTACGACACCTTTTGCTTTGCCGTAGATAGAGTAGAACAAACGTTATCGGCAAAAAGTGCGGTCAAAATTATCGATGCTTTGCGCATTGACGTCTTAACAGAAACCGACCAAGAACAATGCGCAGAGGACTGGTTGCCTAATTTTACGAATAAAATTTCATCAATTTCGTTTTCATAAAATTAATTAACAAGAAAAAGTACTTGTGGATAACTTAACATAAAATTGTGAGAAATCTGTTTTTTATAACATGGATAAGTTTTTAAAAAGATCATACTGTGGATAAATCACGAAGCTATACACAAGAATTTATATGTAGGATCAGTACGATCTTAACAGTTTTAAAAATGATCTATATTCTTCATTTACAAGATAAAAAAGATCTTATTCAAGTGATTCAGCGATCATTATAATAGTAATAATAAAATAGATCTTTATATAGAGATCTTATTCTTATTAGCGAGAGATCCTTTTAACGATCTCACTTACTCTTTCACTGAAACTAGCCTTTTAACAAAACAAGATTTTCAGTAAAATAGCGACCAATTTTTTTAAAGGATCAAAAGATCTGTACCTCATTCAAAATAGAGATCATTCATAATCATGTTTTACACTGAAACCTATGATGTCATCGTGATCGGTGGCGGTCATGCAGGGACTGAAGCCGCATTGGCGCCTGCTCGTATGGGATTAAAAACCCTATTACTTACGCATAACGTAGATACCTTAGGACAAATGTCTTGTAATCCGGCAATTGGTGGAATAGGAAAAGGTCATTTAGTCAGAGAAATTGATGCCATGGGCGGTTTAATGGCTACAGCGGCAGATCAGGCGGGAATTCAATTTCGTACACTGAAAATCTTGTTTTGT
>ERZ773067.363-NODE-363-length-28034-cov-4.249544_pt1 | contig 28034 bp, 34 predicted proteins | sample MGYA00580622_ERZ773067 | MGnify/ENA primary metagenome ERZ773067 (study PRJEB29015, sample SAMEA2737998) | human oral metagenome | biome: human oral; feature: human-associated habitat; material: dental | place: China | collected 2113 ...
TATATTTAGAAGCTGAAATAAAGGGGATAGAAGAGCCTAAAAAAGTTCTATCTTTACCTAATAGAACGGTAAAAGCACTGACTGGCCAGAAAAAAGACTTTGAAGAAGCGGAGATAGTAGAAGTAATTACTGCAGAAAATCCAGGGGCAAAATTAAAAGAAATAGAAGAAAAAAAAGAAGCTGTAAAGTTATCAGATACTGAAGAAAAAAAAGCATTTTTGTTGAAAGAAAAAATCAGAAAACAACATCTTATAAAAAAACTTCAAGATGAGATAAAAGAGATAGAGGAGCAAATAAAGAAAATAGCAGATTAGCATTCGATTTGACACATATAAAATTATATGGTATACTTCAGTCAAAGTGTAATGCATGAAGCCTGAGGGTTTAAGTGCTAGCCCAATGTTACATGACGAAAGTTGTGATAATGTTGGGTCAATTTTATTTAAGGAGAAACTTATGGCGGAAGAAAAAAGAAAAGAAAAAACTTTTAAAAGTTTTTTGGAACAAATTGAAGGACTGAAAAAGAAAAATTTGAAATTTAAAAACGAAGATTTTGCTTTGAACATATTAGAAAAAGTAAATTATTATTCATTAATAAATGGGTATAAAGATATTTTTTTAGATTCTAATTATATAAAGCAAAATGATGATGATCCAGATGAAAAATATAAAGAGGATACTTATTTTGAAGATATCTTTTATCTTTATTATTTTGATACAGAATTACGTAATGTTCTTCTTAGATTTATTTTTGAATTTGAAGAAAATATAAAAACAAAGATAGCTTATTATTTTACAGAAAAATTTAAAGAAAACAACAATGCTTATCTGGAAAAAAATAATTTTGACTATGAGGTTGAAGCATTGCAAAGTTCAATTGATAAATTAGTTAAAAAGTTGGAAAAAACTATTGAAAAACAAAAATCAATCAGAAATTCAAGAATAAATCATTACAGTACTTATTATAATACAATTCCATTATGGGTATTAATGCCACAATTAGATTTTGGCACAACTTCATTTTTCTTTAGATGTTGTACTAAGGATATACAATCAAAAGTGGCAAAGCATTTAAAAGAAGATTTTTCAAAAAATTATCCAGGAATAAATAAAGATTTTGTATTTACAGCTGAAGCATTAGTAAATATAATGTTCTTTATTAACAGTTTCAGAAATATTTGTGCTCACAATGAAAGAGCTTACAATCATGTCCATAGAAAAAATACTATAAATACAACTATTTTACATAATCATTTGAATTTGAAATTTAAATATAGTGTATTTGATTTAATACTAGTTTTAAAAATTTTTATGGATCCGCTTAAATATAATTTTGCTTTTAAAAATTTAATAGGTTCACCTTTAGCCTTTCTTAATTTAAATTTAGGAGAAGAAAGGTTCATTAAAATCATGAAAAAAATGAAATTCCCGATAAAATGGGGAGATATTTTAAACATGGAATTTGAATCTTATAAACGATTTTACAATAGATAATGAAGATAATATAAGTGGCCATAAAATAAGCCACTTTTTTATTTTTTCTTTTTAAGAGCTTCATAAAAGAGTTTTACAATCCAAAATAAAATTTTAAAAGGAAGAAAAGAAGTCCAGAAAAATATTTTTATTAAAGAAATTTTTGACTTAGATTTTCTTCTGTAATTTGAATACTTCAAATTTTCCAAAAATCGGGCGTGATAATTATTGAGCTTATAAGAACGTTCTATTTTTTTAAAAAAGTAAGAGTAGTCAGGATGTTCAAATGGAGTATTATTAGTTTCAGATATTTTTTTTTCTAAATTTATAAGTTTCTTTTCAGTATGGTTTAAGGCAAGAACACCAGTGTTTATGTTTGAATCTGAAAGTAATTTTAAATGATCCAGTTGATGCTTTTTAATAGAATCAGAAGGACCTTTCACTTCTAAAAATTTAAGTTCATAATCATTCCATATCATAATATCGGGGAATCCGGAACGATTTTCAGCAATATTATTCATGAAGTATAATAAAACTTCTAAGATATCTTTTGTTTTAACATATTTTGTTATTACCAGTAATTCTTCCAAAGAATATTCCCCACGATAATGAATTAATCTAAAAAGAGAATTTTTTGGTAAAAAATCTGAAAAAGTGTTATATAATTTTTCAACTTTTTCATAATTAAATGTTAGAACACTTTCAATTCCATCTTCCTGAATAATGTTTACTTTTTGTTTTATTTTATTAACTCTGTTGCAGAAAAAATCTTCCTGTTGAAATAAATCATAAGGCATATCAGAGTAGAAAGGTCTATCTGGATAAAAAGAAACATTAATTCCATTGGAAGTAGGGCGTGCTAAGTAAATGACATCAAATATCTCATCCCAAAAAAGGAAAGAAAACAAATTCCACCAGTAACTGTTTTGTGAAAAAAGTCCCTTATATCCTTTATCAGAAAAATACTTTAATGCAATATCTTCAATGTGTTCATAACTTTCCCCTTGATAATAATAAATTTTATCTTCTTTTACAAAATCAAGAGTTAAATTTTCAATATTAATCATAAATCTCCTTTCAAAAAAAGAGAGTATAAAATACTCTCTAAATTAAGTATATATGAGTGTTCTAACTCCAAATTAAATATTTATTGCTCCGACAAATTTTCCCCATATTTTGAAATCATCTTCCTGAGGTTTAACGACAATCGGCAAATAAACATGATTGTCGCTTTGCAGGACAACTTCGCTTTTTGTTCTATAGAACCTTTTTACAAAATAATCTCCATTCAGAAAAAAGATTCCTATGTCGCCATCCTTTAAGTTTTCATTTTTAGTCGGATCAAAAATAACAATTCCTCCGTCGTTGAGAGTAGGCTCCATACTGTCACCGTGAATAAATGCAGCACGAAGATTTTTATATTTTAATGGCAATTTTATATATGATTCCGGAATTTCATCTATAATGCTCCCAGCTCCTGCGGCAACCGATGAAAATAACGGAATTTCTGCGTAATCGTTTCGTATATCATCAAATATTTCAGCAATATTCTTTTCTATTGCTTCCTTTTCATGGTAATCATCTAGATCTTCTTTGTCTATGTAACCAATCATTTCATAAAATTTTAATACATTAATTTTATATATATTTGAAAGTGCGATTAAGTGAAAAGGATTAATTTTTTTTCTACCAGCATTTTCTATACGATTTAAATCAGCAATATTAATATTTGTTTTACTTTGAAGAAATTCTAACGTATATCCATTTTCAAATCGTAATTTTTTTAAATAATTGCCAAATTCGATTAACTTATCGTCATCAATTTCATTTTTCATAAGAGACCTCCACAATAATTATAATATTTTTCCTTTTTATTTTTGGTAAAATATATAAAATATATTTTGAGTTTTAGCAAAATAAAGGTATAATAATTTTGACAGAAGATGGAATTTCTTTTTTCTTCATTAAAACTCCTTTTAGATATGCTGGCAGTCTAGCCGCTGTCAGTATATCTTAAAACAAAAAGTACCGCCTTTTAAAGAGTATTTTAAATAAAAACTTAAAATATTGTTTTGAAGGCGAGCTCTAAAAAGGGGAGAATGGCCTGCAATAATAAATATAAGCGTGCCCTTTGGATCGTTATGATTCTATATCGTTTGCTTATTCACACGGAATAAGACCTCCTTTCGTAGATTTAGGCATGTCTGCTTATGCTCACCAAACCATAAGCAGATATGTCTAAGTCATATGATGGTATAAACAGACTTGCTAAAAATAATATTACCAAAATTACTACTGATACCGAGTTTAAGGTATGTAAGTAGTTACTTAAAAAATTAAAATTTATTGTCAAAAAATGGCCTTCATATTTTGATTTTAAGGGCATTTATGGCATGTAAGCATATAAAGTATAGGCTAAAAATAGCCAATTTTATAATGCTTTGTGTGGAAAAACTGAATAAAGTCCAGAGCATCGTCTACCGTATGAAATTTTAGATAAATTTCATTCAGGCCAGGAGACTATAATTCCTGAAGTGTAGCATTAGAAAATCAGATGTGGCTGGCATCAGTAAAAAAACAAGTGGTGGAATTCAGCTGCTGGCACAGAAATGTGCTGGGGAGATTAGGACAGGTATTTGACTACGGTCAGATCATTCAGTGGGCGAATTGCTGAATTAATGTTCTAAAATAGGCGACGAGTCGACGGCTAAACCGACAGTCAAATTTTTTCTCTTATTATTTGCAGATTTTAAAAAAAATTTCTGTAAATAGTAGGAGAGTACAGCTCGGATGTCTCTGAACTCCCCTCAAGTCAAAAATTTTGCACCGAAAAAGTCAAGAAAATTTTTAGACTGGAAGAAATAACAAAAAGTAAACCACTAAAAGGTTACTTAATAAAGAAAAAATTAAATAAAAATTTAAGTGTATATGAACCTAACTCCGATAAAAAATAATAAAATAACGGAGGTTAGAATGGTATTACAGAGACAAGGTAATAAAAAAGCATTGTTTAAAAAAATAGAAAAATATATACCCAAACATGAAATTTATATAGAACCGTTTTTTGGAGCAGGCGGGATTTTCTTTCTGAAGGAGAAAGCCAGGTATAATTTTCTAAATGATTTGGACAACGAAGTTTTTAATCTGTTCCAGGTAATTAAAAATAAGCCGGTACAGTTTAAAAATTTGCTTCAGATGGTTCCGAAACATAAACAGCAGTTTGAATACTGGAAAAAAAATCCGGAAAGGATAGATACATGGCAGGCTGTCAGATTTATATATCTTTCAAATTTCTCTTTCATGAGTTCAGGAAGCACATTGAAAATGGGAACATCAAATACAAAATTTCTGACATTGAGCAGAATAAAAGCAACGTTTGATGCACTGATGGACACTACATTTGATAACTCACCATATGAGAAATTTTTCAAAAATATTGCAATAAAGCAAAAACAGGGAAAAAACAAAATATTTATATACTGTGATCCTCCATATGTAGGAACTTCACAAGTATATAATGCTCCAAAGTGGACACTGAAAGATTTTGAAACTCTGATAAAATTTCTAATCGAATATGGTGAAAAATTCATGATTTCGGAGTTTAATTCTTCTGAAGTGTTAAAGGTGGCCAAGGATAACAATCTGAATGTTATAGAGATTGGAGAGAGACGAAACCTAGGCAACAGAAGAACTGAAATAATAATAACAAACTATTAATGAGAGGGAGAAAAATGGAATTAAAAGATTTTAACGAGATTGTATCAGGATATGATTTTGAGAAAGTAGAAATAGAAAAAGGAATTTTGAAAATTACAGTTGCTGAAAATAAGCAACTTATGATTGATACAAAAACAAGTAAAATTCTTTTATTTCCTTCCATTTCATTGAATTTAGCTTTAGAAGAAATCATTAAAATAAAACAGCTGATAAAAGAAATGAGGTGGAACCTTGTCATTGAATGATATGCAGCAGGAATTCGAAGAATATCTAAAAGGAAAATATTACTCAAGACACACTGTACGTACATATCTTACAAATTTTAGAAAATTTATGGCCGACATGGATGTTTCTAATATTGAAGAACTGAACAGTGAAAAATTCCTCAAATATGAAGAAAAGCTGCAGAGTGAAAAAAAGAAAGGACAGACTATAAATACAAAGTTTGAATCAATCAGGAGTTTCCTAAAGTTCCTGTATGAATCAAAAAAGATTTTAGCTCCGGTATGTGAAATAAGATCTTCAGGACTTAAAATGAACCTTCCGGAAATAAAAATCCGGATATATGACAGATTCTATAAAAAAGAGCTATCAATCAAGGAAATAAAAAGAATTATCCGGGAGATCCAGGGTGAGTCAAATAAGTTTTATAGACTTAGAAATGAGATACTGATTCAACTTCTTGCCACAACAGGATTGAGAATTTTCGAAGCACTACAGTTGAACATAGATGAAGTCATTTCAGGACGATGTGAGATTGTCGGGAAAAGAAATAAAATCCGGACAGTTTTAATACCGGCAACGGTAGTAAAAAAATGTAGGGAATTTAGAAAATATCGGAAAGAATTGTATCTTAGAAATGAAAAATTGTTTATAGGCTCAAAGAACAGTCCACTAAAAGAACAGGCTTGTCTGAGAGTTTTGAAAAAATATGGAAAAATAGCAAAGGTCAAAGAAAAAAAATTGTTTTTACATAACTTGCGGCACTTTTACACAATTGACTGCATAAAACAAGGAATGGATCTTAATACAATTGCTCAGAACTTAGGAATTGAGGATCTTGAAATTTTGAAGATCTATCAGTCAAGAGATTTGAAAGTGCTTCAGGAACAGAGTAACAAGAAAGGGAGAAGATTGCTTGTTTAAAGAAAAATTTATATATTGCCCTAAATGTGGAGCTAAACTTGCACTGGAAATAGATGGAAAATATGAACGCATGGTGCATGTGAAGGGGTCAAAGACTGAAGTAATGATAGGAACTCATAAAACTATTCTTATCTGTAACAGCAAAAGATCTGATGCAAAGCATAAGGAAGTATGTGGTCAAAGGGTAGAAATTGAAAACGGTAAATAGCCGTTTTTAAAAACAGGCATTAAAAAGTATATATGTATTAAATAATTAAAGATATAAAATATAAGGAGTGAAAAAAATGAAAGTAAATGTAGTAAAAAAAGCTATAAAAGAGAAAATAACAATAGGAGTAAAAGCAAAGGAAAATATTATAATGACAGTATTCTGGGTATGGCTAATAATTTCTGCATTAGGAATGGTTCTGGCAAATGATTTTTTAAGCTGTGTTAGGATAGCAGTTGCCAGTGTAGTATCTGGAGCATCTTTAGTAGTAATTTTAAAGAATTTTTTTGGGAGAATACTATGAAAAAAATACTGGATATTTTATTCAAGAAAAAGAAAAAAGAGGTTACAAGGGGAATAAGAATAATAGAAAACGGAAGAGAAAAATGGATAAGAACTAATAGGAGGTTCTAATGCAAATCAGGATAACACATTTAAATAGAAATATAACAGAGGTTTCAGCTCTTCAATATAAAATAATGAAAAATGATATCTTAATAGATGAGAAGATATATAAGAAAGAACAGCTATTAAAAGTAGAAATAAATGGTATATCTGTGTTTGAGAGAATAACTGATAACAATGACAGATATTCCAGAATAGAAGATTTTGAGGAATTTAAAGGCAGAACATTGCGGGAAAAATGGACAGATTACAAGCAAATAAAAAGTTTCCGTTATGATTCAGCCTATGCAAATCCTTATATAATAAGTGTTTATAATAAAGAAAAAGATTTCAGTTATGAAAAATTTTTCCGGACACTGAAAGAAATGAAAAAATTTATAGATGAAAGTGTAATGTAAATTTAATAAAACTTTACTTTAATCAGGAAAATAAATATCGTATTAATAGTAGCAAAGTGTAATGTAAATACTTCTGAAATAGCTAATGCTCCATTCTCTATAAACGTATTAATAGTAGCAAAATTTATTGAAATATAATTGAGAATATAGGAGGAATGATGAAAACCAAAACAGAGATAGAAGAGAAAAAGAAAGAATTAGAAAAAGAAAGATTTAATTATATACAGGATAATTTGTATCTTTTAGTACATATGAAAGATATAGAAATAAGATTACTAAATTGGATATTGAGCGGGGAATAAGAATGGAAACAAAACAATTATATAAAATGTTAGGTATGGTAAAAGAATTCTATGAAGCGTTTCAACAAGGGAATTATATGTTTAATGGAAGATATGTAAACAAAGATAGAAAAAAATTAAGAGAAAAATTATTCAATGAAGAACTGAAGGAATACCTGACAGGAGAATTTAAAGAAGGTATCTCGGAAGAAGAAAGACAAATAGAAAAGTTGGATGCAGTTTGTGACATGTATTACATTGTTCTTGGAAATGTTCTTGAGAAATCAAGAGATAGACAAGACAGTATAAGAAGCGTGAGAACAGGAAAAGAATTTCAATTAAGAATAGCAACTCACTATCAAAATGAAGCTAGATTTAATAATGAAATTGTCTTTAAGGCTTTTGAAGAAATCCATAAAAGCAATATGAGTAAACTGGGATTAGATGGAAATCCAATATATAGAGAAGATGGGAAAATAATAAAAGGACCGAATTATTTTCCTCCGGATTTAAACAAATTCTTTAAAAGAGGTGCATAGAATGGTAAAGAAGATTTTAGTTCAAAAAATTGAAGAAAAATATAATAAAATTATAAATGAAACAAGAGGAACTGCAAGAGTGGAAATGATATTTGAGAGAAGTATATACATATGCAATAAAAATTCCTTTAAAGTTTTAGAATTATTGAAAATATTAGGGAAATTAAATAGATTTAAAAAAGATAATAAAACAGAAGATTCTTATGATTTCCCGGCAATGGGGTGACTATCATGAAAAATACTCAAAATATAATAGAGGAAATTCAAAATTTAAAAAGTAAATACTGTGTTTCAGCTTATTTAGAAATAAAAAAAATACTAGGAAAAAACGGGATAATAGAGAACAAATCCGAAGAACAAGAAATTCAAATAAAATTAGATAAAATAAACATATTAGTCAAATATGATAAAGTTTATAGCCATAAAATACCAGTTGAAAATTATGTTACTGATATAATTGTAAATTAAAAGGAGTAAAAATGGATATGAAGAAAAATATATCAAAAATTACTAGAAACAGAGCAACTGATAGTTTTTATGAGATAATGATAAAAAGAACGAGAGAGATGCTTAAAAAACTTGAAGAAATAGAGAAATATAAGCTTATCCTTAAATATTTTTCAGAAAATTGAAAAAATGAAGAAAATATAAACTAATTCACAAGCAAAGTAATATCTGAAAAATAATAATAAAAATGTAGTCTATTAGAAGTATTGTTTTATATACTTTTGATAGGCTTTTTTATATACTAAATATATAGTTATATATTATATGTAATGATTTAGTTTAAAGTTTCTACTAAAAATAAGGGAAAAATATAAACAGAAAAACAAGAAAACTAAAAAAATAAACTCGCAATATACTCCTTTTAAAGAGTTTCAGAAAAATGGTGAAAAAGGACAAAGGAAACTCTAAAAAATATAAACTGATATGACAAGAAAAAATTTAAAATTTATTCGTGCAATCTGCTTTAAATTCTTATTTTGAAACTAATTTTCTAGAATTTGATTTGAAGTAGATTGAGATATGTAGTCGAAAATGATAAAAATGACTCCGAGAATGTAAACGAGTTTATAAACTTTGAAATAGAAACTCCGAGATTTCAGTTTATATAAAAATGGCCGTTTTTTCTAATTTTTAGCCCCTTGTAAGTCAATAAAATCAATACTTTCAGAGTTTTAGATAACTACATTTTACCGTAAATACTGGCTTTGAGCCTTGTGTCCGAGATAAATTTTAAAATTGAACATTATATAATTATTTTGTACATTTTTTTATCAAAAACTATTGATTTTTTGTAAAAAATGAGGTATATTATCAATATAAAATGTTTAATTTGGAACATTTATATATAAAAGTTCAATTTTGAAAAGGAGTCGAAAAAATGAATAATCTGGCTATGGTAAATTATTATGGAAAATCAGATTTACTAGTATCTGATAAAAAAAATTATTATGTTGAAAATAATATCAAGTACTTAAGAATACAGGAATATGCGGAACTAGAAAAAGGAATAAAGGATGACTTTCATAAAATGCTTGTGAGATTTTTGTTTGAAACAGCAGCTAGAATTTCAGAGGCTTTGGAGTTTGATATAAAGGACATTGATTATAATTATAATAAAGTAAAATTGATTAATTCAAAACAGAGAAAAGAAGCAAAAAGGGAGTGCATCATATCAAAGGAATTAATGAATATGATTTTGATACATATTAATAAATACAAGCTGACAAAAAAAGATAAACTGTTCGTAAAAGTTACTTCTTCTGGCAAAAAAATATATAAAAGAAATTCAGCTTTTACTATGCTAAAAAAATACGGGGTCAGTATATTGAATTACGACTGGATAACTCCACATACATTAAGACACACAAGAGCTATTCACTTATTAAGTGAAAATGTGGATATAGTCAAAGTTCAGAAATTTCTGGCACATAAAAGTTTACTTAATACTTTAGTTTATCTACAGTATATTAATCGTGATATTGATAACAGTATCATACAAGCAAATGCAAGTATAGGTATATATTAGAGTTGAAAATTCTTTGATTTGTGATATAATTTAATCATAGAGACCAAGAGTCCTTTGAGTTATTTTAAATAGCTTGAAGGACTTATTTTTTTATAATAGGGTGGTGAAAAAATGCAAGCATGGAAACTGGCGAAATTAAAACAATACTATCAGACTCAGCTATATGAAGCTGGTGGTGATGACAAAAAAATAAATAAAAGACAGATAGCAAAATTATACGGAATATCTGCTCAAAATTTAAATAACTATATTAATAGGAAGAACTGGAATGATTTATCAGAATTTGTTTATGTTCCGTTAGATTTAAAACCTGGAATAAAAAAGAATGAACCTCTGAACGGAAGCAGGTCAAAGCTTACAGGAGAAATGCTGGAACAACTCTTTGAATACGCAAGACGAACAAATGAGGATGGGAAACCTACTTATACAAATCAGGAAATAGCAGAGAAACTAGGAATATCTGTTTCTACATTTTATAAGTACTATCAAGAGAATATCCATTTCTATAAAGCACTCAGATCTGCAAGAAGATTAGGACAGGTAGAAGAGGCAATGTTTAAGAGTGCAACAGGATATAAATATGTAGAATCTAAAGTTGAAGATATAGTTGTAGGAAAAACAGGGGAAAAAACAGGAGAAATAAAGAATACGAAAATAGTAAAAGAAATGACTCCTGATGTGCGTGCACAAAAATATCTGATGTCTAATATAGCTCCTGACGAGTATACAGAAAATAAAAAAGTGGAACAAAAGATAACTGTCTCTGAAGACATTAATCTTTCACAATTATCTGATGAACAGCTTGAAAAAATGATGAAGGATCTGGAAGATGGAAATAAAGAATAAGCTTCAGAATGAGATATTAAAAAGAAAAATACAAAAAGAAAAAGCAAAAAGAAATTTACTTGATTTTCTTATTTATGATGGCGAAGGCAGATATAAAAAGGCTAAACATATAGAATTTCTTACAAGTAAAGTTCAGGAGTTTGTCAATAAAGTGGAAGCTGGCCAGTCTCCGAGGATGTTCATATGTATGCCTCCACGTCATTCTAAATCTGAAACAACAACAAAAAAAATGCCAGCATGGGTAGTTGGAAATAATCCGGACTGGGAAATAATTATAGCTGCTTATAATGCAGACCTTGCAAGTGATTTTGGAAAAATAGCAAGAGATACATATAAGAAGCATAATAGAAATGGAAGTAAAGTATTTGACAATGAACTTGATAGAGATAAATCAGCAGGATCTAACTGGGGAATAAATATGCACAGGGGCTCCGTTGTTAGTACAGGAGTTGGAGGAAGTGCAACGGGAAAAGGAGCACATATTGCAATAATAGATGACCCTTTTAAAAATAGAGAGGATGCTAATTCTAAAATACAAAGAGATAAAGTTTGGAGCTGGTATCAGTCTACAATCCGTACAAGACTTGTTCCCGGCGGCGGAATTATTATAATTCAGACAAGATGGCATGATGATGATTTAGTTGGTAGGATTATTAAGGAGATGCAAGCAGGAACAGGAGAATTATTTGAAGCGATTGTTTTACCTGCCATATCTGAAGAGAATGATATTCTTGGAAGAGAACCAGGAGAAGCATTGTGGACAGAAAGATATTCTTTAAAAGAATTGGAATCAATTAGGAAAGCGATAGGAGAAAGAGAATTTATTTCCCTGTATCAACAACGGCCACAAGCAGAAGATGGCGGTCTTTTCAAAAGACAGTATTTCAAGTACTTTAAAGTAATAGAAAATAGATATATTGAAACAGTCACAGAAACAGGAACAAAAAGAATAGATACAAGAGAATGTTTTGCTTTTCAGACAATAGACACGGCTCTGACAGTAAAGAAGAGCAGTGACTCGACTGCAATAGCAACATGGGCTTGTGACAGGGAATATAATTTGTATCTGATTGATTTATTTTTGGATAAGATAGAAGTGCCAGATCAATGGACAACAATAAAACAGTACAGACTAAAATATGATGGATTTTTAAAATTTCAGGCCATAGAGACTAAACAGTCCGGGATAGGTATAATGCAACAGGCAGAAAGAGAAGGAATAGCATTAAAGGAATTAATAGCTGATGTTGACAAGACAACGAGAGCATTAGCTATTTCAGTAATGTTTGAAGCAGGGAAAGTATATTTTTATCAGAATTTACCCAAATTATTAGATTTAGAAGAACAGCTGATAAAATTTCCAAATGCTGCACATGATGATGCAGTTGATGTGTGTAGTTATGCTGGAATTGTTGTAAATGAATTAAATAAAATGTTTATTAGCTATGAGAAAAAATTTATAGGAGTATAAAATGGATTTTATAAAAGCGGCAGCCAGTAAGCTGGTAAAAGAAATAATAAGTCTAGGAAGTTCTTCTGTTTCAGGAAAACTGACAGACGATTTAGTAAAGCGGATGTTAAAAGACATGGATATTAAATCAGCAATAGAATTAATGAATGAATCTGTCATTTCCCGGGAATGGATGATTGAAACTGATGAACTGGAACATAAAGAACAGGCACTGGAAATACAGAAAAGATTTAATAACATGAATATGTCCAGGATTTTAAAGGATATGTTGAAAGCAGAGGTTAAGAAAAAAAGTATTTTTGAAATATCTTTTGATAATATGGCCATAAATGATTTGGTGCTTTTACCTAACAAATATATCAGTTATGACAAGGAAGTAGGATGGAAAATAAAAACAAGAGATACTGAAATTATTATTGAAAATGAAAATAATAAGTTTTTAATATGCATAAATAATGGTTCTCTTGAAAATATACAGGGAGAAAGTGAACTGGAGCCTCTTGTTAAACCATTTCTGGCCAAAGAAAATTTAGAAAACAAATTAAATGCAATTATAGAGAAATACGGAGATATTATTACTGTTTTTGCTTATGAACCGCCACTAGAAACAGCATCAAAGGAAGAAAAAGATAAAAGATATAGCAGTGTAGAAGAACAGGCAAAACAACTGAAAGAGGCAAAAGGAAAAGATGTTCTTGCTGTTCCTGCTTCCGGAGAAAAACCGCTTAATAATTTTGTTGAGTTTATTAAATTAGACGACTTAAAACCAGAAATTTATTTGCAATTGCAAGAAGCAAAAGAAAAAGCTATACAAAAATACATAATAGGATCTACTCTCGTTACAGGAGTAGACGGAAATAGTGGGAATAGAGCTTTAGGAGAAGTGCATAATGAACAGAAAGAACTGAAAATAAATGCTAAAATAAAGAAAATTAGGGACTGGTTTCAAAAGTTAATAGAAATAGATGCTGAACTTTATGGCTATGACTCAAGAAATTTTTATTTTAAATTTGTAAAAGAACTGGACGAAAAAGAAACTCTTGAATTGGAAGAAAAAAAAGCAGAAGTACTTTCTAAAAAAATGGATGCTATTTCAAAATTATATGCTGCAGGATATACTCTTACTGATAATAAGCTGGCAGAAATTCTAGGAATGGAAACCACAGATTTAATGAGAGTAGAAAATACTATAAATAATAGCACTGTAGAAAATAAAAACAGTGAATTTGCAAAGGAAGATAAATTTTTAAAAAAAAGAGAAAAAATAGAAAAAAATATGCAGGAATTTGAAAAATTTATAAATAAGACTTTTGATAAATGGCAGAAAAAAGTATTAGATGCTGTCAAAGTAGCACTTGAAAAAGTTACTACAATAGATGATTTATGTAATATGGAATATAATTATGATAACTATTTAGAGGATATGATAGTAAAATCAGAATTGATAGCATACGATAATGAATTTATTCTTGATACTATAGAATTTTCAAATCCAAATAATTTTAATACAAGGAATTTAAACGGAGCATTAGATTATTTTTTAAAAAAATATCCTGCGATGTACGATGATATTGAAAATACAATAGAATATTCAAGACATAAATATTTCTATATGAAAAAAGTAACTGATATAAATATGACAGAAAGATTTATGAAGTCCCTTGCACGTAACATAGAAAAAGGAGAAACATTTGAAGATTGGATAAAAGATAGAGGAAAGCTTATTGAGGAAGCTGGACTAAAAAATAAGGAAGGATATCTAAAAACTGTATATAGAACTAACTTAAATCAGGCATATAATGCGGCTATTTATAAGAAACAGCTTAAATATAAGGACAGATATCCATACATAAAATATTGTGGAACAATAGACGGGAGGGAGCAGGAACATACTCGTCAACTTGATGGGAAAATTTTCAAGGTAGGCAGTGCTGAAGCAGATGCTTATTATCCGCCTAACGGCTATAATTGCCGTTGTTATACGGTTTCTTTAACTGCCGAAGAAGTAGAAGGGAAGCTTGATAATGATGTAGTTGATGGAGAAATAAAAGGGCTAGATTTGAAAGATTTTGAAGGTAATGTAGGAAATGAAGAATATGTACAGCAGTTAGAAGAAAAATATGAAATAAAATCAAAGGATTTCAATAAGGCTAAAAAAAGAAGGCAACTGATAGAAAATAATCATTTTGACAGAAAAGGAAAATATAAAAATGCAGTTGACATTGAAAATCTTTATAGTATAATAGATATGAAAGATTTAACTTATGAAGAACATGGAGCCATTGAAACTTATTCTGGAAAAATGTATCAAGAAATAAATGAAGCCCTGAGAACTGGAAAAATTGACAAGAAAACTGAAAAATTAGTGAATTTAATAGATTCAGGAATAGCAAAAGGCAAACTAAAGGAAGATATACAAGTATTTAGAGGAATAAGTAACTCAAAATATGCTGATTATTTAATTAATAAAGGAGAAAAGTTAGCAGGAAAAGAATTGGAAAATAAAAGTTTTTTTTCAACAAGTCTTTCTTTCAGCATTGCAAAAAAAAATTTTACTAAAAATTTAGAAAAGTCTGTTGTATTTAATATTAAAGTTCCCAAAGGGGAGAATGCACTTTTTATGAGTAGACAAGATTCTATTTTTCCTGAACAGTTAGAATTATTATTTGAAAGAAATACTAAAATAAAAATAACAAGAGTATATAAAATAAATAAATTAACAATAATAGAAGGAGATATGAAATAAGATGAAAAAAGGAAAGGAAAAATTAAGAGGAGCATTATATGAAATTATTGATACTCCTCCATTGATTGTTTTTCCGTTTGGCACAACGAAAGAAGAAATAGAAGAATGGGAAAAAGATGGATTTGAAATAAGGGTTATGTCTGAGGAAGAAACAAAAAGAGAAAAAGAATTGGAAGAAAAGAGGAACAAAGAAAAATAATGTTTGAAATAAAAACAAATGTAGATGAATTTTCACTGAATTTTGCTAATAAAATAGAAGAAATTCAGCAGGAAGAGTTATTAGAAGAAATAGGCTTCTATATGGAAAATGAAATGAGAAAAAGATTTGATACAGGTACTGATATGAATGGCAACGCCTGGGAAAAATTAAAGTATCGCCAAGGGAAACCACTACGAGATACGGGAGCATTAATGGGGTCGCTAGGTACTGCAGAAATAAGTGGCAATAAAATTTCTGTTTTTTCAAATTTAAAATATGCAAGACTACATGATCAAGGTGGGATAATAGAACCAAAGGAAAAGAATATTCTACATTTTAAAATTGATGGAGTGGACTACTTTTCTAAAAAAATAACAGTTCCTGCCCGAAAATTCTCAGGAATTTCTGACAAAAATAAGAAAGAAATTCAAAAAATTGTAAGTGAATATTTTGAAAAAAAATTAAAATAGTTTGCTAAAAATTGAAAAATAATATATAATATTCATATGTGAAGAGACCAAGAGTCCAGTTTCGTGAAAACGAACTGGACTTTTTTTTATTGTCAGTCATGACTGACAATAAAATGAAAGGAAATAAAATGAGCTACTTATTATTTACAGCTGGAGACTATGGTAAAAAAGGTAAATGGACAGGAGATAAGTTTAGAAAACTTATCGAAAATAGAAAAGAACTTGATATTATACCTTTTCACACATCAGAATTTACTAATAAGGGAATACTAAAACATGAAATACCAGTAATTGGAAAATTTAAGGACATAAAAATAGAAAACGATTCCATAATTGCGGAAAATGTTGAAATTTTTAATAAAGAACATTTTAAAAATAGGAAAGTCGACAGACTTTCTGTAGAGATAGAAAACGAGAAAATAATTCGTGTAGGTGCATTACCGGAAGGGGTTGCTCCTGCAGTTGAAAATTCAGGATCATTAAAAAACTTAGAGTTTTCAGCAGAAGAAATTGAAATGGAATGGATAGAGCAGGATAAAATAATAAATTTTAATATTGATAGAGGTGAAAAAATGAATTTGGATGAGATTTTGGCAAAACTGGGAGAAATATCTTTAGAAGATAAGATTAAAATCATAAATGTAGCTTTAAAATCACTGAAAGAACATGAAATACAAGTTGCAAAAAAGGATATAAATCTTGATATATTGAAAGATAAAGAACCTGAAAAATCAGAAGAAGAAATAAGAAATGAAGCAAAGAAGGAATTTCAAAAGGAACAGGAAATAAAAGAATTCATGGAGAAAAATAAAAATAAAATTACTCCTGCATTGAAAAGTATAGGAATAGAAACACTTATTACTAAAGTAATGAAAGATAATGATGGTGTTATAGAATTTTCCGACAATAATCAAACAAAACAATCTAATTCTAAAGAAATCTTAGAAAAACTATTTGAAAATATGAAATCATACGGAAAAAGTTCGATTGAATTTGGAAATGATGGTTCAGAAAATGAAAGTTATGCTGAAGAACAGATAAGAAAATATAAAGAAAGAAATGGAGTGAAGTAGAATGGCTGAAAAAAATAGAGTAAATGAAACAAAAGGAGAAAATAAGGATTTAGTCTTGAATCAATTTCTCTCTCATTATAATGTAACATTGAAGGGCGGAGAAACAATAGAATATGGTCAAGCTCTTTCACTAGATAAAACTACAGGGAAATATATAAAGTATGCTGGCTCAGGAGCACTTCCGAAAACAATTTATTGTGGAATTGATGAAAACATAACAACATCAAGTGATACAGTCATTCAAGTAATCAGAAGTGCAGATGTTGACGGAAATTATGTAAAAGGTATTTCGAAAACAAGCTATGAAGCTATAGACAATTTAGAAAAATACGGAATATATATAAAATTTTAAAGAAAGGAATTGATGTATAGATGGCATTAACTCAAACACAAGTAAAATTAACAGCCTTATTTGCTGTTGTGGAAAAAAAAGTACAAACACATTACTTAGATAGATTTACAAATTCAAATCCCGAATTTTTAAGCGAAAATGAAACAATAAATGTTAAAGATTTAAATGATTTTCTAGTAGAAGCAGGAATAATAGAACGTGGGAGTGAAATTCCTTATATAAAAGTAAACGGAATTGATACGACATCAATAACTCCTGATATTATTGCAGCATCTTATCCTTTAAGACCTGTAATGCCTACTTCTACTGTAACAATGATTAACGGTAAAGAAGTTTCTGCACAGGATTTTGAAGAGGATAGAATGCTTGCAAAATTAAAAAATGCAATTCTGAAAACTAAAGAAAAAGCAGCTGCAAACATTTTCTTGCAAGGTAAATATTTACAGAAAGAATCAGGAACTCTAATAGATTTTAAATATGATGCAGCAGAAGAAATTGATGCAAAAACAGTAGAAAACTGGGTAATGTTTTTCTTTAAATTAATAGATGATTATGAAGAAAAAAATGGAATCTATCCTGATAGAATTGAACTTGGAAGAAAATTATTCGAAAAGATAATAAAAAATAATGAATTTCTTGAAATAGCAAAGGCTTATTCTAACAGTATTGGTCTAAGTTCTGATAAACAACAAGTTTACCTAGATCTGTTAGGACAAAGAATATCTAAACTAAAAAATGCAAAAACATTTGATGACAAAGATATAAATGTTGATGATTATATTTATTTATCTTCAGATTCTGCTCTTGTTTCAGGATATGCAGCACTTGAAGCAGTGGATGACTCAGGAAATCCTTTTGTTGCAAGAACAACAGAAATACTGGATAAAACTCCTGCAAATAAGGAAACGGCAAGAGGGAAAATGTTTGCAAAAACAGGATTTGTACCAATTTTAGCTATAAAAGAATTTATTGTAAGATATAAAATTAAAAACATAGACAGTATCACTATGTCTAAGGCAACAGCTACATTAGATGCAGTAGCAGACTATTATCTGACTATGGATGTAGCAGCAATGACTTCGGCTATCAGTACCCTTACTGATAAAACATTACTAAATTACATGTTAGTAAAAGAAACTAGAACAAGCGGAAAAGCTGCAATAAATGCTAGATTAGGACAACTATAATAGAGGTAATCTATGTTAGAAAAAATATCAGCGACTTCTCAGGAAGTCGCTTTAAATGAAGAAAAACTTGAAGAAATAAAATATATTCCAAAAACTATATTGATAGAGATATGTAGAATATCTAAAAAAAATTCAGAAGAATTAATAGAAGATATTAAAAAAAGACTTGAACCAGATGCAATGATTTTTGTTAAAATTTTTCTTGGTCAGGAAAAAATGGAAACATTATCTGAAGATAATAAAAGAATTTTAACAGAATTATACGTTGCTTGGAAACTGTATGAAGCAATGGAAAATGAAAAAATATCAGAAGATAAAAAAGGAACATTGTATAAATTACTAGAAAATTTAAAAGGTGTTTCAAATTCTTCCGGAAACAGTCAAAATTTAGAAAATGATAATAAATACGGCGAAATAAGAGTTTACTAGGAGTAGAAATGATAGAACTGTTATTAAAAAAATTTGAAAAAAGTCTGGCTAAAGATTATCCTGATTACACTTTTTTTATAACAGAAGAAATGCAAGAAGAAGATTTTATAAGAAATTCTGTTATATGTGAGATATCTGGGATAACTGTATTAAACAGCAAAAATTATACTATAAATTTGAATTTCTATATTACGAAACCAAAAATTCAGGACGATTTAGGGCAATTTATAGTACAAACATTGGATATTCAAAAAAAGATACAGGAATTAGATATTAACAAGACATTTTATTCGGATAAGCTACTAATTGAATTTGGGGAATTAAAAGCAAAGGAAGTAAAAGATACTTTCAGGGTTTCACGAATTTCAGGCCAGTTTAATATAACAAGACCAGTTGAAAATATACTGGAGCAAAAAGAAACCTATATGAGAAGACTTTTTGTAGATAAAAAAGAGGTGATAGATTAATGAACGACAGTCCAAAATTTGTTCTTGAAATAGAAGAAAGAGCGGCAACTGCTATACAGAGAAGTCAGCAAGGAGTATTAGGAGTTATTTTATTTGATTCAACAAAGGAACAGGAAATATACAAATTTGCAAACTCTCTTGAAGTATTGCAAGCGGATTGGAATGATAAAAATTTTAAATATTTAAAAGATCTAGCATTTGTCGGATCTCCGTATAAAGTTGTAGTAAAAAGGATTAAGACAGAAGAAAGAACGAGTGTGAATTTATCTAAAATTTTACATGAAATGGAAAATGAAGTAGATTCTTTTGTTATTCCGGAGGCAACAGAAACTGAGACAGATGGATTAATATCATATGCAAAGCAAAGACATGATGTAGAAAGAGGAAAAGTTGGGGTAGATTTTGACCAGGCATCATTTTTTATATTTGTTGCTTCAGAGAAAAATCCTGACCATCACGCCATAGTTGTAAACGATATAGATGAAGCAACTGTAAATGGCAAAAAATATACAAAATCTGAATTTGCACTGGCAATAGCATCACTTGAAGCAGGATGTCCAATAAGCAGAAGCTTGACAAATATGAAAATGGGATTTATCGAAAGCTGTAAACTGCCTGAAAGTCCAGGAACAATAACTAAAGCTGGAAAAATAACAGTAACATTATTAAAAGATGATACTGGATTAAGTTATTATGTAATAAATAGAGGTGTTACTTCATTTGTGAGTCCTACAACAACTAAACAGAGAAGATTCAGTAAAATTAAAGTCGTCAGAACTTTATTTATGGCAACGGAAGATCTTAAAAAAACTTGGGATATTTATAAAGGAGCAAACAATAATACTTATCATAGAAAAATGGCTCTAATTAATGCAATAAATGCTTATACAGATTCACTTATGGAGCAAGGTGTCCTTGATTCGAATTACTCAAATACTTTTGATATAGATATTTCTGAACATAAAAGAATTCTAATGGTGGAAAGAAACATGACAAGAGAAGAAGTGGACAAAATAAGTATTTCTGAGATAAGAAGAATAAATACAATTGACAGGGTTTATGTAAAATGTGAAGAACTTATGCCTGTAGATGCAATGGAAGACTTCTATGGGAAAGCTATAATGAGAAGTTAGGAGGTAATGACAAATGGCAGATATAGATTTATTTAAGGCTCATGAGGTCATGTCAGGATCTTATGGAACTTGCATGATGAATGGAAAAGTAGTAGCTGAAGTATTTGAATGGAAAGCAGAAATAAAAATTGACAGAAAAGATATCGATCTTCCTGGTGGACAAAAAGGGAAGAAGATAGTAGGAGCTTCAGGAGAAGGGACTTTAAAAAGATATAAGCTAAATTCAAACTGGACAAAAGATTTTATGAAAATAGCTAAAGGACAGGAAGTATATTTTGAACTTTATTTAGAAGTAAATGATCCTGATGCAGCAGGGGCTGAAGCAATAAGGATTACACAATGTTGGAATAGCGATGGTTTTGAATTTTCCGCTAAATCAGGTGAAGAAATTACAGAAGAAATGAAATTTGGATTTATAGCTAAAAACTTACAACTGGTGGAAAGGGTATAATCTATGGATTTAAAAAAATTATTAGCTGAAAGAGAAGCCGTATTAAAGGAAAAAGAAACTGAACAGTTGATTGAAGTAAAAATAGAAGGTTATTCGGAAAATTTCAAATTAAAAGTTCCGGAAAAAGAGGCTTTAATTGAACTTTTTAAAACTCTCGGAATTAAAAAATTTGAAAAAGAAATAATAGACAAAGTTTTTGCTGAAAATATGGAAAAAGCATTAATTATAATTGGAAATTTTGTTTTTGATTTATTCATTGAACCAAATTTTGCTGAAGAATCAACAGAACTCATGGCTCAATTTGAAGTTCAGAGCAGAAATGAAATTTTAAACAAATTCTTCCAACCAAAAGAAATACTTGAAATTTTTGCAATAACTGTGAAAAGATTACATAAATTATATGAAATGTCAGAAAATACAGCAGTTACAGAAATAAAAAAAAAGTCAAAGAAAATAAAGACAAAAAGCTAAGTGCAATAATTCATTATATTCAAAAAGGATGGACTCCAGAAGATTTTAAATATTTGAAAGAGGAACTTTGGGATTATTACATAGCAGCAATGGAATTAGAAAAAGAAGAAAAATCTGAAAATAAAGCTCTTAGAGAAATCTTGAGTTTATAAAAGGTTCAAACATGGAGTTTGAGCCTTTATTTTTTCAGGGAAAGGAAAAAAATGGCCAGTGATAGCTATATGGCAATGGAAGTTCAGGTTGACTTGAAAGATGCAATTTCAAAATTAAGCTCCCTGGCTGATAAAATAAAAGATTTAAGTGAAACTACTGAAAAATCTGGAGAAAAAAATGAAAAATTCAAGGAAAGTTTTAATCAGGCAGCGAAAATATTATCAGAAACTGGACAGAAATTAGAAAAAACAAAAAATAAAATGAAAGGAATAGAAAAAGAAACTGAAAAGTCCGGGAAAAGTGCAGATAAAACTGGTAAAGAATTTGATGACATGGGAAATTCAGCTGAGAATGCTGGAGAAAAAGGAAAAAAAGGGTTAAAAAAGCTCTCTGATGAAGCAGATAATGCTAAGAAAAAAACATCAATGTTCGGTGATTTTTTTAAGGCTGATCTTGCCATTACTGCTGTAAAAAAAGTAGGTAAAGCTGTATTTGATTTTGGAAAAGATGCTATAACTACTACTGTTGGTTTTCAAAAAAATATGAATGAAGTATTTACAATGCTTCCAAATATTACTCAACCAGAAATGGCCAAACTTAAAAATGATATTTTAGATCTATCAGATAAATTTGGAGTATTGCCTGAAAAGACAGTCCCAGCATTGTATCAGGCATTATCTGCAGGAGTATCTCAAGATAATGTTATGACTTTTTTGGAAACTGCTCAAAAAGGTGCTGTAGCAGGAGTTTCTGATGTATCTACAGCTGTTGATGGACTATCTTCTGTTGTAAATGCCTGGGGAGAAAAAAATATAACTGCCGCACAGGCTAGTGATTTAATGTTTACTGCTGTTAAGGAAGGAAAAACTACATTTGGAGAAATAGCAGGAAGTATTTCTAAAGTCGGTCCACTAGCTGCGAGTCTAGGAGTCCAATTTAGTGATGTAACTGCTGCGTTAGCAAGTATGACTGCAAAAGGAACTCCTACAGAAGTGGCTATGACACAATTAAAGGCTGCTTTTTCAGAATTATCTCAAGGAAGTTCTAAAGTTTCAAAGGAATTTCAGAAAGCTACTGGAGGATCTTTTAAAGACTTTATTGCAAAAGGTGGAGATCTTCAAGGGGCTTTAAAAATTTTAGACGAAAGAGCAAGAAAATCCGGAAAAGGAATAAATGAACTTTTTGGAAGTGTCGATGCAGCACAGGTTGCTCTATCACTTACAGGAGAAGGAGCTAAAGGATTTGCCGAAGATCTTGAAGCAATGAGGAATTCAGCCGGAGCAACTGATGCTGCTTTTAATACAATGAATCAGGGAATCGGTCCGACATGGGATAAGCTGACAACAAGAATGACAACGAGAATGATAAGAATTGGCGATTCAATGGCTCCTACTATTGAAAAAATTGGTAATGCTGTTTTGGGAATCTTTCCATATTTAGACCAGATGGGAGCTGCTTTTCAAAGCCCAATGTTTTTGGAATTTGTGAGACTACTATCTGAAATTGGAGCGACTGTAGGCTCTATATTAATGCCTGCATTAATGCAATTAGGTGGTATTATTGGTGGAGCATTAATGAGTGTATTTCAGAATTTCATGGCAAATGGAGAGCAGTTTAAAACAATTTTTGAAGGTGTATCTAATATTTTAGTAATATTAGGAGGAGCTATTGTAGAAGCTTTTCTTGAAATTACTGGTATATTTAATATAGTAGTCAGTGCAATTGCAGGATTTGCTTCTGCATTCTTGCAATATAGTGGATTAGCAGGAGGAAATAGTAAGCAATTAGCAAGCAATATTTCACAGGCATTTACAACAATAGGACAGATTATTTCTAGTGTATATAACTTTATAGCTCCTATTATTAATTTTTTAGCACAACTATTAGGAGCAGTACTGGGATGGGCAGTAAGAGGATTAGTAGAACTCTTTGGACTTTTAGGGCAGGCCATAAATTCTGTAGGAGGATTTTTCAAGAAATTATTTAACAAAAAGGATGCTGAAGAAAGCAAGAATGCTATTAAAGATGTCAACAAAGAACTACAGGATTTAGGAAAATCAGCTGAAAAAGGAGCAACTGCAAATATCGAAGTAAATAAAAAAGAAACTATTGATACAACAGTCAATTTTAAACCAGGAGACATGCCTCCTGTTACAACAGCTCAACCTCAGAATTTACCACCTCAAAAAGTTGAATTTGACACTAAGAATTTATCAGCAGATTTACAAGGAATAGGTAACTCTATACAAAATAATCCTGCTGATCAGACAAGAAATAGTAAACTATCTGAGATAAAGTCTGAATTCCCTGCTTTAAAGGCTGAGATAACTGCAATGAAAAACATACTTAGTCAAAAATTAGATGCTGTCGCAAATGCTATAAAAAATAAAAATTTAGTCATTAATGTGCATGGGCTGACTCCTGACGAAGTTATAGCAAGAATAAAGGCTGCAATAGAGAAAGGATAAAAATGTTTAACTTAGATATAAAGATTTTCATAAAATTTGAAGAATCTATAGACTACAAAAATTTAAAATTTTTAGGAAGTAATAGTTTTAATACCCTTGATTTTCTTCAAAAAAAAATGGGAAATACAAAATTTTTAGGAAAAGTCCAGAATATGCTTAATAATACAACAAATAAAACAAATAATGCTATTGATGGATTAAAGTCATCTAATTTATATGCATATGCTGATAAATATTTGACTACTTTAAAAGAATACTATTTATTTCCTGTTTCTCCAGCTGAAATAAAATTTAAAAGTGTGGGGTCATGGGAAAAAATAGAAACTGTATCTGGAATATTGAAACTTAAAAATAAAAATACTTTACAGGCATTATCTTTCAGTTCATTTATTCCAGAACAAAAATATAATTTTGCCTCACATCATTTACTAGATCCTTTTACAACATTTTTATTATTTAAAAGTCTAGAAATGAGTGATAAACCTATCAGATTTATTTTGACTGGAAAATTTGGAAAAAGTTCCATATCTTCGCTTATAAATCCCGTAGATTTAAATTTTTTAGCTACTGTTAACAGATTTGATGCAGAATTTGACAATATGGGAGCTTTAAATTTTGATATAGAGTTTGAAGAATTTCATGAGTTTGAAGAAATCAAAGAAGCATCTGCTTTAGAAGAAAAACTATATTATAAGGTGGAGTAAATGAAAGTAATAATAACAAATCCGAAACAAAAAAGATATGATATCTCAAGTTTAGTTAAAGATAACATACAATTAAGCAGTAATATAGACAATATAACAGCTCAAATGGATTTTGAACTTGCTTATAATTACAGAGAAAAGCTTCCTTTTTCTCCAATAGATTTGGAAGCAGGAGCATGTTTTATTGAACTGCATGATAACCAGGATACATTAATATTTCAAGGAATTATCCCAAAAGTGCAGATAAATAAAAATTCTCCCAAATTTTCTGCTTTAGATCCAGGATTTTATATTTCAAGAATAGCTGATATATTTCAGTTTAACAATCTTCCTGCAGAAGAATGTATAAGAAATATGTTGACAGAATTTAAAATGCCTATTGGCACTTTAGAAACTACTGGAATTAAAATAGACGAATATTATTATAAAGAAACTATAGCTGAAGTTATAAAGAAAATAATAGAAATAATAAAAGAAGAATCTGGAAAAAACTATTACTTTTATTTTAAAGATAATGCTTTCCATTTCTGCGAGAGAAACAAGGATAAATATCTGGATGGCTCTGTACAGCCTAAAAGATACAGCATTTTGGTAAATAATAAATATATTGATATTTTCAAATTCATAAAAGATGCTTCTTATTCCTTATCATTTGAAAATATGAAAAATAGTATTATTGTTGTTGATGGAGATGAAGAAAAAATGAATAAGACTGATATGGCCAAAGATGAAGAAAATATAAAAAAATATGGACTCTTGCAACATGTAGTTAAGCAAGAGAAAAACGATCAGAAATCATCTTCAAAAGACAAAAAAACTAAAGAAAAAACTGATAGAAAAGATAAAAGTAAAGGAGATGACGAAAATAAAGAAAAAAAAGGAAGAACAAAAAAAAGAAAATAAAAATAAGAAAAATAGAAAAAAAAGAGGTACATCAGAAAAAGAAGAGAAAGAAAAAAGTAAAAAGAAAAAACGTGAGAAGAAACCAATTAAAGCTCAAAATTTACTGGAAGAAAAGAATAAATTAGAAAGAACATTTACTCTTGCAGTTCCTGGCATTCCTATTTTAAGAGCCGGAGATTTAGTAAAAATTGAAAAAAATGCAACTGGAATAACAGGAGTATTTGAGGTGAAAAGTGTAAATCATAATTTTTCTCAAAAATATTCACTTGCTGGGATAAATATTTATTTTATGAGCTTAACTTTAGAATATGTGGAGGGAATAAAAGATGAATGATAAAGTGATGGAGAATGATGAAGCAAAACACGAGGAGCCTAATAAAGTATACGATAGTTTAGCTAAGACTTTAAAAGAAAAATTTTCCAATCCAGACTGGAACGGACCTTTTTTAGGAACTGTTATTAGTGCTCCACCTGATTTAAAAGTTCAGATTGATGAAAAAATTATTCTGAATAAAGATAAAATTATAGTTGCCTGGGAAAAAGTAAAAGGATATACCAGACAATTTAAAGAAAACGGCAACATCAAAATTGAAATTGAAGAAATAAATATAAATGATGGGACAAACAAAGATAGCGGAGGAAATATTCATAATAAAATCATTGCTGCAGGGAAACTTAAAGGAACATATGAAGCAGATGGTAGCAATGAATGGACTGATGAACTTAAAGAAGGGGACAAAGTTATATTGAATGAATTTAAAAATCAAAAAAAATTTTATTTAGTTGATAAAGCTTATCAATATTAGAAAAATATGATATAATATTTTTGTATAAAGAGACCAAGAGTCCAGTTTCGTGAAAACGAGCTGGACTTTTTTATTTATTGCCAGTCATGACTGACAATAAAATGAAAGGAAATAAAATGAGCTTACCTAATTCTATGTTAAGCAATATGGATGTTTATAAAAACAATGAAATAAATAAAATTCAAGATAATGATTTAAGATTTGAACTAAAATGGAATTTTAAAAAGAATGATTTTGATTACGATGAAAAAGGCTCTCCAATACTTTTAAAAACGAAAAAAGAAATAGTAAAACAATGGATTTTAAAATGTCTCATTATAACTAAGAATGCCTGGAGAATTTATTACAAAGACAATAAAAACTTTGGCGTTGGGATACATAAATACAGAGGAAGAAATCCTCAGCTTGAAGAATTTATTATTTCTGAATTTAAAAGAGAAATAATTGAAGCTTTAAGAGAACATAAATATATAAAAAATATTGAAAATTATTTTTCTATATTTGAATCAGATAAATTAGAATTTGAATTTGATGTTGTGCTTAATTCAGCAGAAAATGAAAAAATCAAAATAGACGAGGTGTTTGAGTTTGGTAACTAGAGAAGAAATAGAAGATAATCAAAATGAGATAAATGAATTAACTGATGATATTTTTTCAAGAGAACACATGCGACCATTTGAAAATTCTGTTGGAAGTTTCCCGCGAGAAATCGTTCGTGCATTTGTAACAGAACTATTGGTGCAGGAAGATTTATATGATGAACTGTCTGATAAATATAATGCTTCAACAGCAGAAGGAGCAGATTTGGATAAAATTTGCGAAGAAGACTATATTTTCAGATTAGCTGCAACTGAAGCAACAGGGACTGTAAAAATCTATGGAATACCAGGGACAATTATTCAAAAAGGATACCAAGTAACCAGTAAAAATAATATTTATAACATAGAAGAAACTAAAGAGATTCCTGCCAATGGGACTATAGGAACGACCACAGTTAAAATAAAATGCACAGAGGCAGGAACTGTGGGAAATGTTACGGTTAATGAAATAAATTCTTTTGCTGTTTCTTATAGAGGATTAGAAAAAGTTGAAAATTTAGAAAACATCGAAAATGGAAAAGATAAAGAAACGGATGAAGAATTAAGAGAAAGAAGAAAAAAAATTTTATCTAAAATTTCAGCAAATTATAATGCAGTAATGCTAGAAAAAATGATACTTGAAAATTTTAGTGGACTAAAAAAAGTAAAAATAGTACCACGATTTAATGGGAAAGGTACTGTAAAAATAGTTGTTATCGGGAAAAATAACAACATTATTGAAACTAATGAATTAAATAGAATAAAAATATTTTTAGATAATGAAATAATTACAGATGCAGAATTTACTGTTAATTCTGTACAGGATAAACATATCACAGTAACACTAGAAGCTATTTTAAACAGAGAATATGATGAACAAAATGCAATTGAACTTACTAAAAGTACATTAAATCAAGTATTTCTAGAT
>ERZ773067.366-NODE-366-length-27825-cov-4.380663_pt1 | contig 27825 bp, 36 predicted proteins | sample MGYA00580622_ERZ773067 | MGnify/ENA primary metagenome ERZ773067 (study PRJEB29015, sample SAMEA2737998) | human oral metagenome | biome: human oral; feature: human-associated habitat; material: dental | place: China | collected 2113 ...
TCAACGCCTCGACCCGATTCACCGACGGCGGTCAGCTGGGCCTGGGCGCCGAGCTCGGTATTTCCACCCAGAAGCTCCATGCCCGTGGCCCCATGGGGCTGGCCGCCCTCACGACGACTCAGTGGATCGTTCAGGGGAACGGGCATGTACGTCCGGACTGACGGCCCCGGTCGTGACCGTCGCGGGGCCGTCCAGGTCGCCGGGATCTGATAGAGGCGAGATCCCGCGATGACCTCGGTCGTGGTCGTGCCGCCGTCGCGGCCGATGATCTGGCCGTGGAGACCCGCGAGTCTCCTTCGCGCGGCGTCCCGAGATCGTGCGGGGGAGGGGACCGGGGCGGGTGCGGATCGGACGGATCCGGCTGATAGGAGCGCGTGATCGGTGCGTTCGACATAAAGTAGGCATTCGACGCAAGACTCTGTACCGTAACCGTATGGCTCATGACGGCTGCCGCACCATTCGCACTGACCGTGATCTTCTTGTCGTCCGAACTTGACGCGCTCTTCGCCGCCATGTCGGACTGCTTCTTATAGTTCGTAAGCTCGGAGAGGTTGTACGTGTTGACCTTGTTGTAAAGCTCGTTGAGCGCGGTCTTCGTGTACTCGTTCGTCATCTCGCGCTTGTACATCTTGTCGTATTGGTTCTGCTTGCCCTTCATGCCCATCTTGACGAGGGATTCTACGTCAAGACCCGAGCCGGAAAGGCCGTAAATTCCGTTTACACCCATAATTCTTCCTCCTTAGGCCGGCTGATCCAGGAACGTGCCCAGCCATTCGCGCGTCTTTTCCATGCCCTTGATCATGTACTCGGGCGGCATCTCCTTGATGAGCTTGCCCGTCTTCTTTTCGAGCATGCGCACGCTCATGACGTCGACTTCCTTGTGGTACTCGAAGGCGATGTTGCAGTTCATGCGGCTCATGATGCGGTTAATCTCCTTCATGAGGTACGTCATCTGCGACTCGTCGACCGGCTTGTCCTTGCCGGCCTTTTCCTTGCGCTCTTGCTCTACCGCCTCGCTCTTCGCCTTCGCCGCTTCGCTGGTCTCCCGCGCCTGCAGCTGCGTGCTCAGATGCTCGTCAACGACGGCGGCAGGTGAAGCCTCGCCGGCAAGGCCGCTCGCCGCGGGGTTTTCCACGCCCGTCGCCGCTGCCTGCTGTCCGCTGTTTGCGGGTGCTGCAGGAGCGGGCGCCGGACTCCCCCCCACGGCAAGATCGGTCATCTGCATGACGGCCGCCGCGCCGAGCGCGTCCTGAATCTTGCTTATCATAGTTTCTCCCTCCATAGATAAAATATATGCAATCCCTTGTTTGCCGAGCGCTTCCTGCGCGAGGCAACACAGGAGCTTCCTGCTCCTGCAAGGAATGACTAGCTAAAGCCTTGCCCCGGATAAGGCGCTTCACTCCGTCCCGGGCAATGCGCCGCTGAGGTCGATGTCAGCAGGCGCTGCCGCCCGCTTGTTCTCGTCCTGTATGGCGCGATATATCTCGCCGCGGTAGATCTTGACCTCGCGCGGCGCTTCGATGGCGATGCGGACGTTGTCCCCCTGCACTTCCACGACATGAACGACGACGTCGTCGCCAATCATGATCTGTTGGCGCGGCTTGCGCGTCAATACCAACATTCAGTTCGCCTCCCGCTCGCTTGCTTCCTTGTCTTCCGTCTTCTTGGAAAACAACTTGTGCTTCGTGCAATAGCCGCTCTTGTCGAGGACGATCTGCCGCCCCTCGTTCGTGCGGCTGTTGATGACAATCGGTGCGAGAAGATTCGCCGTCATCTCGCGGATATCACTGCCTGGAATTGTCAAGAGCGTGTAGAGCAGAAGATCTTCCTGTCGTTCAAGGGCAAGGCTTTCGAGAACATCGTCCTCCAAGCGGAACTCGTAGTCAGGGAAGAAGATGAACGGGATCGCCATCAGAAATGCGAGATCGGGCGTTGTCACCGACTGCAGGAAGACGTAGGGGCTTTCCTCGTCGTATGGGATGATGATGAACTCATGCTCGTCTTCGAAGGCTGGAAGGCCTGCAGCAAAATGAACAATTTTGCTCTCGTCTTCCTCGATTTCTCCAAAGCGCGTCGTCGTGATCTTTCTCATGTTCTTCTCCCCTATGCGTATACATCATAATGACCGATGGATGTCCACATGTGGATGGAACCGGCCACCTTCATATGATAGTCGATGCTTCCTGGCTCATAGTCGATTTCAGCGAAAGGCTCGGAACGTATGTCGATCGAATGCTCACCGACATCGGGCGCCCCTTTAAGCTCTGCGGGATGCACCGTGATTTTCGGACGGGGGATGGGCTTGAGCTCGATCTCCTTCTGCTCCTTGATCTCGGCTTTGATCTTACCCTTTGCCTGCTTCTGGAAAAAGTCGGCATTCGGCTTCGCCGCACCGTCAATCGCCTGCCAAGCCTCCGACGAACGGCGACTCGTGCCGCTTTTCACGCCCGAAAGGCCTGCGTTCTTGAAGTCCGCGCAGAGGTCGGCATCCTTCCGAAAGCCGTACGCCTTGCGGCTCTCATAGCTGTCGATGTCGATGCGCACCTGCGTCGCGCCGAGATTTGCGCTCGCTTCGCGCCGTCTTCCTTGCATCACAGGCTGCGTCATGCTCGTCTGAAGCTTGAAGGAGCGCGCCTGCCAGCCGAGCAGGGGCAGGGTATGGCGCACATTGAGATACGTCATATTGGAAAGCATAGCGCCCCTCCTTCCCTCTGTCTTCTTACCTCAAGTAGTCGGTCAAAGTCGGCGGCAGGATGCGCGAGCCGACGGAAAGCGACATGTTGTAAATCGCCGACGCCTGCATGAGCTGGACGGCGAGCTTTGCGACATCCGTGCTGTTCGTGTCGGAGATGTCCTGCTTGATGGAAACGGCGTAGTCGTCTAGGATATCCGCCATGCCCTTGTAGACATTGTGACGCGCCGCGATGTGATCCTGCGCGATGACGACGTTGTTGTGCGACTCGTCGGCGAGCGTCACGCCGTCAGAGATCAGCCAGTTGACGTCAGAGGAGTCGACCTTCGCCGCCACGGTCAGCATGTCGTTGATCGCCGCCGTACCCGACCGTGTGTTGCCCGAATTTTCATCGTCGAAGATGTCCGTACCGAAGATATCGCCCGCCGTAGCGTTGACGGTGTCGGCGGTCGGCTCGACAGCGCCGTTCTTTTTGACCATGGAGATCTGCTTGAAATCGCCCTGGTACTTGACGATCTGCTGGTCGATGGTCTTGAGCTTCAAATTAACCGTATTACCGCCGACCGTGATGCTCTGTGACCAGCCCGCGCCCTTGCCGGCAGCAGCCGGCGGCGTCGTCGACGCGTCCTTGATTTGTCCTGTGTTGAGGAAGTTGTCCGACACATTGAAAGGAGCGCCGAGCGTTCCCGCACGATCAGCCGCCGGGTTGACTTCCGTCTGACCTGCTGCAACCTTCTTCTTGTAGCCATCCTTCATGAAGTCGTAGGAATAGATGTCTCCCGTCTTCGTATCGAGATAGTATTCGTTATTGTCGTCGCCTTGGAGCGTGATCATCTGCTTCATGCGGCCCGACACGTTCGTATTATTGAAGAACTTCGACTGCTGATCGTCAAGCGTCTTGGGCACGCCGCGCGCGACCTTCTTCTCTGTGAGAAGGAACGGCTGCGTGAGGTCGGACTGCCCTGAGAAGATATAGCGATCACCCTGCTGCGAGTTGCCGAGGGAGACGATCTCATGCAGCTTTGCCGTCATATCCTTGGCAATTGCGTCCATATCCGTATCCTGGTGCGGCGACTGTGCGGCCTGAATCGTCTTTTCCTTCAATGTCTTGAAGATGTCCGCCATGCCCGAGACGGCGCCGTCCGTGCGCTGCATCCAGGACTTCCCCGCGTCGACGTTCTTCTGATACTGCTCGTTCTCGTTCTGTTCCGTGCTGTAGCGCATCCAGTTCGAGTAGCGCACGGGATCGTCCGACGGGCGGTGCAGCGACTGTCCGTCCGACTGTTCCATAAGCTTCGCCTGCTCTTCTGCAGCGGTATTGAGCTGTTTCTGGTAGCGCGAAACCATCTGCAAGCTGCCGATTCTCATCTATTTCACCTTACCTTCCCACCAATCCCGTGTTATTCACGAGACGGTCGAGCATTTCATCCATCGTCGTCATGCAGCGCGCACACGCGCTGTATCCCTGCTGGAACTTGATCATGTTGGAAAGCTCCTCGTTCCAGTTGACGCCTGATACCGACGTACGCCATGCCTCGATCTGCGTCATGACATCCTCCTGGAACTTGACCTTCGTATCCATGGCGTTCGAATCGATACCGAGTGCACTTGTCACCGAGTTGTAATAGTTGTTGAGCGAGACCGTGCCCGTCGGACGGTGTTCCGTTGGGCTGCCCGCCGTCGGGTTCTTGTAGATGGTCAGCCCAGTATCCTTCTGCTCCATGTTGAAGATGTTCGTCAGGAGAACGGCGTTGCTGCCGTCTGCCGTGCCGTTCATGTCGCTCGTCGTATGGACGACGGTGCCCGCGCCCGTGATGTTCGGTGGAATGGTCGAATTGTTGTAGCTGAGATTCTGTACGTAGGAATTCTTCGCATCGCTGTTGTCGCCGAAGCCGCGCGCCGCGACCTTGAGTTCGCCGTTCTGCGCGACGAGTTCGGCGCTGACCTTCATCGCTTTGATGATTTCAAGCCCCTGCAGTTCTTCCGTATCGCCGGGTGTCGTCGAAAGCGTCGTCGTATGCGTCGTCACGGGCGGCGAACCGGACGTCGTCGACGCTGTTCCCGTGACCTTGGCCGCAAGGAGCGACTGTCGCTCCTTGTCCCACACATAATACTTATCGTTTCTGCCGAAGAAGTTGAGATTCGACGTCTTATCCTTGTCGATTCCGGCACCCGCACGATGCTGGTCGTTGAACTGCGTCATGAACGTCGCCGCAATGTTCGCGAGCTTGTCCATGTACGCCTTGTCCTCCTTGATGGAGTCGACAGCAGCCTGCAGTGAGCCATTGCCCGGCACGAAGAGCGTGTTCGTATCCTTGAAGATCAGCGAATAGTCATTGACGCCGTAACGCTTGTTCTCGACAGGGCCGTCCATCTTGAGTTCGAGGCGCGAAACGCCGTTGACGATGGATGCGCCGCCCGAAACAATCTGGTACATGCCGTTGTCCATCTCGTAGACGTGCAGACTCATGTAGCCCGACAATTTGTCGACAAGAAGATCGCGCTTATCGCGGAGGTCGTTCGCCATCGCGCCGTTCGCCTCAGCGAGCGAAATATTCTTGTTCAACTCGACAATCTTCCGCGTGATCTCGTTGACATCCTTGACCTGCGTGTCCATCTCGCGATAGACGAGATCGAGCTGCTTCTGCACGTTTTGCGCCGATTCTTCGAGGCGGTCAGCGAACTGCTTGCCCGACTCAATGACGGAGACGCGCTTCGCGGGATCGCTCGCGTAGACGCTGAGGTCGTTCCACGCGCTGTAGAACTTGTGCATCTCGTTCTGCAGCCCCTTGGTCTTGGAATCGTTGAAGACCGCCTCGATCTTGTCATAGTTCTTCTGGCGATATTTCGCGTAGGATTGCGTTGCCTCTTCCTGCCAATACTGCTTGTCCGCGAAAAAATCGCGGGCTCTCGTCAGTGACTCCGAATCGACGCCGGTGCCGACGAAAAGTCCGCCAAACATACCGCTGTGCTCCAGCGGGCGCGTAGCTGCAGGATTCACGCGCTGGCGCGAATAGCCCTCTGTGTTCGCGTTCGTGATGTTGTGCCCCACCGTATCAAGAGACAGCTGATTGTTGTAAATACCACGAACCATCGTATTCAGTCCGGAAAATGTCGATCGCATTCTTTCACCCTTTTCCTTCGGAAGCGCCGCCTCGCTCTTGCGAATCTGCGCGCTCTCTATCTATCCCGTCAAACGTTCGCATCAAACATCTTTGTATCCGCGCCCGTCTGCTTCTTCCTCTTCTGCACGTCCTTCGCCGTGTACGTCGCCTCTGCAGGCGTTCCCGCCATCACATTGATGTTGAAGAGGATAAACTGCATGTGGCGTTCGAGCAGGGCGTCGTTCATGGCGACAGCTTCCTGCATCTCGCGCATAATCCCGTCCGTTTCCTCCAGCAGGCGTCTCGCGACAGCACGTTCTTCAGACGGAGCCGTGCGCGAGAGCAGCTCCGCGAGGTCGCGCGTTGCCGTGCCCTTTAGGAGCAATTCCTGGCGCTTCTCTATGCGCCGCAGCTCGATGAGCAGAACCTCGATTGCCTTCGTCTCCTTACTCATCGAATCGCCTGAACCATCGCAAAGAGACTGGCGCTGACGCTCCACCGCGAGGAGAAGCCTCTGGCACAAGTCGATCTGCTGTCTGAGCAGCTTGATGATTTCTCCCATAGCTTCACGCCTTGAAGTCGAAACGCCGTTCGCGCGTCACGCTTTCCTTGCCGCCCGCCCCGTAGGACGCGCCCGCCGCCGTGCCGCCGATGCGGTTGAGGTTCGCCGTCACTGCGGCGAGTGCGCCTTCGGCAAGCAGCGTATTCCGCTCGCCGAGGCGCTCGACCTCCTTCATGCGTCGATCGAGCTCCTCGTGCAGCGACTCAAGCTCTCCGGCAATCTGCCGGTCCGGACAGCGTGCCAGAAGCTCGCGCAGTTTCATCGTCGCCTCTATGCCCGCGTCCTTTTCCGCAAGGCTTCGGAGAACCGCCTTGCGGCGCGCCTCAAGCCGCTCAATCTCCGCCGCGAACCGTTCCTCTTCCTTCACGACGCGCTCGATCGCCTTGAGATCCATCGCGGCCAGTGCCTTGTGCTTCGCCCCGCTGACTTCTGCAAGGTCCGCATAGCACGAAGAAAGTGCATTCATGACTTCCTTCATTTCACGCCACATAAGCATCCTCCTCGTGACAGCACGTCAAAACAAGGCTTTCTCAAATGCGCTGGTCGAGCATTTTCGCAGCTATATCGCGCCCAGCAACATAATAGTCACCTGCGGCGATGCGCTCTTCATAAAAACCGACTCTGTCCTCTCGAACCTTATCGTTATCCGCCTTCAAGCGGTTGAGAATCTCACCGAACGTCCTGCCTTCCTCGGAAAGCACAACGGCGTCCTTGCGCGGCGCTTCCGGTCTGTATCTGTCCTGCGTCTGCACGGCGGAAAGAGCTTCATTCGCCGCATAGACACCATAAAGAGCCTGCACACGTCCCTGCACCTGGATGGACATCGCACCTCACCACCTTTCTGTCTGTAGACGGGACAAGAGCATCCTCACTCACATACCCGTCTTTCATGTGTAGTATCGAAAAAAAATTCTTTCAGCTTAAGCTTCCCTCCATGAGAAGTTTCTGCGAAAGAGTGCCGCAAACACGCACCGCATCCCCCTGCGTGACAGGGCATGAAAGTTCGCCATCAGAAAGAAGAGGTCGACCGACCTCAGCCGATGCGGTCCGTCCCCGCCTTGAAGTCGCGCATGCAACCCGCGCAGTAGCGTCCGCGCGTGATCAGCGTGCCGCAGCTCTCGCACGGATAGCGGATCTCCCGGTCCGCCTGCAGGAGGCGGGAGTCGTGGATCATGCGCAGGATCTCCTTTGGCTCAGCCCCTGTCCCTGAGGCAATCTCGTCGAGCGTCGTCACCTCCGGATGCGCATTCACATAGCGGATGATGCGTTCTTCTTCCTCGCGCTGCTTCTCGAAGCAGTCCATGCAGAGCCTCTGCTTCGGCTGTGCGATAAAGAGCTTGCCACACGAAGGGCAGTTTTTCAAATTTCCGTTCATCTCGTACCTCTCCCCGTAAAAATAGCCAAAATATATGCGTCCAATGTATCTATCGTCGCGAACGCCTCTATTCCTAAGGGAAGATCCGAGGATTTTTCCAATGGCTTCCCACCGCCCGGCAAGCGCTTCTCTCCAAGAAGCAAAAAAGACTGCACCCAAGGCAGAAAGCCCGGGCACAGCCCCGAAAACACGGATAAAACGAAGTCACTCATTCCGGCGCATCTCGCCGGAAATTCATGCAAAGCGCTCCTGCCACTCCTTTTCCTTGAAGCCGACGAGGACGAAGTCAGCAGCGACGAGAAGCGGCCGCTTGACGAGCATGCCGTCGGAAGCGAGCAAGTCATACTGCTCGGCCTCACTCAGGGTGGGCAGTTTGTCCTTGAGCCCAAGTTCCTTATACTTCAAGCCGCTCGTATTGAAGAAGCGCTTCAGCGGCAGGCCGCTCTTCGCGTGCCAGGCACGCAGTTCGTCGGCCGTCGGCCTCTCCTCCTTGATGTCGCGCTCCTCGACCGCAGCGCCGCGCTCTTCCAGCCAGCGACGCGCCTTTTGGCATGTCGTGCAGCGCGGATAGCATACGAAAAGCCCCTTCTCCATACAAATGCTCCTTTCGCTCATAAACTACACGCACAAACGTCCACTTTGTGGACATTGTGCGCCGCCCTTACAGAAGCCTAGCCAATCGGTCTGCGCCTTCGGCTTGACCTCTTGGGGCTTCATGGTAAAACAGTTCTTTTCTCGGGCATGCGTTATACAAATGGATATTCCGCTCCGATTCCAAGATTGTGATTCCTTTCCCCGCAACAGGAGTGTCGACAAATTCGTTGCCATTTTATCGACATCTTGCTATACTGGATGCAGAGTACCCGCATGATCTGGAAAGGATGGTTCATCATGCCGCAAATACGCCCGCTTCCCCCTACGATTCCCATCACAGCCTTCAATCGCGGCCAAGCCGGAAAAATTTTCTCCAACGTAAAACAAATCGGCATGACGGTCGTCATGAAGAACAATGAACCGGAGTGCGTCCTGCTGTCGCCTGCCGATTACAACGCCCTTGTCGAGCGCTTAGAAGACGCTGACCTTCTGCATCTCGCTTCCGAAAGACTGAAAGACTTCGACAGCAAAGAGCAGGCGGCTATTCCCTTTGAGGAAGTCTGCAAGCGAAACGGCATCGACCTTCCTTCTCTCGATTTTGAGAGCGTTGAAATCGAATGACGTGGCAAGTACAGTTTCTGGAAGCAGCGCAAAAAGATTTCGAGCGTCTTGACGGCAGTCAAAAGCAGGAAACGGCAAAAGCCATCTGCAAGGTTTCTCAGAATCCACTGCCTGCAAGTGAGGGCGGCTACGGCAAGCCATTGGGCGCACACACCGACACGAATCTCGTCGGTCTATTAAAAATCAAGCTGAAGCGCTCAGGCATCCGTATCGTCTACAAACTGGTGCAAGACCGCGATCACATGCTTATCATCGTCATTGGTCTGCGCAGCGATTCTGCCGTATATAAAACCGCTGCACGCAGAATTGCAAAACTTGACGACAGTGAGTCCCTATAAGCCTAAGCGGAGCCGATCGCACCTACGCTTCTCTCTCCACTTTGTGCTCCGCACCATCAACAATCACTGCCTCACTGTTGTCCATTGTCAAAAATTCCAGTTTCCCATCGTATACACGAAGCGTTTCTTCCACAGCTTCAACAAACGGTTCTTCTCCTCGATGAGGCAAAATATAAAAATCCACAACAGATAAGCCGCTCATGTCTTTTAGGTCCGGTGCGGCTTTTTTGTCGTCCATGATTTGACCATAGGCAATATCCCTAGCCGTGATCATTGCTCCTGCCGACTCTCCGATATAAAGCATCCCCTCTTCAATTCTCTCATGCAAAGCCCCCAGAAGATTTTTGCGGCGCAGCTCCTGCAGCAAATAGAAGGTATTACCGCCTGAAACATAAAGGCTATCGCACATTTGCAATTCTCGTTCACATTCTTCCCGTGCGAATTTGCTAAAATCCATACGTTTCACACGGTAGCCAAGAGCGGCGAATGTATCCGCCGCTTCCTCCACATAGTCGGTATATTCTTCGACATTCGCCGCCGTTGGAACGAAGAGAATCTCTTCCGGCCTTTTCTCCTCCAACCATGTTCCAACCAACGTTTTCACTCTGGCCAAATAAGATGCTAGAAAAAGTTTTTTCATTTTTCCACCTCATTCATACACATGAAGGATATTGAAGTTGCAGTCACATGCCGCGGGGATGCGGCCGGCTTCCTTGACGATGCGGATGATGCGATCCTCCGTCAGCGCGCGCGGACTCTTCGCGCCCGCGTCGTGCAAAATCGTCTCCTTGTGCACCGTGCCATCGATGTCGTTCGCGCCGAAGGCGAGCGCTACCTGAGCGACGGGGACGGTCAGCATGACCCAATATGCCTTGATGTTCGTGAAATTGTCGAGCATGAGGCGCGAGATCGCCATCGTCCTGAGGTCGTCCCACATCGAGGTCTGAGAGATGCCGCTCTCAGCGGCGAGCGCCGTGTTCTTCGGCAGGAACGGGAAGCAGATGAAGGTCTGGAAGCCGCCCGTCTCGTCCTGCAGAGAGCGCAGCGCGAGCAGATGGTCGACGCGCTCGGCGAGCGTCTCGATATGCCCGTAGAGCATCGAGGCGTTCGACTTGATGCCGAGTTCATGCGCCGTGCGCGCGGCGTCGAGCCACTCCTTCGCCGTCGCCTTGTTCGGACACAGCTCTTCGCGGATGCGGTCGGAGAGGATTTCCGCACCGCCGCCTGCGATGGCGTCAAGTCCGGCCGCCTTGAGCTTTTGCAGCACCTCGCGCACGGAAAGCCTCGAAATCTTGGAAAAATGCGTGATCTCGACACCCGTGAAGCCCTTGAGGTAGAGCTTGGGGAATCTTTCGTGCAGCGCACGAAGCCGCGCGAGGTAGTCGTCGAACGTCCACGCGGGATGCAGCCCCGAGACGACGTGCAGTCCCGCAAGGTGCGGATCCTTCATCGCGTCCTCGACGACGGCGACGGCATCGTCCGCCGCCATCTCATAGGCGCCCTTGTCCTCGGCGTCACGTCCGAAAGCGCAGAACTTGCAGTGCGCACGGCATATATTCGTGAGGTTCACATGGCAGTTCACGTTGTAGTAGACGACGTCGCCGCACTTTTCGCGCCGTACATGGTCGGCGAGTGCGCCGAGCCAGGCGATGTTCCTGCAGTCAAAGAGGCGGATGCCGTCCTCGCGCGTCAGGCGCTCTTTCGCCAGCACCTTTTCTTCAATATCTTCATAGCCCTTGGGAGCGAGCAATTCCGTCACTTCTTTCCTCATCCATAAAGTTCAATCCTTGCGCAAAAAACGCCCGCGCAAAAACGGCAGGGCGGCGAGCGCCAAGGCGCTGTTGACGACGCCTTCCACGAAAAGCCCGGGGAAGGAGGCCAGCGCCGCCGCGAGGCTGTCGTAAAGGACAGCACCTGCGAGCGTGTAGGCAGCCGCCATCCAGAGGCTCGAAAGCGTGAGCGCCACGCCGATGCGTCCGACGAGACTCGCCGCATCCGCCATGCGGCAGACGATTTCCGCCATGACGAACTTGATGACGAGCGTCGGCAAAATCCAAAGCGCGAAGCCGCTCATGAAGTCGGCAAGCGCCGAGCCGAGGCACGCGGCAACGAGCGCCGAGCGCCGCGGTGCCAAGAGCGCAAAGAGGAAGATCGCGGCATCGCCCAAATGCGCGTAGCCGAGCGGAATCGGGATGTGCGGCACGAAGGTGGCGAGAAAGACGATCGCCGTCATCAGCGCGGTCAAGACAAGATCCTTCGCGGCAAACTCACGGTTCTTTCTTTGAGCGGCCATCATGACTTCTCCTTCGGCATACCTGCAGCAAAAAACTGCTCCTCATATCCGATGCTGTCTTCACGCATCGCCGCTCTCAATCAGGTCGACCTTGCCCGTCCTCGGGTGCAGCATCAGTCCGTGAATCTTAAGATCCTTCGGCAGCAGCGGATTCTCGCGCAGTTTTTGGACGACTTCCTTGACATTTTCCGCCGGATGGCTGAAGCTGTCCGCCCAATGCACAAGCTCCTCGCGCAGGGGCGCGATCGCCGCATCGTCGACGCCGCGCGCGTGCATGGCCTCGATGAGGCTCTTCGCCGTCGTCTTCGCCATGCCGCATTCGTCGTGTCCGACGACGAAGATCTCCTCAATGCCGAGCTCGTATGTCGCAACCATGAGGCTTCGCACAACGCCGTCGAAGGGGCCGACGAGCGTGTTGCCGACGGTCTTGACGAATTTCGCGTCGCCGCGCTTTAGCCCCAAGGCAGGCTCCAAAAGCTCTACAAGGCGCGTGTCCATGCAGGTGAACACGGCGATTTTCTTCTTCGGCAGCTTGCTCTCGTGCACATCCTCCCCCGTGTAGTCGACGGGCGGGTTCTTGCAGTACGCCTCATTCGCCTGCAGCATCTCTTCCAATCGTGTCATGGAATCCACCTTTCCAGGGAAGCACGGATAAATTCAGCGATTCCCCATCATTATTTTTCGTTCATCATTGTAGTGGAAAAAGCGCGATATTGCAAGAGATTTGACGGCAAGACGGAAGAAATCGTACGCCTTCCCGCTTTTCCCGAGGAAAAAGATGTGATATAATAGCGAAAGAGTTCCATCAAAAAGATTGCGAGGGATAAACATGAATACAATAGAGATTACAAAGGAAAACTTCGAGAGCGAGGTCACGGCCGCCAAGGGCACGGTGCTGCTCGACTTCTGGGCGCCGTGGTGCGGCCCGTGCCGCATGCTCACGCCCGTCATCGACGAGGTGGCTGCAGCGCACCCCGACCTCAAGGTCGGCAAGGTCAACATCGACGAGCAGCCCGATCTCGCCGTCCAGTTCGGCGTGCAGTCGATTCCGACGCTCATCGTCTTCAAGGACGGAAAGAAGACGAAAGAATCCGTCGGCTTCGTGCCGCGCGAGATGGTCGAGAGCCTGCTCGACTGAAGGGACCGCGGATAAATTCTGCACTTCCTCAAGACGTACGAGAAAGAGCCGCCATGGTTTTGCAGCCGTGGCGGCTCTTTTTTTGATAGGCGCTGCATCCATCCGTGCTTCTTCAGATGAATACGAACTGTATGAGCAGCATGTAGCAGACTGTACCGCCCGCGATGGAGAAAAGAAACTGCCTGCGCCACACGTGCAAGCCCGCCGTCACGGCGACGCCCAAAAGCTCGGGCAAGCCGTGCGGCGCGGCGAGCCATGCGACATCCTTGAGACAGTAGACGACGAGCATCGCGAAGATCGCCGCGGGCAGCGCATCGCCCAAGTAGCGCACATAGGCGGGCGTCGGCTTCCTGCCCGAAAAGATGAGGAACGGCACAGCGCGCGTAAGGAGCGTCGCCAGCGCGCACAAGGTGATCGTCGCGGCTTCCTCAAAAAAGCTCATCGAAATCCTCCCTTCCGCGCAATCGGGCGGCGCAGTGCGGTCAAAAAGAGCAAGATCAGCACCATCGTCGGGATGAGGAAGTCGTCCGCGCCGAAGAAGAAGAGGCAGACGCCTGCGGCGAGAAAGCCGACAACGGCGCTGATATGCTGCTTTTCATGCAGGAATTGCTCCAGGAAGATGACGACGAACATCGCCGTCATCACGAAGCCGAGTCCCAAAGTGTCGAAGCTCATCAGACCGCCCACGAGACTGCCGAGCGCCGTGCCTGCGACCCAATAAAGCTGATTGAGAAGCGTCACGAAGAAGTAGAACCAGCCGCGATCGACATCCTGCGGCAGGCGCGTCGTATAGGCGATGGAGAACGTCTCGTCGCAAAGGCCGTAGATGAGATAGATGCGCTTGGCGCCGAGCCCCTTGTACTTTTCGAGCATGGAAAGCCCATAGAAGAGGTGACGCGCCTGAATCATCAAGGCGATGAAGAACGCCTGCACGGGCGCAAAGGGCGAGAGCAGGAGCGTCCCCGCAACGAACTCCAAGGAGCCGCCGAAAATGACGACGGCCATGACGACGGGATACCAGAAGGAGAAGCCAAGCACATGCATGTAGACGCCGTACGCCATGCCGAGGAAAAGGAAGCCCGCGAGAATCGGCACGGTGCGCGGAAATGCCGCGCGAAGAGCGCGCGCCTTCACCCCGCTGCCGCGAAGAGTCAAGCCGCCCCCCTACGCGCCGCGCTCGATGTTTCGGATCAGGAGGTTGATCGCCTCCATGCGCATATTCGCCGACTCGCTGACCTTTTCCAGCTCGCTGACGGAGCGCGCCGACTCGGCGATGTGCACGAGGCTTCCTTCGAGCGTCTTCTGCAGCACAGTCATCTGCTCGTTGAACTGCGCGTCGAAAGCACGAATCTTCTTCTCCATTTCCTCGTTTGCCTCCATGATGGCGTCAATCTTGCGCACTTCGTTCAGCAGCTTTCGCACCGCCTCGTCGGATGCCGTGAGGTTTTCCTGCGTCGTGCCCGAGAGCTTGCTGACCTCCTGCGCGACGACGGCGAAGCCGCGTCCCGCCTCGCCCGCACGCGCCGCCTCTATGGTCGCATTCAAGGCGAGCAAGTTGATCTGCGAAGCGATGCCTGCAATCAGGCGGATGACCTCGTCGATGCGCTTCGTGTCCTGCGCCAGCTTGTCGAGCGTCGGCCCGATCTCCTCGCCTTGGCGCACGATCTGCGCGAAGAGCTGCTTCTGCTCGGCCGAGCCGTCCGAAAGGTTCTTGAGCGCCGCCTGAATCGCATGGACCTCATCGGAAATGCGCGTGATGGAGGCGATGATCGCAGGAATCTTCTGCTGATAGTCGCGGAACATGGCGACAAGGTCATCTTTGAGTGCCCCCACATGCGCCTGCCGATCGAGCATGCGGCGGAAGAAAAAGGCGTCACAGTCGGCGTAAATGCTCGCAAAATTATCGATGTAGTCATCGCGAAAACTCACGCCCGAAGGCACATGATAGAAGAAGAGCGCCGTCAGCGTCTCGTTGACATGCAGCCCCGCGATTTCACCGAAGCTCGAAAAGCCTGCGACAGGCACATCGCGGAACTCGTCGATGCGCCCCGTATCCGACGCATAGCAGAGGCGGCGCAGGATGCAGTCGTTCAGAATGCCGCCGAGCGGTGCAGGCTTGCCGCACTGGAAATCGGCGAGACCCTTGGCGAGCGTGTCGGCAAGAGAGCCGCGCTTCATCAGATGAAGCCGCTCGCCCGTCACGATGTCGCAGTAGAGATTCAAACGGCCTCGCGCATGGTCGAGCGCACTGACCGAGCGGATGAAGAAGTCTTCGTTGATATCGGAAGCGAACGTGTACTTCTGCATTGCCGCATCAAGATCGGCGGCAGAATGCACGCCAAGCGTGCGTTTCAAGGCCTCCAACGCCGGCAATATCTCGCCCGACGAAAGCTGCAGCGTCTCGACGGAGCGAAGCGCCGTCGAGGCCTTGTCGATGATGAAGGACGTATCCGTCTTTTCGACCGCCTGCGTCTTGAAGATGCCATAGCGGTAGCCGCGCCTGAGACGTACGAGCGTGATGACGGCATGATCTTCAAGACTCGCTTCGCCGTCGTAGACACAGGCGCGCCCGTGCGCATCAGGGGCAGACGAGCCGCCGATATAAGGGCACGGGAACTTGCGCGACTCGTAGAGCGCCTGCATGAGGAACGTCTCCGAGCGCGAAAGTCCATCGATGTAGACGAGCGCAAACGTGTGGTAGAGACTGATGCGAAACGGCGGCGTATGCCGCTCAAGCTCGCCCTTGATCGCCTGGAGACGCGCCTCAAGGCTCATGTCGATGCGATCCGCCTTCAAGTCCTGCGAGTGAAGCGGCACGCTCATCGTGAAGACGCCCTCGATCATGCGGCGCGAATATCCCTGCAGAAGCACGCGTGCGCGTCCTTCGCCGGCCTCCTGGTAGAGCGTCGCGCTGCCCTGCGGACGACAAAGCTCGCCCGCGTCCGTCATGAGCACGACGCGCACTTCCTTGCCGAGCGCCTGCTGCACGGCTCTGCCGACATCCGTCAAGTCGAGATCGGGCGAGACGAAGCCGAGGACAAGCGCCACGCCATCGGGCAGGGAGGCGATGGGCGCGAGGTTTTCCCGCGCGATCTCGCTTCGATGCAGGTAGCAGACGGCGACATCAGCGCCCTGCAAATCTCTGGCTGCCGGCGCTTCGTTCTGAGCGGCTTCCTTTTGAACCTGCGGCAAGGGCTTCGCATCCACGCGATCGCGCAGAGAAGATTTCCCTTCCCCGTCTTTTCTGCTCTTCAAAAAATCAAACACCTTCGAACCTCCTGACAAAAGAAGCACGGATAAATTCGGCCGCTCATGCTCACACTTCTAGGCAGCCTCAATTTATCATCATTTCCCGAAGAAAAACTGCCGGACACGCCCGCACCCGGCTGCCGTACATACCTTGACCATCATTATAGCATGGAAGGGGCGTCTCTTTCCAATTTTTTTCAAAGAAAACTTGCCGTCCGACGCACGTCTTCCATTCAAGCCTTTTTGCCGCGCAAAAACTTCAGCGCCGAAAGCCCCGCGACCGCGCCCTCGTGCACGGCCTTCGCCACCTGCAGGAGCCCGCCCGTCGCATCGCCTGCGGCAAAGACGCCGGGCACGTTTGTCTCCATCTTCTCATTCACTTTCAGATATACACCGTCGAGAAGAATGCCGAGCTTCTTGGCAATCGCCGTGCTGCCCGCCGTGCCGACGGCGACGAATACGCCGCTGACGGGAAGCGCCGCACCGCCCGCGAAGACGACGCGCTCGACCCTGCCCTCGCCCTCGACCGCGGCGAGCCGTTCCGTATGCACGAGAAGCCCTGCCGGCACATGCGCGGGCGCCGCCTCGCCATTCGTCAAAAGATGCACCTTCGCCGCGTGCGGCAGGAGCGCCGCAGCTTCTGCCAGCGCATAGTCGCCCGCGCCGAGGACGGCGGCCTCCTTGCCGCGATAGAAGAAGGCGTCGCAGATCGCGCAGTAGCTCACGCCGTGCCCTTCCAACTCCTTGAGTCCTGAGAGCGGCGGCGCGAGGCGCGAAGCGCCCATGGCGAGAACGACCGCATCCGCTTCGAGCGTCCGATGCACGAGCTCGGCGACGAAGCCGTCCATCGTGTCCTTGAAGCGCAGGCCGACAAGCTCGCCCTCGACGAAGTCCACGCCGAGACGCTTCGCTCCCTCAACGCCCTGTGTGGCCAATTCCCTGCCCGTCAGCGGCTCGTCGAAGCCATAGTAGTTTTCAATCCGCTCCGCCTTTTCGAGCGCACCGACACCGTTCGCAACGACCGTGACCGCCGCCCCGCCGCGCTTCGCGTAAACAGCCGCCGAAATGCCCGCCGGCCCCTGTCCGATGACAAGAAGATGCTTCATGCCTGAATCTCCTTTCCGTTCCAAAGGAAGTACGAATAAGCTCAAGTGCCCATCTTCGCATATCCGGGCGACTCCATCTCAGCCGCGCTTCCACCGTTCTTCCATTACTATACTACGTAAATTTTCCGCACTTTGTCAATCACCGCTTGCAATTTTGCCCCATTTCTTCTATAGTTGCAATAGGCAATGTCAACGAAAGAGAAAGGATGTTGTTCATGGACAAGCAAACCCTCATTGAAAAGGTCAAAGAGATCGTCAGCGCCCCGAGCTGCTACGAAGGACTCCGAAAGCTCGGCGAAGACTGGCTCGCTGCCGTCGGCACGGACGCAGAAAAGAAGCTCTCCGAAGAGCTCATCGCCGCCCTCAAGGAAGATGTCTCCAGCATTGACGCCTCGCTCGCCTTCTTCCAGTCCGACGAAGCGAAAAGCATCTTCGGCAGTGAAGAAGCTGCAAACCTCGCAAAGAAGGCCGAAGAGTTCAAAGCTGCCGGCAACAAGATCTGCTTCTGCCCCGCCTGCCAGGCAGGCGAAACCGTGCTCGAAAATGCGAGCGTGCTGCTCAAGTAAGGCACGGAATCAAACAGACTGCCAAAGCCGAATGCAGGAAAAGCTGCACTCGGCTTTTCCTGCATAGAGAAGCGCGAATGCTTGCCAACGGGACGGCTTTTTTATAAAATATAAGGGAAAGGAAGCCTCGTTTCAAAGGAGCGGCACATGACGATTTTCGACACGCCGGAGCGGCAAAAAATCTATCGTGACATCATCAAGAAACTGCGTTTGATGATGACATGCATTACAGCGTCTTAGCAAATCGAGCGAGATTTTTCAAAGAAAACGAAAGGGGAGCCTCCACCATGTGCAAATTAATTGAAGACCTCGTCAAAAGTGACTTGGAACACATTCTCAAAGCTGAAGTAGCCGAGGCCGAGGTTCGCGGTGAAGCCCGCGGTGAAGCTCGCGGTGAAGCTCGTGGTGAAGCTCGCGGCAAAGCACATGGCGAAGAAAGCGCCTTTCTCAGCAGCATCCGCAATCTGATGAAGAATGCGGGCGTCTCGGCAGAGAAAGCCATGGATCTGCTCGGCATTGACGCCATGGCTCGCAGCAAGTATATGTCACTGCTATGAAACACACTCCCAGCAAGGAATTATCCATGACGAAAAATCGCGCGAACCGCAAAACCTCCCTCGTTCCTCTGCTCCTCTGTCTGACCCTCTTCTGCACCAGCCTGCTCCTCGCGGGCTGCCTTGCGCGCTCTGACGATGCCGCCTCGAAAGATTCCGCTGCGAGCCATACGCAAAAAAGCCTCTCGCCCGATGAAAAAGCGGCCGCCATTGTACAGAAGATGAGCGACGCGGAGAAGGTCGGGCAGCTTCTCATGATCGGCATACAGGGAACGGAGCTCGATGCGGACAGCCGCTTCATGCTTTCGGAGTACCACATCGGCGGCATCATCCTCTTCGACCGCAATATGAAGAGTCAAGAGCAGGTGCGTGCACTGAACGATTCCCTGCAGAAAAATGCCGCAGATGCAGGACTGCCGCTTTTTCTCGCCATTGACGAGGAAGGCGGCGCCGTCGCTCGCATGAAGGAGGCATTCCCGCCGCCGCCCGCCGCCGCAGAAATCGGCCGCACGGGCGACCCCCAAGCGGCATACCGCTATGCTGCCGACACGGCGCACGGACTCAAGGCGATGGGCTTCAACCTGAACTTCGCTCCCGTCGCCGACCTCGGTGCGGCGGACGGGCGCTCCTATGCCAACGATGCCGCCACCGCGACAAAGTTCGTCGCCGCCGCCCTCGAAGGTCACTCTGACGCCGGGCTTCTCGCGACGATCAAGCACTTCCCCGGTCTCGGACGCGGCGAGAGCGACACGCATGAGGACACGGTCACCGTGCACGCCGACCGCGCCACCCTCGAAGCGAGCGACCTCGTGCCGTTTCGCGAGATGATCGCCAAGAGGAACGCTGCAAAGAATGCGAAGGGCGCAAGCGGCTGGTTCGTCATGGCAACGCACACAATGTACCCGGCGCTCGATGCCAAGAATCCCGCCAGCCTTTCGCCCGCCATCCTGCAGGGCCTTCTCCGAGAAGAACTCTCCTACGACGGCATCATCGTGACCGACGACCTTGAAATGGGCGCGATCTCCCGCCACTACGGCTTCGACCGCGCAGGCGTCGAAGCGATCCTGGCGGGAGCAGACCTCGTGCTCGTCTGCCACGACTACGCGCACGAAACTGCCGTCTACAACGGCCTCCTGAAAGCCGTGAAGAGCGGCGAGATTTCCAAAGACCGTCTCGACGCTTCCGTCCGGCGCATCGTCAAGGCAAAGATCGAATATCTCGAATAGGTGCTTGCAATCAAATCCCCAAATGACACATACTTATGCCCAAGACAAACATGAAAGAGCTGCCGCATGAAGACTGCACGTCTTCGTGCGGCAGCTCTTTTGTCAGACCTTCTGCCCTGCACTATACGCCAACGCATTCGCAACATATTGATTGAGACTAACACCCTCCCTTTTGGATATTTGCGCCAAAGTTCTATGCAGTGATTTTGGAAGGCGTACGAGAAACTTGCCACTGAACTCTTCCTGATCCGCCGGCTCCGGTATGCTCATCTTGCGCTCCAACATGCTCATCAGCCATTCTTTTTTTGCGTCTTCAATATTGTCATAAGCCTCTTCCAGCGTTCCTCCTTCGCTCATGCACCCTGGCAAAAGCGGAATCGATGCAAAAAAACCGCCGCCGTCTTCTTCTGAGATTCGCTCTATCGCCACAGGGTAATTCAAGCCCATATAATAATCTATATTTTTTTTCATCATCAACACCTCACTGTGCCAAGTCTGTCAGCAATTCAGCAATCTTATGTGCGTAGATACGTTTCACTTTTCCATTGTGAACGGGAACGACGACTGTAGCATGTCCCGAACAAATCAGTTTGAAATGACTGCCTCCGCCGCGAGGCGGCTGTACCAAAACACCATATGCCGTCAACAACGCAACAATTTTATTCCACGGCAATTCCTTGCCTTCCGCCAAAGCCAGAAGCTTCTTTTCCAAGGTAGACACTGTCGTTCCTTCTCCTTTTATATAATATCATATATAGTATCATATATACAAGATATTATGTTATTTTACAGCCCCAAACACTCCTCAATCAAAACCAGTTCCATCGGTCGATAGCTCATCTTCTTGTAGTGGATCGTCAGTGCGTTGCAGATGCGCTCGGGGCTGCTACAGTCGTAGCATCTGTCGCCCTTTGCAGCGCACGGCGTGCGCTTTTTCTTCCTCGCTGCATTTTGCGGCGCGGCAATGGCGTGGATGCGCTCGATTGCCGCCTCCACATCCTTGACGAGCTTGTTCACGCCGCAGACGAAATACGTCTTCTCATGACCAAAGAGAGAACCTGCGATGCGGTTTCCCGCGCCGTCCATGTTGACAATCTGCCCCGTCTCCGTGATGGCGTTCGCCGACAATAGGAAGACATCGGTCATCAGCGCCTCCCTGCCTGCCGCGAGGAAAGCCTCCAAACCGCCGATGTGACCGCTCCTCGCAGGATCTATGACCTCGTTTTTCATGCTGAGTTTCTCGTAGAGCCTCAGCGCTCGCAGCGTCTCCGAGTCGCCAAAGCCCACGCGCTTTCCTGCGATCTCCCGCGCGAGGTAATCTGCCGCCTCCTCCTTCGTCTGAAACAGGGATACGTCGTAACGATTGCGGCGAAACGCTTCAAGCGTGCGCTCAATGCGCTCCTTTTCACGCACTTTTCCATCTTCCGTCATGACTTTCTCTCCTTCCGTCAAACACACGGAAAATCCCCTCTTTACCCTAAAGAAATTTTCGGCAAAAGCCGCCGCTTTCCTGCCGCCCCCTTGCCCTTCGAGCAAAAAGGACGTAGAATAGAAAATATACCTTAAGAAACCGCTTATAGCATAATGAAAACGAGGGAAAGCCATGAGCCTGTACGATAACATCCGCCGCGTCACCCCCTACGTCCCCGGCGAGCAGCCTGCGGGCAAGGTCATCAAACTGAACACGAACGAATGCCCCTACGCGCCCTCGCCGCGCGTCGCCGAAGCCGTCGCCGCCTGCGACGCCGGTCGTCTGCGCCTCTACCCCGAACCGGACTGCCACACTTTGAAGGAAGCGATCGCCGCGCATTACGCGGTCAAGCCGGACGAAGTCTTCGTCGGCGTCGGCTCCGACGACGTGCTCGCGCTCGCCTTTCTCACCTTCTTTGCCGGGCAAAAGCCTGTGCTCTTCCCCGACATCACCTACTCCTTCTACGATGTATGGGCCGAGCTGTACGCCATCCCCTACGAAACCGTGCCGCTCGAGGCGGACTTCACGCTCCGCCCCGAAGACTACGCGCGTGAAAACGGCGGCATCATCTTCGCAAACCCCAACGCGCCGACAGGACTCGCGCTTCCCCTCTCAGGCGTTGAAGAGATCCTCGCTGCGAATCCCGAATCCGTCGTCATCGTCGATGAGGCCTACGTCGATTTCGGCGCAGAAACAGCGCTCCCGCTGCTCAAAAAATACGAGAACCTCGTCGTCGTGCGCACGATGTCGAAATCGCGCGCTCTCGCCGGCATGCGCATCGGCTATGCCTTCGCATCAAAGCGGCTCATCCGTGCCATGGAGGGCGTCAAGGCGTCGATCAACTCCTACACGATGACAACGCTCTCTCTCGCCGCAGGAAAAGCCGCCATCGAGGACGAAGCCTACTTTCAGGAAACGCTTGAAAAAATCATCAAGACGCGCGAGGAAACGAAGGCTTCTCTTCAAAAGCGTGGCTTTTCCGTCACGGAATCGAAGACGAACTTCCTCTTCGCGCGAAATCCCGACATCCCGGCGCAAACGCTCTTCGAAGAGCTGCGAAAGCGCGGCATCTATGTGCGCTACTTCAAGAAACCGCGCATCGACGAACACCTGCGCATCACCATCGGCACGGACGAGGACATGAAGCAGCTTCTCGAAGAACTCCGCCGTCTCAGCAAAGGATGAAAGATACGCCAAAACGGCGAAACGGAATGTAAGAAATCACGAAACATACGGAAAGGATGATTTTGTCTTGCAAAAGAACACGGAAAACCCCAGCGGCAAGAACTTCCTGCAGAACCGCCACGCGAAGATGTTCGTGCTCATCGCTTGCCTCATGATCGCCTGCATCGCAGGCTGGCGCATCGCATGGAGCGAGCTTCATACGGAAGACAGCGCTGCGGAACCCTCGACGGCACAGACAACGGACAGCGGCGCTCCCGCAGCTGACCCTGCGAAAAAGACGCCGCCGAGCGGCAACTACGTCGTCGTCAGTGACGACTTCAGCAACCTCCAGATCACCGACGCGCAGACGCCCGTCTACGACATCTATACGCTCGCCGAACGCCGCGAAAAAGGCCTTCCCACCGAGATGCCGGACCTCATCCCCTATACGATGCCGAATGTCGCCTACCTGACCTTTGACGACGGTCCCGACGCGAAGAACACGCCTGCCATTCTCGACATCCTGAAGGAGCGCGGCATACACGCCACCTTCTATGTCATCGGCAGCATGGCAGAAGCGCACCCCGACGTCCTCAAGCGCATCTTCGCCGAAGGCCATGCCATCGGCAACCACAGCTACAGCCACCGCTACGACATTCTCTATCCGAACAAGGAAAACTTCCTCGAAGAGATTGTCCACACCGATGAAGTGATCTACAATATTCTCGGCGTGCGTCCGCTCATCGTCCGCGCCCCGGGCGGCGCCGCCAGCATGTTCAAGCCCGGCTACAGTGCCATGCTCAAGGAAAACGGCTATGTGAACCACGACTGGAACGTCAGCAGCGAAGATGCGACGGGCAACAACGTCAGCGTGCAGAAAATCCTCGGCTCGATCAGCTACACTTGCGCCAACCGCCCCAAGGATCGCGGCGCCATCGTCCTCATGCACAGCAAGGACGGCAAGGAAACGACGGTCGAGGCGCTGCCCGCCATCATTGACATGCTGCAGGGCGCAGGCTTCACCTTCGGCGTCATGACGCCGCGGACGGCGCAGCCGTGGTAAAGAAGCGCACGCAAAAATCGGGAAAAGCCGGCGAACGTGCAGAACTGCAAAGGAAGCTCGATCGTCTCCACGCGGATAAAAAGACGCCGAAGAAATCTTCCTCGTGGCTGAAAAAAGCGATGCTCTGCACCACCCTGCTCATCCTCGTGCAAACTGCCCTCTGCCTCGGCGTCGCCGAATACATGTGGCAGAAGCAGAACCCGGACAAGCCCTCGCCGTTCCTCGTCGCCCTTCTCGATGGCAGCGACGCCGCGCAAAAGAACCTGCAAGAGCATTGGCAGAGCCTTACGAGCGCCGTGCGCGCCAAGCAAAGGGGCGGCGAGGCGGAGGCTGCAGAACGCAGCGTGCAGCAGGATTCTTCGGCTGCGGCTAAGAGCGCACCGCCTGTGCCGAAGCTCGCCGAGCGCAGCAGCGATCAAGAAGCGCTGCGTGCCGACTTCTCCGCCATCCTCGCCCAAAAAGCTCCCGACTGCTCGATCTTCCTGCTGCGTCCGCGCGAAGAAAAAGAGCCGCTTCTCTACCAGTCACATGCCATGCAGCCTGCGAGCATGATCAAGCTCTTCATTCTCGCCTACGCCATGCAGCAGGCGAAAGACGGCACGCTCTTCCTTGCCGAACCGCTCTCCATCACCGAGGCGAACATCGTCGGCGGCGCGGGGCAGCTCAACTGGTACGACAGGGGCAAGCAGCTCACGATCGAACAGCTTTTAGAGCGCATGATCACGGACAGTGACAATACTGCAACGAACATCCTTATTGACCGCCTCGGCATCGAGAACATCGACGGCTACATCCGCCAGAAAGGCTACGCAGACACGCGCCTGCAGCACAAGATGATGCTCTCCAACCAAGGTCGGCCGAACCTCTCCAGCGTCAAGGACATCGGCACGCTCCTTTCGCTCATCTACCGCGGCGAATGCGTCGACTACGAGTACGACAAAAAGATGCTGCAGATCCTCTCGCGCCAGAAGGACAAGGACTGTCTGCCCTCGGCGCTCCCCACCTTCCTCGTCGCGAACAAGACGGGCGAAATCACAGGCGTCTACGCCGACGGCGGCATCGCATGGAGCGACGCGGGCGACCTGATCCTCATCGTCATGGACGAAAACTGCCGTGACCGTCAAGAGACGATTGCACTCTTTCAACGAATCGCCCAAAGAGCCGCCGCTTCACTCTAACATCTGACAAGCCGATATCATTGCCACGCATGTCATTTTCTGTTATACTGAAATAGCAGAGATGTTGAAGACGCTTTTACCATGAAGTCACGAGAGATCAAGCTGAAGGCGCAGACTGATCGGCTAGGCTTCTGTAAGAGCGGCGCACAATGCCCACTCTGTAGACGTTTGTGCATGTAGTTTAATGGTAAGCAAGGAGGTTCTCACTATGGCAGAAGATACAGCTCCGCTCATGACGAGCAACGAAGGACTCGGCTCGATCCGCGTCGCCGATGAAGTCGTCAGCGTCATCGCAGGACTCGCGGCGATGGATGTCGACGGCGTCGCAGGAATGAGCGGCGGTCTCATCGGCGGCATCGCCGAGATGCTTGGCCGCAGGAATTTCTCGAAGGGCGTCAAGGTCGAAGTCGGCGAGCAGGAAGCCGCCGTCGATCTCTCCATCGTCGTGACCTACGGCGTAGACATCCGCCACGTCGCGACCGACGTGCAGAAGAACGTGCGCCGCGCCATCGAGTCCATGACTGGTCTCAAGGTCGTCGAAACGAACGTACAGGTGCAGGGCGTCGTCTTCCCCGAAGAGGAGAAGGAAGAGCCTGCCGCACGCGTGCGCTGAAGAAGAAGCTCCATGAGGCAGGCGCCCCATGGAGCTTCTCTCGTAAAAGAGCCATTTTGAAGGAATTCTAATATTTGATAAGGAGGTTTTCATGCAGATACAGAAGCGCGACATCGCGCTCTCCATCGTCCTGACCGTCATTACCTGCGGCATCTACGGACTTTACTGGATGTACAAGCTGACGAACGAGATCCACGCCCTCTCGGGCAAGCCGCGCACGGTGGATGGCGGCACGGCCGTACTCTATACGATCCTCACCTGCTCTTTTTACTTCTACTACTGGCTCTACAAGATCGGCGGCGAACTCGTCGAACTGCGCCGCGAAAACGGCCTGCCTCCCGACTCCGTGAGCAACAAGACGTATACGATCGTCACCATTGCCATGACAATCATCTACATCGTCTTCACGATGCTCGACTACACCTTCCAATTCATTCTCAGCGCCGCTGCGGAAGCCGCCCCGATGCATCACGATTCCACCGAGGACGCCATGGCCATCGGCATTGTCATCCTCGCGTTCATCGTCGGGCTTCTCGTCACCGCCGTCGTTCAGGCCATCTTTTCCGGCATCGTCCTCTGGGCGGTCTACAAGCGCAAGGACGACAGTCCGACGCTCGTCTACCTGCTCATGGCGATTCTGCGCACCTACAATTTCACCATGGCATTCCTGCAAGCCTCGCTCAACGATTTTCTGCAGCAAAAGAACTGCGGTGCACCACCCGAGCCAATCTTTTCGGCAGATGCACCGCGCGTATCTCTGCAAAAGCCGCACGCCTAGCGTTCGACAAGATCCGCCGTTTTTATCCTATTCAACCAGAAAGGAAGATTCATCATGACAAAAAGAAGCATTCCCCTTGCCATCGTTCTTTCCTTCATTACCGTCGGTCTCTATGCCCTTTATTGGGTCTATACACTCACCGAAGAGGCACACGCAGCAGCAGGCGAGCGCACAACAGCTTCGGGTGGCATGGTCATCCTCTTCTCCCTCCTTACCTGCGGCATCTACAGCCTCTACTGGCTCTACAAGATGGGCGAGACCATCGTCATGGCGAAACAGAAACGCGGCATGACGGCAGACACGAACCTCCCCATCATCTATCTCGTCCTCGCCCTCTTCGGCTTCGGCATCATCAGTTATGCTCTGATGCAGAGTGCGCTCAACGACATCATCGACCACGATGGCGGCGCATCGCAGGCCTTCTAAATCATGAACGATACGAAAAAAAAGAAGCCGTCCGCTTTCGGGCGGTTTCTTTTTGCCGCAAAAAATATCGCAGGCAATGCAGAAGGAGCAGCAAGATGGCTTGCCGCCGAGCAGCGAACACGCGCCAAGGTCATTTTCCAGCGCTATGCCCTGCTCCTCGCCGTCGGCGTCGCCTATCTCATCTTCTGCCGCACGACGGGGCTCAGCCTGCCATGCCCCTTCCACGCCATGACAGGACTCGACTGCCCCGGCTGCGGCATCACTCGATTGATGCTCTCGCTCTCCGAAGGCGACCTCGCTGCCGCCTTCCATGCGAATGAAGCCATATTCATTCTAGGCCCGCTTCTGTGCATCTTTCTCCTGCGCGACGATCTCCATTGGATTCTGCACGGCGAAAGAAAAGAGCCGCCTCGTCCCTTCATTTTCTTCCTCCTCATCGCCTTCGCAGCTTTTACGATCTGGCGCAATTTTCTGCGGTGAAACTGCCCACCCCTGTGCAGTCGTCGAGATTCCTGCCTTCCGTGCTCGTCAAAAAGTAGGCGTCGCTGACGAGCACGCGGCGGATGCGGCAGCGCTTGAGGCCTTCCTGCGTCTTTTCCCAGCAGCCGCTCAAGGAATGTATGACATACGTCTTGCCATCGACCGAGCCGAGCGTGAGCATCACATGGCCGGGGCGAAAGAGAAGGCTCGCGGGCGGTGCGGCGAGAAGCGCTTCGGTTCGCTCCTCGGGCGTAAGATCGTCGAGCGGCGTGAAAAAGATGTGCGGCGCGGCATCTTCCGTGCCGCGCCGACGCCCCCCGAATGCCGCAGCCTTTCCCCGCGCACCGTGCGCCGCATTCTGTGCATCGCCCACATGGGCACTCGCCCGCAGGAACGCCTCTTCCTGCTCATCAGCGTCGCGCGGCAGTTCGATGCCAACCGTGCGGTAGACGTCGGCGACGAACGAGGAGCAGTCGACGCTGTCATCCTGCCCGCCCCAACCATAGACGTCGCCGAGGCACGCGAAAGCCGTGCGGCGCAAATTGTTCGCCGTGTAGGGCAGGTTGCCGCGATGGAGCGCGGCGGCTTCCATGCCGCCCGCATCCTCAACAGCAAGGCTCGCGTTCTCGCTGTACGGAAGCGCCAAAAACACCTCGTCAAGACTGCCGTCCGCCGCACGCTGCGGCAGACGCGCGAGATGCGCTCCGCCCTGCTGCACGAGCGGAATGCGGCTGCCGAGCTGATAGAGCTGTCCGCCTGCCTCCTCGGGCGTTTCGTAGCGGTTTTGCGTGACGACGAGGAAATCTTCGGGCTGCACATAGGCGAGCCACGTCTCGCGCGTTGTCAAGGCAACCGCATCCCTCGCCAGCCAGCCGCGATAATAGCGCATGGAAACGAAGAGGAACTTGCCGTCTGCGCTCTCGTGCCAAACGGCAAGCGGCTCGGCGGGATCGACGGCGGTCGCCTGCAAGATGTCGTAATGCACATCGTCGGGCGCATCGAGCCAGGCCTCCTCGGTCGGCAGACCGCGCAGGTCAGCACGCCGCACCGTCACGCCATAGCGCAGAGGATTGCGAAGCGGCAGCCTGTCCGCCGCGCAGTTTTCGACAGTCGCCTGATACGCCTCATCCGAAAGCGGCTCTGTCAGCACGTACCAATCTTCACGCTCGGGCGCGGCTTCTTCCAGCCAGTGTCGGAGCTGCCGCCTCGATACGGCACGCGGCAATTCCGCCAG
>ERZ773067.368-NODE-368-length-27801-cov-3.137894_pt1 | contig 27801 bp, 26 predicted proteins | sample MGYA00580622_ERZ773067 | MGnify/ENA primary metagenome ERZ773067 (study PRJEB29015, sample SAMEA2737998) | human oral metagenome | biome: human oral; feature: human-associated habitat; material: dental | place: China | collected 2113 ...
CTTTGTGGGAGCCTCTGTATATATGCTGCTTCGTGCCAAAACACCTAAAACCGGTTCATCCTGAACGCTTCCCAGTTCTTTTAAAAGTTTGCTGTCTTTTAGGCTTATCCCATAACCGTTTGAAATTAATCTATCGCCGTATGGTACAGCAGAATCCAACACTTCGGATACCTTAGCAAAAGTGTCACTGCTTACAAATTCATCAAATTTAGCCTTATCGGCTATCACTATATTTATATCACCGGCAGCAAATTTGGCTACCAGTCTTTGTGTATTTGCCACCTCATTGCCCATACCTGTAGCTTCCAGAATATATGTATCATCAATTTGGACTTCCTGTTTTCCTTCTTGAAGTTCAAGGTAGGATGAAAGCTCCTTCGTAAGTTCAACCGTCTTTTCCTCATCCCAGTAATCATTTATTACTGCAACAGATGCTACTACATCAGGCTTTGGCGAAAACATTGTATATAAAACAGAAAATACAAAGCCCAGCACAATTATTGTTGCAATAATCTTATTTCTGTAATAATCATTAAAATAAGCAAACTTCTGCTTACGGCTCATTTTTTTCCACTTATCGGATTCATTTTCATCACTTCGGTGATTATAGATATAGGCTTCCTCATCTAAAATGCTTTGTTTTTTCATAGCTTACTCTTCAATCAAATTAAATTTTTTAAGCATAGCCACAAGTTTATCCTGATTTATAGGCTTTCCGGCATAGGCTGTACAGCCATTCTCAAATGCCTTGGTTACATGTCTCGTCTCACTTAACGCAGTAGTCATTACAATCTTAACTCTGTCTTCTTCCGAAACTCCGTTATCTTCCTCAAATTTTCTTATCATTTTAAGCGCCTGATGTCCGTCCATTTCCGGCATCATTATATCAAGGCAGACAAGATCATAAGGCTCATTCATTTCAACAGCCATAGTAAATGCCTCCACTGCTTCCTTTCCGTCTACCGTCACATCACATTCACCGTATTTTTCAAAAAATCTAAGCATAAACTTCCTACTGGCGAAGTCATCTTCTGCTATAAGTACTCTCATTTTTACCTCCAAACCAAAATTACACGTGTATCTTTTAAAGTTTTATGTTATCATAATGAAGTGACAGTGTCAAATAAGAAGCTGTGATTTTTTAGTGAACATTTTTGTAAATGTCTGCACTAAAGCCGGGCTGCTTACAGAAAGCGAGGTATTTATGGTTTCAGATAAAATGAAGGAACTGTTATCAGGAAGTTCCGTAATTAGGGCTATGTTTGAAGACGGTAAGAAAATGGCTGCTGAATCCGGGAAAGAAAATGTGTATGACTTCAGTCTGGGTAATCCGAGTGTCTATCCGCCCGAAAAACTAAAGTCTGTGATTAAAGAACTTGTAGATAAACTTAGCCCTGATTATTTGCATGGATATATGAATAATTCGGGCTATGAAGAAGTTCGCACAAAGATTGCCGCTTCTCTTAACAAAAGATTTTGTACAGGGTTTTCATTTAAAAATATTATAATGACTGTCGGTGCTGCAGGCGGTCTTAATGTGATATTAAAGACCGTTTTAAATCCCGGTGATGAAGTCCTTACCTTTTCTCCTTACTTTGGCGAATATAAGCATTATACGGAAAATTTCGGCGGAAAACTCGTTGCTGTTAAGCCAAACACAGCAGGAAATTTTAAGCCTGACATAATTGAATTAAAAAATGCCATTACTTCAAAAACCAAGGCATTGATTATAAATACTCCAAACAATCCTACAGGTGTAGTATACTCTGAAGAAGACATAAAAAATATAGCTGCTGTATTAAAGGAGAAAAGCAGGGAAACAGGACATACTATACTTCTCATTTCCGATGAACCTTACAGAGAGCTTGTATATGACGGCCTTAAAGTACCTTACCTCACTAAATATTATGATAACACTATAGTCTGCTATTCATACAGCAAGTCTCTTTCACTCCCGGGAGAGAGAATAGGATATCTGGTTATACCTGATGAGGTAGAAGATTTTGAAGAAATGATTGTTTCTGCAGGTACTGCCACCAGAATACTGGGCTTTGTAAATGCCCCATCCCTTATGCAGTTAGCCATAGCAGAATGCCTTGAAGAAGGTGTCGATATCAAAATTTACGAAAATAACAGGAACAAACTAACGAAAATCCTTGATAAGCTTGGATTCTCCTATATACGCCCTGAGGGAGCCTTCTATTTATTTATGAAAACTCCTGAGGATGACAAGGCTTTTGTGGAAAGAGCCAAAAAAGAACGACTCCTTCTTGTTCCCGGCTCAGCCTTTGGTTGTCCCGGTTATGTAAGAATCGCTTATTGTGTAGCCCCCTATGTAATTGATAATTCTTATAAGTCTTTTGAAAAACTTGCTGATTATTATAAGTTAAAATAACCCGTTAATTTATTTAAAGCAGAAGAGCTGTCCACCATTAAACTAATGCCCTTCTGCTTTATTTTAATCTTTAATATTTTATTGTTCTGATTACTCTAAAACTTTTTCATCATTGCCTACAATCTCACCAACCACAGAAATAACCGCACCAAGGATGATAACTATGTCGGAAAGATTGAATATAATCTTTGGTATTCCCTTTATTACAAAATAATCCGTAACTCCGCCTTTTTTGATTCTGTCATAAAGATTTGAAGCCGCAGCTCCTACCATAAGAGCAAGACCGAATCTCTTTATCTTTCTGTTTTTCTTACCAAGCGTAAGCAGATAAATGTAAGCAGTCATTCCAAACATAGCGGAAACCCAGGAAAGTACCCATCTTGGCTTTTCTTCAAGGCTGTTCATAATCAGCCCCTTATTTACTGATTTTTTGATGGTAATTAAATCCCCGAAATACTGCTTACCGTTTTCTATCTTATCTTTTTCAACCTGACTCTTAAAAAACTGGTCTGTTAAAAATGCCCCCACACCTGAAAGTAATGATATCATACTCTACCTCCTAAATTATTGATATTTCTTCTCTTTAGATACATCTCTGCCACAATGAAGTCCATTTCCGTATCTATGTCTATAGATTTATCCCTACTCATAATATAAGCAAATTCAGGCTCTTTTTCAAGTTTTATTTGCATTTTATCATAAATAATCTGTCTTATGTACATGGCTCCGTTAATCCTGTAATATACCGGAAGCTGCTGCCGCTGCATCGAATCATAGGTTTTATCCCTGAATTCACTCATTGACAGACTTGCCGGCAACGTATTGCACCAGAGCGGAGAATGTTCCGGCTCAGAAACTCCGGTAACGGCTCCTGCCTGCTTTTCATCAAAAAGTTTATATGCATTTAATATGTCGCTGCACTCCCTAAGCGGAGAAGTTGGCTGTAATAAACACACTGTGTCAAATGTCCTGTTTAGTTCCAGATATTTATATAGCACCTCTTTCACAGTCTCCCAGCTCCCTGCTCTGTCACCGCTTAATTCCTCGGAGCGTAAAAACGGAACTTCTGCTCCGTATTTTTTGGCAATTTCAGCATATCTCTCACTGTCGGTAGAAACCATCACCTCATCAAAACAGTCTGATGCAAGTGCAACCTCTATGGAATAAGCCATCAAAGGCTTACCGTTTATTTCTTTTATATTCTTATCTTTAAGACCTTTGGAACCGCTCCTCGCAGTTATTATTGCTATATTTTTCATATCACCTCTACAGTTTCAAGTCCAATCCTTTTCCTGTTTCTATATGCTTAAATGACGGCAGATAATCTGATATAAATTTTACAACATCTTCTTTCTTAATTTCTTCTTTTTCAAACATATTTTCAAGCTCATCAGTAAACTTCGCAACTTTTTCCCTGTCAGGAATTTCTTTAACTTCTATAACTCCGAGAGCTGTAAATCGGCTTAAATTTATATTTTCACCCTCAATATAAAATTCTTCAAAAGCTTTTTCACCGCTTGTATCAGATTTCGAAAAATAAACCGGATATTTTAAGCTGTCTTTTATATTTTCCAAATCAGACATTGCAATAATTCTTTTCTTTAAGGCAGCACATTTTTCAACTACCTCAGCTTCCGAGTCACAGTATTCTATATCAAAGCCTCTATACCTGATCAATTCTTCTGCTATCTTATCAAAAGTCATCATAGCTTCTTCTTCAAGTTTGGGAAAGAAAATTTCCCTGTTATTTCCAAGCAGGCTGGCAAGCAGACAAATCTGTCCGCTTTCTTCGGGAGAAACAAAGTAGCGTTTCACATCACTCGGAGCTGTAATCGGCTGTATTTTATCCAGTCTCTCAAGGAAGCCCGCAGGAAGTGAACCGTTTGAAAATGCTACATTTGCAAATCTCGCAGTCTTTACCGGAAAATATTCGGAATAGGAAAATATCAAATCCTCCATTATCCTTTTGCTTGCTCCCATTATATTTACCGGATTTGCTGCCTTATCTGTGGACACACAAAAATACTCTTCCGGAGGATACTCCTTAAGCAGCTCTAACAAAGCTTTTGCTTTAATTACATTGTTTTGCAGTAAAGCTTCCACAGAATATATGTCCTTTTCACTTCTTACATGCTTATGTGCCGAGAAATTAGCCACTATGTCAAAACCTTTTCTGTGTCTAAACATCTTCATAAAAACCGGAGACGAAAAATCCATCGGGTAAGTCAGATATTCATCAGGAACCTTAAGTTCTTTTCTGCTGCGAAGGTCACGGGTTAACTCTGCTAACGCATTCTCGTTTGTATCAACGACAACCAGTGATTTCGGAGCATACTTTAATAAGGCTCTGATAAAAGAGCTGCCTATGCTTCCCGCTCCTCCTATTACAAGGACAGATTTATCTTCTGTTTTTTCTTCCAGACTACTCTCGTAGAATTTTATATCATCTAAAAACATACTTTCTGTACGCTTTGTAACTTTTTCTTTTATAAATTTCTCAAGATTAAAAAGTTTCATATCTTTCTCCTTGGCAGCTTGCTTTATATGATTATAGCATGTCAGAGTTTAAAATAAAATACGGAAGCAAAATACGGGAATCCCTGCCTGCTGTCTACCTCAAATAATTAAACGTCTCATCTCTTGGCTTGCTATTTACCTCGTCTCATCATCTCATACCGTTTTTCGCTATTATTTTATCGTTTTTCGATAAACTTCTATTGACATTCAATATAAGCCCTGATATAATCCACAGTAACAAAATTTATATCACCAAGTAAGGAGAAGTTATGAAAGAAACACTTTGGAACAGCAAGAGAAGTATAATTTTAACTAAGTTTTGTATACTTGTACTTATGCTTATCTCTGTAATTTTGATGTTTTGCGGCAAATACCTGATATCCCGATTCTTGAGTATGACAGGAGGAGCTAGGATAAATATCAGCAAGGAGTTTTCATTTTATATTATTACTTTTATAAGCTACATACTCGGCATAATCGCCCTGCTCACACTGTTTTGTATGCTTAGGTTCACTATCAATCTTGAAAAAGACCTGGTATTTGTACCTCAGAATATTAAATGGCTCAGATTTATAAGTTATGGCTGCCTTTCTGCAGGTTTACTTTTAATTATAACAACAGTGGTCTACCATAAGCTCTTTCTTGTATTAAGTCTTGCCGCCCTCTTTATGATGTTAATTGTCAGGGTTATTAAAAACGCTTTTGAACAGGCGGTAAAAATGAAGGAAGAACTTGATTTAACCATTTAAGAAAGAGGATAATTATGGGAATTCATATAAATTTAAATGTAATGATGGCAAAGCGTAATATAGGGCTTTCCGAATTGGCTGAGAAAGTGGATATTACCAATGCCAATCTTTCAATATTAAAAAACAACAAGGCCAAAGCTATACGCTTTTCCACACTTGAAGCGCTTTGCAAGGCACTCTCCTGCCAGCCGGGAGATATAATAGAATATAAGGAGGACGAATAAAATGAATGAAAAGAAATTTGTTTACAGACCGTTTTTACTCTTATTAACCTTTGCAACCTACGTGCTTGCTTACTATTATCTTGATATAATGGGTGAAGGGTCAATAATTGTACATCTTGAAAATTTTGATTTTAACCTGAGATTTTTTATCTTTACCTTGGCTTTCATAGGAATTACAGAGCTTACTGCCATAAAGTTCAACAAAACCAGAAACAGAGAAAGTATATTTTGGCTTGTAACCCTTATCTTACTTTCTATTCTCTGGTGCATGAGAACCTTTGAAAGCGAAGGAGCCTTCTCACCGTTTTTGCTCTTATTCCTTCATTGTAATGCGGCTTACTATGTGCTTATGAGGATGGAAATGACAGCAGAAGGCAAGACCGGTCCTATGGTGTTTTTTGACTTCATTTCAGCCTTTATAGTTACACCTTTTTCAAACTTTTTACTTAGAATTATAGTATTTGTAAATGCTTTTAAAAACCGTTCTTTTAAGTTAAATAAAAAGAAACATCTGCCGGTCTTAACAACTGTGATTATCACCTTAATCCTTGCCGCCTTTGCATCTTCACTTCTAGCAAATGCAGATGCAGGATTTGCACGGTTAACAAATGGGATTCTTAATTTTCTTTCCGGTTTTGATTTTATTTTTGCTGATTATCAGTTTAACAGAATTATAACAAGATTTATCCTATCAATACCTGTCGGAGCTTTCCTTATGGGGCTTATCGGCGGTTCTGCTATTAAAAATGAACCTGAATTTAAGAAAGAAAATATAGTTAACGGGCTGGAAATCTACAGACATATACCAAAGTTTGCCGTAATTACTGTACTTGCTGCCCTAAGCGCTATTTATATAATCTTCTTTATATTTCAGATACGAACCATAATTCCGATTATCGGTTCCGATTCTTTTACTGCCCCTGAAGCCTCAAGACTTGCAGTAAAAGGCTTTTATGAACTTATCAAGATACTTATGCTTAATTTTTCAGTGCTTGGTGTATTTTTCTTCTTTGCTCCTGAGAGTTTTAAAGAATTTAAGGATAAATCAGTGAGATTTTTTGCCACACTTTTTGCATTTACCGGAATCTGCTTTGCTATCCTGGACTATTTCAAGCTTTATCTCTATGTGGCAAACTACGGTTTTACTTCAAGACGACTGGTAGCCTGCTGGTTCCTCTTAGTGATGTTTATTGCTGCCGTACTTATGCTTATAAGACTTTATAAGAAGTTTGAAGGAATAAGGTATATAGCCGTACTGTTTATAGTAAGCTTCATCTTATTTGCATTTTCAGAAGGCACTATAATACAGGTAACTCCTGCTGTTGAGTCTATTTTACCAAGATAACCCTTTTTACCTCCCCAGTAAAAAGCACTATAATAATATCAAAAGTTTTTGGGGAGGGATAGTTGTAAATAAAAACTTCACTCCACTTCACTCATTACTTCACTCATTACTTCACTCCACTTCACACTATACTTTACACACTTCACTCTTTACCTCCCCTCTAAAAAGCACTATAATACTATCAAAAGCTTTTTGGGGAGGGTGTATGAAGCCTAAGAAATTTTCACCGTTTTATATAAAATTAATCGCAGGAGTTATTCTGCTGATGTTTGCAGGCTATATGTATTACTCGAATGAGAATAACCAATACGCAGCCTTTATCGGAATGGGCGGCATATTGATATTAAATGCCTATTCTATGGGCAATAAAAAGAAAAAGTAATTGTTAAACCATAATTATTCACGCCATAGGTCACAGACCTCTTATTTTGCGTAGTACATTAGGAAAAACCGTAAATCTTATACTCTGAACATATAAGATTTACGGTTTTTTATTATATGGATGCCAAAAGATAATTATTCTTTCGCAAGCAAGCTTATACAAAATTTTTATACTTTTGACACTTAGATTTTTAACAAGATGTTTTGTGAATAATTTGAATTAAATCAAATCAAGTACCTGATTTATATCTTTCTTTCCAAAATTAGGTTTTCCATCATCAATTACCATACAAGGTACACTCATAATCTGATACTTGTCACGAAGATCAGGGAAATGATTGAGGTCATAAACCTCTGTGGTTACCTTTGGACTGAGAGAGGCTATTCTCTGTGCCGCAACTACAAGGTCAGGACACATTGTACAGGTAAGGGAAACCATAATTTTAATCTTTGTATCCTTATCCACAGCCTGAATCTTTGCCTTTGTATCTTCCTCTATCTGCTGTCCCGGACCTGCCACATTGTAAAGACCCAAGATAAATGAGGTAAATTCATGTCACCCCGGGATGCCATGGAAAGCAAGACCTGAGAAGCTGCCGTCTTCCCTGCATACCTTTACATATGGAGCTTCGGCTGCATCAACATTTTCTTCAAGCTTAATGCTTAACTTATCTGTAAGCTTAGCCAGTTCTTCCATATAGTGCTTAAGCTCGTTGGAAGAATCCCTATTATCAAGTCCGAGGCTGAGTACAAGTTTATTCTCCATCTTGCCGAATACTGCATTTAACTGTGCAAGCATATCTGAGGTAAACAGAGCATTACCGCTTTCTTCCACTGCCGGCTCCTTCTTTGCAGGAGTAAGTTCGTGATTGTTCGCACTTCCTTCTCTTATAGGCTGTTCAGGTACAAGACCGGTCTTCTTATGCATTTTCACTACATACTTTTCAAGCTCCGTAGCTGCAAGTGCACCGTCACCGACCGCTGTAACCACCTGTCTGAGAGGCTTTATACACACATCTCCCGCCGCAAAAAGTCCTTCTCTGGTAGTCATCTGAGACTTATCCGTAATAATGTATCCTCTTTCGTCTGTATCTGCCAGCCCATTAACAAGACTTGTTTCAGGGGCATAGCCTGCAAATACAAATACACCGAAGGTATCATTTTCTACCTTATGTGTGGTCTCCTCTCCTGTTATCCTATCCTTCCAGGTAATGCTTCTGAGAACTCCGTCGCCTTCAACTTTTACTACTTCTTTATTATAAAGTACGGTAATGTCCTTATTTGACTTAGCCTCATCAGCTGTAGCCTTGGCACAGGTAAAATCTTCATCTCTTACAAGAATGGTTACATGTTTCGCATATTTTGTAAGGAAAACGCTTTCCTCAGCAGCCGCAAAGCCTCCGCCGATTACAAAAATATCCTTTCCCGTAAAGAATTCACCGTCACAGGTAGCACAGTATGCCACTCCATGTCCTTTGTACTCTGACTCACCCTCAAAGCCTATCATTCTTGGATGAGCACCTGTTGCAAGAAGCACACCGAGACACTGTATCTTACCCTTTGTTGTTTCTATTTCCTTAACATCATTATCCATATTTATGGAAGTAACCTCTGCAAGCTTAAATTCCGCTCCAAAGTTCTGAGCCTGAACTCTCATTTTCTCAGTAAGAGTATGTCCGTCAGTAATCTCAATACCCGGATAATTAACCACCTCAGAAGTAATGGTAATCTGTCCGCCAAATTTTTCCTTTTCAAGCACTATTACCCTGTAGCAGGCTCTTGCAAGGTAAAGAGCCGCTGTAAGTCCTGCAGGACCTCCGCCTATTATCGCAACATCATATAAATTTTTGTTATCCATTTTTCCTCCTTTACTGCATTGTATTTTACATAAACATTCAAGTTCGCCTAAACTACCTATTCATTTTAATTCTTTTTGTCTTAAAGCTCAATACTCAGGTTGATATAAAAACAGGCTGTCGCATATCGCACACCTAAGATTATATCATCGGTGTTTCCGCCACATACGACAGCCTGTCAAATCTACATTTTACTTAAAATTAAAGCTGTCCAACAAGATCAAGACTTGGCTTTAATGTTTCTGCACCAGGTGTCCACTTAGCAGGGCAAACTTCATCACCATGCTCGTGTACGAACTGAAGTGCCTGAACCTTTCTGAAAAGTTCCTCAGCGTTACGTCCTACGTTACCTGCATTTACTTCATAAGCAACAATCTTTCCTTCAGGATTTACTACGAAAGTTCCTCTCTCAGCAAGACCGTTCTCCTCGATATATACTTCAAAATCCTTTGAAAGTACGTGTGTTGGATCTGCGAGCATTGTATATGTGAGCTTGGAAATTCTTTCTGAGCTGTCATGCCAAGCTTTGTGTACGAAATGGGTATCTGTAGATACGCTGTAGATATCACAACCAACTTCCTTGAACTTTGGATAGAGGTTCTGAAGATCCTCAAGCTCTGTTGGGCAAACGAAGGTAAAATCTGCAGGATAGAAGAAGAATACACTCCACTTTCCTAAAATATCTTTCTTGCTTACCTCCTTAAAGTTATTGTTTTCAAAAGCCTGTACTGTAAAATCTGCTACTTCCTTGTTAATTAATGACATTTTAAAATCTCCTTTCAAATATATGTTATTGTATGTACGAACTCTTTGTCTGTAATTTGATTGCGTACAATATTATAATATACAATATACCACAGTCAGAAGTAATTGTCAAAGGAAATTTTAAAACTTTTTGTAAACTTTTTGAGAACATTTATTTCCCTAGAAAGGAAACATTTATCTTTCCTGTATCTACACTCATTCTTACAGGAATTTCACCTGTGTTATCTGTATAGCGATTGTCAAAAATTGACTTTCCTTTATTGTTTCCGTCTACAGTTATAATTCCAAGGCTGTTCTTTAAGTCAAAGTTGTAGTTTTCTCTGACTCCCGGAAGTTTTGCCGATATACTTCCGGCATCGCTCTTTGCCTCAAGAGAGTTTAATTCTGTTCCGTCAAACTTTACAAGTCCTGTATCCGTCTTTGCATATACCTGTCCTACATTTCCGCTGTAAAGCTTAATATAACCTGTATCCGACTTCAGTTCGGTATTATTGGCATCTGTTTTCTCCAATGATATATAGCCTGTATCTGTAGATATTTTAAGTAAATCTGTCTTGGAATATTTTATATTTACCGCTCCGGTATCACTTTTTACCTTTAATTTATTAAAGGTACTGTCTTTAACAGATATATGTCCCATATCTGCTCCAATTTTACACTTAGAGGCGGTTGCACTTACCAGTTCCAAAGAACCCATATCTGTCTTTACATCCATTTCATCCGCCGTTATCGCAAACAGATAAAATTTCCCAAGTTCCAACCTGCTTTTTATCTTATTAAGTTTTTTATCTCTCGGAATTATAATCTCTATAAATCCTTTTTCTCTGTTGAAAATATTAAAATTAAAATCAAATATTTTTATAAACTTTGCCTTATTTCTGTCCTTTACAATAAGACAGGTGCCTTCTCTTTCTATAACAGGTTCTTCGTCTTTGCAGTTTATGGAAATTCCGAATTCGTCACCAGTTCTTAAGATTACATCTAAATTTGATATATCTATATCCACACTGTCAAAGGCATCCTGTTCGTCTTTTCCGAATATATCCAAAGCTGTGATTTCAACCGGACGGTTTTCAGTCTTCTCCGCCTTGCCAAAATTACTTTCTTCCTTTATTTCCTCAGTTTTTTTGCCTTCCGCAGAACTATAACTACTGCATTCTGTTTTATTTTCCTTTGTTACATTTTCCTGTTCACTCTTATTACAAGAACTGTTCTCCTGTGACTCGCTCTCCCTAAGACACTCTGCCGTCTCAATAATCTTGGCAGCCACATCCTCAGGATTACCTACATTTTTAGTTACATCACTTTCTTCACCAAAACCTGCTTCTTCAAAATACTCCCAATAGTAATTTATAGCATCTTCTCTGTCTTCAACACTCAGCTTTGACAGTTTTTCTTTAAGGCTTTCCATAAATTCATTTTTATTCATTACCCTTAGCCCCCTTACCGTTATTTATATTTACCGAAAATGAAAACTCTACATTTAATTTTCCGCTAAGCAATCTGTCAATTCCCTCTTTATAGGACTTCCATTCTTTCTTGTAAAATTTAAGTTTTTCCTTACCTTCCGGTGTAATCCTGTAATATCTGCGGTTACGCCCCTGTACAGGGCTGTCATAAGTTGCCAGTTCTCCTTCTTTTTGAAGTCTCCTGAGTACAGGATAAAGTGTGGATTCTGAAATATCTATTACCTCTTGTACCTTCTGTGTCAGTGTATATCCATAATAATCTTCCTTTTCCAATATCCCCAGAACACAGGCATCCAAGAGTGGTGCTGTTACCTGATAAGTCATCGCTCTCTCCTTTCTTTATGATGTGGGAACCAAAAGTATTTGAAACCCACTGATACAGTATTGCTTTGGTTTCAACGCCCGCAATTCTCGCAAAAATATTAGTTATATTAACTTAAGTATTAGTTATTGTAGTATATTATATATTGTATAATATTATTTGTCAAGAAAAAATTCCTTTAGACTTTTTAATTTCTAAAGGAATTTAATCAAAATTATGGTTTAATTAACTAAATATCATTCAAAGTCAAAGCAAAACCGGAATACATCATTTTACTCATTCTTCATAGCCTCAATAGCGGAAATCTTGGTTGCTCTGCTGGCAGGATAATAACCGGATACTATACCTATGATAATAGCAAAGCCTGATGCTACAAACGGGAGCCAAAGCGGAATAACAGAAAGCTTGCTTACACTTTCACCTTCGCCTCCGAACATATTGAGAGCACTTCCCAGAGCACCTCCAAAAGTATTTAGCATATACGAGCCCACATAACTACAGGTAATTCCGATAACACCGCCTATAAGCCCCATCATAGCCGCTTCAAAAAGGAAAAGTTTTTTGATATCTCCGATATGGCAACCAAGCACCTTCATTACACCTATTTCTTTGGTACGCTCATATATAGACATAATCATGGTATTCGCAATGGAAATGGCCGCAACAAGCATGGATATGGCACCTACGCCTCCAAGCACCATCTGGATTGTCTTTGAAAAGCTTTCTATCTGTTTGGTATAATCTGACATACTGCTGGATTTATAACCCATTTCCTTTATGGCATCCTGTATATCCTTTACATTTTCCACACTGTCTGCATTTATCCTGATACCATCGTACTCTTTAAGCCTCTTTTCAGCCTTCTTCCTTTTGTCTATAGGAAGTTGTTTCACATAATCCTTGTATATGTTCATAAACTGGCCTTTGTCCATATAAATATTATATGAGTACTCATTATAAGCAACATTATCAAATATAGCTATGTCTGTAGCATACTCTTTAAGCTGTATCTTAAGGTTTCCTTTATCATCACGAGGCAGAGTTTCTTCGTCATAAACCATCATAACAATTCTGTCCTTTTCAGGATTTACCTTTTTAGGCTGGTATGTAGCCGCATTAGGATTAGAGAAGCCCTGAAAAGCCTCCGGACCGCCCCAGAGTTTGATTTTACTCCTGCTGTTACTTCGGGTATAGTTCTTATTATTTTTAAGTTTAGGGAATTCAAGATCCTCAAAAGAGTCCGCATCCATAACATTAATACGTGACTCGGTCTCGTAATTCCCGGTCTTAAGCTTGACACTGAGACTTATCACCGGTGATACCGTTTTTACATGAGGAATCTGTTGCAACTTAGCTATAAGCTTATCATTCAGCTTTTGCTTCTTTTCTGAGTAATTTCCTTTTTCATCATAGCTCACCTGATTTTTTTCCATATTTATAACAGTAAAGCTTCCATATTGCATAAGATTTTCTCTAAAGCTCTGGTTCATTCCTATACCGATGGATATCATTACAACTATGGAAATAGTACCTATGACTATACCCACTACAGTGAGCGCGGTTCTGGCTTTACGCCTTCCAAGATTCCTAAGGCCCATTTTCATAAGATCACTAATCTTCATATAAATTAATACCCTTTTTAATCTTTAATTTAGCAAGACCTATTCCTACTAAAATTGAGAGTGCAAGGACACCGGCTGTAATACCTATCATAACAGGTGCATTCTGTGTTATTGACTTGGATACTCCTACTTCAGTATTCATACCGTTCATTCCATCCATACCACCCATTCCGTCACCGGCCATATTGCCGGCTTCTCCTCCTGCCATATCATTAGCCTCTCCTCCTGCCATGTCTGTATCAGTTCCGGTAGTTTCATTCACTGAACCGTCAGTTCCGGTAGTTGCAGTTCCACCGGCTTCTCCTCCCGTGTTGCCTGAAGTCTCCGGTGTTGCCGCAGAACCTGTCATATCTCCGGTTGAAGCTTCATTATTTGTATCTGAAGGTTCCTGTGTAGCTCCGGTAGAATTATTAGTCTGCCCGGATGATGATGCAGCCCCGCCGCTTTCACCGGACTTTGATTCAGCACCCATAATAGCTGTACTTCCTGCCTCAGCAGCCGGAACGGCCATAGCCACTGTTCCGTTTAACATAAATAAATCTATATTCAATTTTCTCACCTCCTAATTATATATATTACAATTCTTCATCTTCACGCATAGCTTCCGCTAACTTTTTCTTCTTATATTTCTTAACTGCAATATTCTTGGTTACAGCAGCTCCGATAATAAATATAACTATATTACCGGCTATAAAAGCCCACATAGGAACTATATCCTTAGGCCCTTGCGGTACAGGCATAGGCATATCCGGCATATCTCCGTGATCTTCAGGATTGGTTGCACTTACCATACTTTCAAAATTCGTATCATAAGAACTTACATTTCCGTTACTGTCCTCATAAGAAATGGTGAGTACACCCTTACCCATACCATCTACCTGAGGGGTAACATCCATCGACCAGGATCTTCCTTCACCGGCGTTTACATTACCTATAATAAGCACTTCATTAGTAGACTTAAAATCACCTTTAACCTTTGCGGTTACATTGTAAAGCACCGACTTACCCATGTTGTTAAAATCAAAGGTAAGGGCTGTGGTTTCATTGAGTACAGGTGTATCTCCCGAGCCCACCATTATATTGGCAAGCATAGGTCTGTCATCTGAATACACCTGAAGTTTAAGTTTTTCTTCTACTTTATTCTGTTTCTTTATAAGTGCATTTTTATTTGCCACATCTTTACCGAGGTATTCATAGTCAAAAGTAATACCGAGATCATAACCGTTGGTAGCTATATCTCCCTTTGCTCTGAGCAGAATACTTTTGCGCTGACTCTGACCCGGTCCCAGAGAATCAATAAACATGCTTGCGCTTCCCTCGACTATGGCAAAGTTATTGTCGGCCGAAGAAATGGTAACAACTATATTGTCGGCTGATACGCTTCTGTGCGGATTCATAATATCAAAGGTAAATGTAAATGTCTTTCCTGCCTTTATCTTCTTCTTACCTGTATCATACTTTGATATGGTAAGTCTTGGCATACTGTTATCTACATCCCCTGCATTTTCCTTGCCCTTTGTATCGATATAAACGCTCATCGTATCGGTAATCTGTGTAGCAAGCAGTTTATCCTTAACTGAAAAGTATGCAAGATTTATTGTAATAGGCTTCATACCGTCCTGAATTGTCTCAGTAGCGGAAAAACTTCTTGTCAACCTAAAGGTTTTTCCGGGCTTTAACAGTTTAAGTCTGTATTTATCATAAGCTCTATCCGGCTTCAAGCCTGCCTCCGAATATCCTGTTGTGTCCACAACTATATTCTTGGCAGCTACTTCTCCTATATTCTTAAACTCATAAACTACATCAAAATGATCGCCTACATTCACTGTATAATGAGGATAGCTAACATTTGCAACCTGAATTATAGGTCTTTTCTCAAGCTGTTCCGCATCGGTTTTCTTTGCTATAGTCTGCAGCGAAATAGTAAAAGTCTGAGGATCCGCTGCTGTACCGTCGGAATTATCATACTTTACGGTTACATCTAACTTTGTAACTCCGTTGGTAAGATTTTTGATGGCAGTAAAATCAAAATCCACGTCTCCGTCCGCACCACCGGCAACAGTTCCGATATTGCTTACAGGCTGGTCATCCGGCACTAATACACTTTCATAACCTGCTATACTTACTGTTACATTATCCGCCTGAAGTTCCCCGTCATTATGGAAGGTAAGTTTAATGTTAACTGCATCATTATCTTTTACACTTCTAGGATATTCCGTATCCAAAAGAGAAAATTTGGCATTCTTCTTCTGACTGTCAACTACAAAGGTAAGCTTGCTTGACTGTTCAAGAGTTACCTCCTGATAATCATTATAACTATCTGTAGTTATAAATGTAATAGGAATATCATTATATCTACCCTTCTTAGCATTAAGAGGGATTTTTACAGCAAACTTAACATAAACTGTATCTCTTACTGAAATATTTTCAACCTTATTCCCTTTTTCATCTGTGCAGGTAACATCTGAAGCAAGAGTAAATCCCGGTGTCTTACTCAGATCGACATTGATAACAGGCTTTCTTATTACATAATTGGAAGCCTTAACAGGAATAACCACATTTACCGTGTCTCCCGGCATTACATTGTAAGGCTTTAACACATCTCCCAAAACCGCCTTTGGTATCGTAGGTTTATATGCCGCACTATCAATATCCGACGCTTTGGCAATAACAACTCCTCCGAGCAGTCCGGAAGGACCTGAAAGCAACATCGCCGCTGCTAAAGCAAAGGCTGCTCCCGTTTTAATTATTTTCTTTGGCTTCATCTTTTATCTCCTCCATATTCTTACCCATTAATTTTGCAAGTTTTTCAGCTCTGGCTTTTTTCTTTTCCTGCTGTACTTTTTTGAATTTTTCTATTTCTGCCTTACTTTCTTCTTCTATCTGTTCGGCAGTTTTAATTACTTCAACATTCTGAATGCTGCCATCCAGAATATGAATTATTTTATCACCATAGCTTGCAAGCCGTGGATCGTGTGTAACCATAACTATGGTCTGTCTGTTTCTCCTTGCCATAGCATGGATGAGTTCCATAACTTCCATAGTAGTCTTGGTATCCAGGTTTCCTGTCGGCTCATCCGCAAATACAATTTCCGGCCTTGCCACAAATGCTCTTGCTATACCTACACGCTGTTGCTGACCACCGCTCATTTCCTTCGGCTTATGGGTAAGTCTGCTTCCGAGCCCTACCTGTATAAGCATCTGTTCGGCAAGTCTTTTTCTCGTCTTTGCATCCATCCTTTTAAATACGAGCGGCATTTCCACATTTTCAAGAGCATTCATTGAACCAATCAGGTTGTAAGCTTGAAATACAAATCCCAGATAATGCTGTCTGAAATCTGCCAGATTCTTTTCGCTCATATTTCTTATATCATAGCCTTTTAAGAGAATTTCTCCGGATGAGGCTTTCTCTATTCCTGCCATAAGATTAAGCAGTGTTGATTTTCCGGAACCCGAGGTACCTAAGAGGCAACAAAATTCACCCTTATTTATCTCAAAACTGACTCCGTTTACTGCCTTAATCTTCTCATTTCCCATGTGATATATTTTTTTCACATTTTTCAATTCGATGATTTTTTCCATATTTTTACCACTTTTTTATTTTTCTTCTAACTCCTGTCAAACACCTTTATAATTATAGAATATAACACTGATTCTTTAACTTGGGAGTATCTTTTTTATTAAGTTATCCTTAAGAATCATTTTAATTTAAAATTATGTTTAAAAAGAGGTATTCTAACAATAAATTTAGAATACCCCTCTGTAAATCAATTATAAATTAAAACTTTTTATAGAAACCCCCAAAAATATCAATCCACGCTGTCTATAAACTGCTTAATAACTTCTACTGTCTTGTCCACTCCCCTGAAATCATTTTGAATAGCCAGATGATAATTGGTAACTGCTCCCCATTTTTCTACAGCATGGTAATTATAATAATTGGCTCTTCGCTTATCCATTCTGATTATTGTTTCTTCAGCTTTTTCCGGTTCAATTCCGTCTCTTTCAACAGCACGTTTGATTCTGAAAGGCATTGAAGACCAGACAAAAATGTTAATTACGTCTTTTCTTTCTCTGAGCACATAGTCAGCACAACGTCCGACTATGATACAAGGGCCCTCATCAGCAACCTTTCTGATTACATCCGACTGTGCTATATATATTCTATCATCAAGAGAAAGGTGTGTATAGCCAATATCAGGACTTCCGTAAGCATTCATCCCCATAGCTATAGAATAGAGCAGACTGTTTGTTGCCTTCATTTCCACATTGTCAAAAGCTGCCTCCGCAAACCCGCTTTCTTTGGCAGCCCTTGCTATAAGAGCCCTGTCATAAAACGGAATCCCATACTCCGCAGCTAATTTTTCCGCAACCTCACGTCCCCCACTGGCATACTGCCTGCTTATTGTAACTATTTTGTTCATAACACTCCTCCTTCTTACTATAATAACCCTAGCCTTATCTTATTTACAATTATACTTCTCATCAGAGTTTTTTACAATAAGATAAAACTTAAACTTTCCTTTTTACCTTCTCGCCTCTTTATAGCAGCATAAAATCGGAGTGCTGTTTTTATTTGTTCCCTATGAGTTCACCTATAGAGTATCCATAAGATTTTACTCTTTCATAGGCTTTTTCCTGCCAATCTTCTTTTATAGTTCCGTCTTCACCCACAAAAAAGTTTGGATCCATATAGCGGATTATCATAAATTCGGAGGTTTTTTGTCCAAAACCGTCTCCTTTACTAAAATCTATGCCCTTGCCTGTGTTCCTTGTCATAACAGCCTCAAGCAAAGGCAGGGTGATTTCATTGGCCGGTATTACCATATCAGGCATATCAAAGAAACCGCCCTTTTCCTTTGTGTAGATAGTCAAATTACTGATTGCTCCATTTGTCATGCATTTCACTCTGCGAATTGTATCAATGTCAACCTTGTGCTTTGCACCGGTTATAACTCCATTAGAAATTCGTATTTCTTTTTCCTTCAGACTAAACGCCAAAGTGATATCTAAACTGTGTAAATTATCAGGAAAAGCTTTTGTTAACTTGCTTGCTGCAAAAGCCACCAGAATCATTTTAGTTTCTAATATATTATGCCCACGATTATCCGGTTCTGTATCCGTATCTACCTCGCATATATTTTTCCCTTGCAGACTTCTAAAATACAAAGTATAGTGCTGATTAGAATTGCAATACGTCATTGGAAATATGGAGCCAATCTCAGAAAATTTCAGTTCTGCGGAATTTTTCCCATTTAGGCTTGTATAGGAAACCCCCTCACTGTCAACAGCAATTTTATGAGTTTTGCTTTCACGTACCATTTTCTGATTATCAAATATAGTCTTCATAGATTTTATCCTCCGGGTTTTCTCAAGATAAATCCATTATACTACAAATATCAGTCTGACTCCACTAATATATTATATTTTATCAATTTTTTCTTACTCTGCCTCTTCTCTTATAATCTTCTTCAATTTCTCTTTCCCAGCCACTTTCAGACAGGCAGCTCTCCACATCTGATACCCTGCTTGCAGACATTACAGCACAAACCGCCTTCGATACACCTGCATATACATTTGCAGTACCAACCTCGTCACAAACATAGTTTACAGCCCTGTCTTTTCTTATACCAAACCTCTGTGCTTCTTCAAAAGCATCAATATTCGCTCCGATAAAAATGAATTCCCAGCCATATTTTTTCTGCTGATGCTTTACCATCTTCTGAACCTTATCATATGAATATCTGCTGCTTGCATTTTCCATTCCATCTGTAGTAATAACAAAAATAGTCTTCTCAGGTCTGTCTTCCTCTCTTGCATACTTATGTATATTCCCAATATGATGTATTGCACCGCCAACCGCGTCAAGCAGGGCTGTACAGCCACGAACAAAGTACTCCTTGTCTGTCATTTTGTTGACTTTTTCAATCTCCACCCTGTCATGCAATACCTCACACTCATTGTCAAACAACACGGTTGAAACCAGTGCCTTTTCTCCGGTCTTTTTCTGTTTTTCCATCATCGAATTAAATCCGCCTATAGTATCCGTCTCAAGTCCACCCATAGATCCGCTTCTGTCCAAAATATAAACTATCTCAGTATATCCTTTACTCATAATCTTACCTCCGTTTTTCTTGTTTGTGTTGTTTTTGTTTCTGTGACATCATCATACAATTAAAACGAAGGAAAAAGGTCAACCCTAAGGCGACCCTAAAATTTTTTATATCAAGTTGTGGTTTACCTAAACATTTGACAACGGCTCTAAGCCATAGTCAAAGAGTACGATATCAATTTTCAAGACATTATATTCCTGTTTTCGGATAAAATATTCTACAACTGTATCCGTCTGGGATATAGGCGACAGAGCATATCCCGCTATTCGAAGGAAATCTACCGTCTCATCCATATTTAAGCGAAGTCCTACGGCAAGTGCAAGCATTTTTTCCTTTGACGGCTTTACCTGTCCTTTTAATAGCTTTGAAAAATACTGTTTGGATATGTTGGCCGCCGCATAAACTTCAGAATTCTTAAGTCCTTTTTTATTGATTAGTTTTTGCAAATGTTTTTCAAATGAATCCGTATAAATATTTTTTAGCGCATCTTCCAAAGAAGCTTGCGGAGCGCAGCTTGCTAAGGGCATTTCCTCTGACATATAAGGAATTTTCGATGTATATAACTTCTTAGCCTCTTCTGCATCTTCTTTAACCGGTACAAAAGATACTGTATTAACTCCAAATCTTCGCTCCCTCCGGTATGGTCTGTCCTCTGTGTATTCCTCTATTAAAGCCTCTTCCACCAACCGGTCATCTATAAAGCTTCGTACCTCTTCCACCAGCTTGCCGGAAATGCTTACAGCCTCGCTTTCAAAAACTACGAGGGTTATTTCCATCTCGTACTCTTCCAAAAATGCTGTGAATGCGTCTACCGCGACCTGCACTCCCACTTCCTTTGGAAATCCGTATGCACCCGTTGCAAGCAGAGGGAAGGCAATGCTCTCGCAGCCATAGTCTTTTGCGGTTTTAAGTGCCTTTTCATAGCAGTCCCTCAAACATTTAATTTCTCCCTTATTGCCGCCCTTCCACTGGGGGCTGCTAACATGAATAATGTATTTTGCTGCTAAATCAAAAGCTTCTGTGACACCCACTTCTCCGGGCTCCAGAACTCCTATTTTTTTACGTGCGTCAAGCAGCCTATCCCTTCCCGCAGCCTTATAAATGGCAGTTTCAACTCCTCCGCCGATAACTGCGTCAGGATTGGCAGTATTTACTATGGCATCTGCTTTTACTTTTGTTATATCATTTCTAATTATTCGAAAAGGCATGGGGTGTTCTCCTCAATATTTTCATACAGCTTATTATCATTATCTTCTACGTTTATTTTGATTAAGAGTATTATAAACATTATTTACAGCTTCAACATAGCATATAAATGATGGATGATTATCATTATACCTTAAATAATTATTTTTTATATTTTTATACTGTTCACGAACATTCAGCCAAAGCCCAACACTCTTGATTTCTTGTACTTTTCGTTTTATAGCTTTTGAATTAGGTATTTCATTCCAATAATACCTGTCAAACTGAATGAATCCTGTTTTTTCATGAATTAATCTGTAATAGTTACCTTTTGGAGTTCTACATACTATGGCAACATCAAGCGAAAATGATGTTGGGTTATCTCCAAAATAAAACTTTTTGGTTGTTAAAGCTGATTTTGAGTCTTCACAATCGTGAAGATTTTTCATTTTAAGCACCTTGTTAAATGTTTTTCTTACACATTCTTTAATATATCTGCAGTCATCATAGTCTTCGCATCTTGTAATCTCTAAATTGTAGTCCAGATCTACTGTCTCATTTCCATTCTGTAAAATCAGATTTCTTTTCCCGCTCCCTACAAGAGAAAAGCTGGTTCCCAAGTCATAATCTTCCTTTAATTGATGACAGAGTTCCTGCATTAGGCTTCCGCAGGATTGTCTCATTTGACGGACAAATCGTTTGTCTTCTACATATTCATACATAGTTCTCCTCCTTATTCCCCTCTCCTGCCATTTGGAACTTAAGAACCAAATCGTTATAGTATATAGAAATATGGATTATTTTTCAAGGGTTATTCTAAAAATCACATTTTATCGTCCGGATAGCCTCATTATACTACAAATTCCTACTCAGAACCACCATATAAATCTATCTTCTAATATGGCTTTCCTGCAATATCTATTTGTAGCTATCTATAGTTTTCTTTAATATTCTAAATTATTCGCCTTTTTCTTAATTTACCCGTCGAGAAAAATGTTATGAAACATCAAATACTCCCCTAGAAAAATGTAGTAAACATCCAAATACTCCCCTAGAAAAGTGTAGTAACTACTTGAAAACTCCCCTAGAAAAGTGTAAAAACAGTAATTAAAACAAAGCTACAAGCCGGATAAATGCTGTGTTTAAAGGGCATTATCTCGATATTTCAGAAGAAAAAGAAAACAGAATTGAAAATATCCCCCTATATCTTTGCAATACCTGGGGATGGAAATTAAAAATAATGTGAATTTTTTCGTAATTTTTTTTATTTTCAATTGCCTTTTTTCTCAACTAATGTTATAATCCATATAATATCGTATGGTCGATAGAAACCAGACAAATTAGGAGGTTTTGACATGAGTAAAAATGAAATTAAAGACATAGCAAAGAAGATAGCATATACCGGAATAGGCGCAATTGCAGTAGCTGCCGAAGCTGCGGGAGGAGTTGTTGAAAAACTGGCTGAAAAGGGCGAAAAGGTTGCTACAGACAGCAAGGTAATTAATGAAGGTAAAAAAGCTGTCAAAGACTTCAAAGAAAATGTATCCAAAAGTAAGGCAAAAAAAGTTATGGATGCTGTTGTTGACTTGACAAAGGAAGAACGTGAGGCGCTTCGCAAAAAGCTTGATGAGTTTGAAGCGGAAATTGAAAAAGCAGTAGGCGAGGTAGACGGTGCTGAAAATGATCAGGATATTGAAGTAGAATTCTATAACGATTTGAAGTCGGATGACTCCTGCAAAGAAGAATGCAATGCTGACAAAAAAGAAGACAGTGTTGATGACGATGATGAAGATTCCTCTTCACTTGATTGTGGCTGCTGCTGCGACGAGCACAGAGAGAGATAAATACCGGCAATAAATGTTGAATTACAGCTCCGAATGATAACGCTTACTCTGCGTATTAAGCATTATTATTCGGAGCGTTTACTTTGATTTTCTCCATTCTGTTATATATTGCCTAAGCATTTTTCTTAGAATTTCATACTCAAATACCACCACTGATAAGTTTCATGGCATAGTCTTTCCAAAAATCAGCCTTAATAGCAGCCCAGGCTTTTTGACTTGACGGATTATCAAACCCTGAAGTTTTAACATGCCATATTTTATTATTTCCTTCCCCCATATGTTCTAAATGTGTCAATATAGCAAGTGGAGAATCATTACTTTGACCAATATGGTGTAACTCATAAGGTTTTCCTGTAGGGTCCAATGGTGATTTCTTATTTATAATGCGTTGTAAATTTGTCATACCATTTTTATCAACATAGTTTAAATCAATTTTTCTTACCAATGCTGTTCTACCATTAATCATCTCAGGAAACAATCCTATCTTCTTAGATTCTTTATACTGAGCCATATTATTAAATCTTTCGATTATTTCCATAGGATATTTTGATTCCTTCTGAATCTGAGCAACTTCGTTCAGGCTCAATCCGCCTTTAGTTCCTTTCTTCAGAACAAACGCTTCTTTTCCGCCACCAATAATAGCCCCACTGATTGCTCCCCACTTAAAGCTTTCTGAAGCTTCCATAGAAGAAACCTTAATCGCCTCATTAAAGTCACCTGTCTGGATACCTCTAACAACACCTGCAGATACCCCTCCAAATGCAGCTGATGAAAGTGCAAAGACTGTCGCAGATTTAGCAGATGCCGCAAATACCACACTTAAGGCAGTCGCTCCAGTACCTGCCGATACAACAGAAACTGTAACACATACAAGAATAACACCTGTTCCAATTGCCACATTTTTTATCATCGTTTCAGTCGAAACATCTTTAATTTCTTCAAGTTCTTTTACTGTGGTTATTCCATTATCACTTAGAGTAAAAATATACTTTTTTCCCTGAAATAATCCATCCAATTCTGCTAACGTATAGCCAAAATATATATTCCCCTGTGAATTAAACGCAACTTCATCAAGATATTCCTTAGATACATAAACTGCAGATACGCTTTCAACAACATATTCATCACTGTTAAGCTTTGTAACTGTATCTCTGTAGACCAAATCCTCAATGTGTCTTAGGAGTTCTTCATCATCTAAAGACTTGTAAACAGGCTCTTTAACTTCCATTGCAAGATGAGATTTTAGTTCTTCAAATTTAACTATAGAGTTATAACCATCGGTATTAACCGAATTTATCTGTTTATGTGCCGTTCCACAACCGTTTAACAAAAGCACAAAGCTGAGTAAAATCAGAATTATCCTTCTCATTATTCTTCACTCCCACTTTCATTATTATTTAATTCCATACTCCGCACATCTTTCTTTTTCTTCTTGTTCTTTATCACTATAACAATACAGATAACAACTACAAGTATGCCAATTCCAATTAAAATCAGTTTTTGTTTCAGTTTACTGTCTTCTACATTATTATCAATATCAGGCATTTCTTCAGATTCCTTAGATTTCTCCGGTTCATTCTCTTCCGTGTTAATCTTTTCATCCTCTTCCTCAGTTGCCTTTACCGTAGCAACTTTAATCGTACCATCATCTGAAATTGATGCTCCATCAGCAATAAGTTTATTAATTTCTGTAATCGGTAAACCCGTAGTCATATGAGCACGTATAATGTTGTTTGTACCTACATAAATCTTTTTTGTAGTAAATACCCCTGTATACTGATTACTGACAGTTATATTATAAATCCCCTCATCGGTATATTCGGCTCCATCCTTTGCTGAGCCATTAAAGCGTGTATCTTCTACAAGCCCATCAGCACTATCTTTCAACACTTCTTTTTTAATGTTAATTTTTAAATATCTTGATTTAGCCAAATCAAGTTTGAAGCCGTTTTCTGTCATAGCACTATTAGTTAGTTCATTGCCTGTTTTAACATCAAATGGATAAACCATACAATTACTATTGCGAACAGAAAATTTGAAAAAAATACGGTAATGACCTATTTTATCAATAAATTCATCACTGGTTATTTCATAATTAAGGGCCACTTCATAGTCGCCCTCCTCAAATAATTTTACCTTCGTATCCGCACCAACAGTTGCATTTGCTTCAAGATAGTTTGTATAAATAGTCGGCTCTGTTTTAACATTATTGTGGTCAGTATAACGAATAATTAAAGCACCACGGCCAAATTTCATTTTAGGTGTCTCAAAATACTGATCGTATCCCTCATTATCAGAGGTAACAGTTATCTTTTCATTACCGTTTAACCCATTAATATTCTGTTTCAGCTTAAACCACAGTGTAACTTTATCTCCGACATTTTTAAGAAATACAGTATTTTCATTATTATCTGTTATCTCATCAGTATATCCGCTAACAAAAAAATTACCCAGCTCCCAACCATAGTGTGGATCTTTCTTGGAAATCATTTCCTCTCCAAAATAGCCATCAAAATTTTTTACTCTAACTCTTTTTCCAAGACTATATGTCTCATCAGAAACATCAACCTTTGATTCACCGGAATCTGTATATGCATAAAACTCATATAATTCTGCACATTTCTTATAATCGTACTTGTCAGTATTTACAAATAAAAAATTACTTTCTTCGGTTCTGACAGAAAGCTCATATACAATTATGACTCTGTAATAACATCCATTTATTAACTGTACATCAGTTGTTGAATAGATTGAATCTGTTCGTATAGGAGTATCACCAAATGCATTATAAATTGTTTCAATGTCTACCCAAGTCTTTCTGTTTTTAGAAGTTTGCAGTATAATTGCCCCCTTCATAATGTCAGAATCCAATTTCATATCAGCCACTTTTTTACTTTTGTCATTCACAAGATGCCACTCATCTTCGATAGCATTAAGCAAAGTATCACTATAATTGTAAAATAGTTCTAAATTGCCGCTTCTAACCTCATAAGTTGGAACTCCGGATTTTTCATCAACATTGGCTATATCTCCTGATATGTAGAAAGTACCATAAGTATTTCCTTTATCCGTTTTCTGAAATATGTTATTTTTATGAAATTCATAAGAACTGTTCTTATCAAACTCATACAATCTTCCACTAACTTCTGTTTTTCCGTTTCCTGCAAAAACAACCTTTGAAAACACTAACGAAAATAGTGTCATAACAGTAAATAGCCCTATAAGAACTTTTAGTCCTTGGACATAAGTTTCTTTTTTAGTCATAGTAATATCCCCTTTTCTTTTTTGCATGTTGTAAAATAAGATTTTTTTACAAGTGAGCTGTATAAAATTTTGTAATTTCAATACTTGTATCAAAAATTATTCTTCTTAATAGTATATGAAAATTATGCGAATATATTTTCCCCTTTTTTCAATTTCTCATTTTATTATTTTATTGCAATTTACCAAAATAATCAATTATTTTATTTGTAATTTTGCATTTATTTTTAATTAATTTCGTTTTTATGTTCTTTACACACGGATAGGCATAAAAAAAGAGCCTGATGAAATACTCACCAGGCTCTTTCTTTCTATATTTTCATTTACAAAGGGGCAATAATTAGAAATCAACTTCTGTGTCATAGTAGCAGCACTTAAGAAGTTTTTCCATCTCTTCCTGCTTAGGCTGTCTTGGGTTAGAACCTGTGCAGGCATCAGCAATTGCATTTTTAGCAATCTCAGGAAGTCTCTCAAGGAAGATGTTCTCAGGTACAAAACTCTTCTCAGCAGGGAAGCTGTCTGCACCGTAAGTGCCGATTCCGTGAGGAATTCTGAGGCTGTCGTTCATTCCTCTTAAATATTTAATAAGGTTTGCAATCTTCTCACCTTCAGAAGCACCGCCAATTCCCATATAATCTGAAATATATGCATATCTCTTAGCAGCTGTAGCATCCTTAGCATTGAAAGCTATTACCTTTGGAAGGTACATTGCGTTTGCGGCACCATGTATAATATGCGCACCCTGATCCTCAAATACAGCACCTGTCTTATGTGCCATAGAGTGGACTATACCAAGGAGAGCATTGGAGAATGCCATACCTGCAAGACACTGTGCATTGTGCATTTTTGCTCTTGCATCCTTGTCACCCTTATAAGAATCAACAAGGTCAGCCTTAATCATTGTCATAGCATGAAGTGCAAGCGGATCTGTATAATCGCAGTTTGCTGTAGATACATAAGCCTCAATAGCATGTGTAAGAGCATCCATACCTGTATGTGCAACAAGCTTTTCAGGCATTGTCTCTGCAAGGTCAGAATCTACAATTGCTATATCAGGAGTGATTTCAAAGTCAGCTATAGGATATTTGATACCCTTTGAGTAATCTGTAATAATTGAAAATGCGGTAACTTCAGTAGCGGTTCCTGAAGTGGATGAAATAGCACAGAATTTTGCTTTCTTCCTAAGTGTAGGTATTCCGAAAATTTTACACATATCCTCAAATGTGCAATCCGGATATTCATATTTAATCCACATCGCCTTAGCCGCATCAATCGGTGAGCCACCTCCTATTGCAACTATCCAGTCAGGTCCAAACTCCAACATTTCCTTGGCACCACGCATTACGGTATCCACTGAAGGATCCGATTCAATACCCTCAAAAAGTCTGACCTCCATGCCGGCTTCCTTTAAATAGTTCACTGTCTTGTCAAGGAATCCATACTTTTTCATAGATCCGCCTCCGACACAGACAAAAGCTTTTTTACCTGTAAAGTTCTTTAATGCTTCCAGTGAATGTTCCCCATGGTAAATATCTCTTGGTAATGTAAACCTCATATACAGCCTCCGTTAATAAAAATTTCCTATAATTACTTTATATTATGTTACTACTTCAGAGTTGATATGTCAAGGTTTTAACGATATAATTTTAACAACTTTTATACGTTTTGCATATTCTTTATTTAACTGTCAGTCTTTTTAGGTTAATCTTTACTGTAGCGGTAAAGATTAATTTATGTAGATAATACTATTTCT
>ERZ773067.369-NODE-369-length-27768-cov-11.347418_pt1 | contig 27768 bp, 12 predicted proteins | sample MGYA00580622_ERZ773067 | MGnify/ENA primary metagenome ERZ773067 (study PRJEB29015, sample SAMEA2737998) | human oral metagenome | biome: human oral; feature: human-associated habitat; material: dental | place: China | collected 2113 ...
ACCAGTTACTGACGCAGTTTATAAATGGGAAAATATACCAGTAGGAGCCCATACTGTAAAATTCCGAGGAGATTTGAACAATCCTAACTGTGAATTTACACGAACCTTTACCATTACACAGCCAGCAGTTCTTACGCTTAGTTTAGATGCGAGTCGTTCAGATAGATTTTTAGCATGCAATCCAGCTATAGCACGCGTAACGATGACTGCTACAGGGGGTACACTACCTTATAGTTATGCACTTTACAAGGGCACAGTTACTATTACTGCAGCACAAACCAGTCCTCAGTTTACTCTTACTCAAACAGGTACTTATAGGGTTATAGTAACAGACGCTAACGGTTGTCAGCAAAATAATAATTTCACTATTATTAATGCTCCAGTCCTTACTCTTACAGGCACTACTGATATAACTAATAACAATTACTGTATGAGCAGTGCTACGGCAGGTAAGGTGCAAGTAAAAGTTACAGATTCACAAAATATAGGTACTTCGCCTTATACTTTCTTCCACAACGGAGCGAAGGTGGCGAGTCAAACAGCTAATGCCTATACTTATACAAACCTACAAGTAGGAGTTCACACCTTTACAGTGATAGACAAATACGGTTGTGTGGCAAGCTATACTACTGAGATAAAACGAATGATAACAGCTGATGGAGCTTCAGGAGTAGCGGTAGTGGCTAAGGACATTACTTGCCATAGTGGTAATGCAGCACGTGGAGAGTTGAACTTCAAGGTAAAAGACGGCTATGCACCTTACACTTATATAGTGAAGAATGCGGCTAATACTACGGTACAAGGAGCGCAAGCAGTACCAGCGAATAAGATAGCAACTTACTTAACAGCAACCCCAGGGGCGTATACCATAGAGGTAACCGACAGCAAGGGCTGTAAGGTGAGCGGAACAGCTACGTTAACAGCAGCAACTAACCCTACGATTACATATACAGCTACGGCAGTAGTGTGCTATGGAGCTAATGATGGTACTATTTCATTAACTATCAGTGGAGGTACGGCACCTTATAAAGTAAAGTTAGATAATGGAGCCGTACAAAATGTAACGGGCAACCAACATCGTTTTGTAGGGGTAACCTCAGGTAGCCGTGTAGTATATGTGACTGATGCGCGCGAGTGTAAAGCACAAGTAACGATAAACATAACATCGCCTGCGGCACCGCTAAAAGGATTCGTGGGAGTAACAAAATTGATAGGCTGTGGGACAACACCAGATACTAAAGATAAAGCAAAAGTGAGTTTCTTTAATGTAACAGGAGGATATGGTAATCAATCAGATTATCGTTATAGTTATGATAATGGAGCTAATTATAGTGTTAATTCAGAAGGGTGGTTATTACCAGGAACACATACAGTTACAGTTAAAGATAAAGCAGGTTGTGTATTTCCTATTTCAGTTAAAATCCCTGCACAAATAACAAAACCTACAGCTACTACTTATACTATAACTAGTTATACATGTGATGGTAGTGCAACTATTCGTATTGATGGGGTACCTAATACTTATAATTATACTTATGTTATAGCAGGTAAAACCGCTACAGGGACGACAGCTACTATTACAAATATACCAGCAGGTTCTCATACACTTGTAATAAGTTATACACATCAAGCTCAATTAGACTCTAATGTTTTAATTGATGAGAATTTCGGTAGTGGTGATCCAATGCCTTTGCCAGATATTGTACCTTCTACTTGGACTTATCAGCCTGCTAATACAGGAGTTCATGCTAATGATTGTTTACAAGAAGGTAAATACACCGTAGCATCAAAAAATAAAGTAATAATGTGTACTGGTTGGTGTTGGACAATTCCTAGGGATCATACTTCTAATGGTACAGATCCTAATGGACGTTATTATGCTATGAATGTAGGTGGAGCTATGGCTAATCAACGTTTTTATTATAAAGATGTGCAAATACAACCAAATTTGCCGATCAAATATGAAATGTATTTAGCTAATTTACTTGGAACATCTTGCGCTCCTCATCCTATTTCTGTAGATGCTAATATAGAGATTAGAATAGTAGATAAAAATAACCCTACTAATATATTAGATACAAAAGTAACGGGACTACTTCCTAGATTCCAACATGATTTGGACTGGAAAAAATATGAAGGAACATTAAACCCTGGTAATGTAACATCTATTCGTATTGAATTTAGAAATATATCAACAGGTTATAGTGGCAATGATTTTGCTATAGATGACATCAAGGTCTACCAAGTGCCAGAATCCTGTGCACAGACGATCACTAAGACGGTGGTAATTCCTAGTGGACAAGAGTTTAAGGCGAGTGTATTGAGTCAAACGAATGTAACATGTAAAGGTAGTTCAACGGGCAAAGTAACCTTTAAGTTAGAGAACTTAAGGGGGGGTAGTTATAATATATCGTTGAATGGAGGTACGATAAGTTCATCGGTTACGAATTCGACCTATGAGATAACAGGTTTGGCGAAGGGCACACATAGGGTAGTATTTACGTATACATCACCAGTGATAGGTGCACCTACATGTGTGGTAAGTAAGACTATAACGATTACTGAGCCGGCAGAATTAACCTTAACAGCTACGGTGGTAGAGCCAGCGATGTGTAGCAATGCTCAATTTGCAAAGGTACAAGTAACGGCTACGGGAGGAACAGGAGCTTATACATATTTTTATTTAGTAGGAGGTACTCTTAAGGCAACGAATACTACAGGATTATTTACTGGGGTAGCAACGGGTACACCTTCGTTTATAGTAAAAGATGCGAATGGCTGTTCTAAACAGGTAGATTTAACGAACTTTATTCCTACGCCGAAGACGGTTAGCTTTACAGTACAAGCTACAGAGTGTTATGCAGGCGATAATCAAGGAGTAATAAAAGTGAAGATAGCTGATGGTAATGGAGGTTATACAGTATCGCTTAACGGATCGGCAGCGGTATCGCCTACGACAGATAGTGTAACGCATAGCTTTACGGGCTTGCGTCAGGGTAGTTATACCGTTACGGTAAAAGACCAATACGGCTGTAGTGCTCAGAGAGCGATAGATATTTACCCATCACTAACGGTGAAGGTAAACGTTACTGATCAAGGGGCATGTACACAGGCTAAGTTAGAAGTATTGACAAGTGGAGGTGCTAATGCAAAAGAATACAGATTCTACAAAGCAGGAACAACCCCACCACCTTACGGTACTGCTAATACATATACATTACTATCACGTTTTAATACACCTTCAGAAGATTGGGTGGTACAAGTGAGGTCAGGTTTCTGTGAAAAGACATACACAGAGACACTAAAGAATGTAGGGGTGGCAACTTATACGCAGCAAGTAGTACAGCCAGAATGTCAAGGTACAGCAACGGGCAAGATAATATTAAGCAACTTAGATGGAGGTAAACCGTTTAAGATAGGAGTACAACGCCCAGGAGTGGCGGGTACCCAAACTCAGACAGGGGTATCAGGTAGTTATACGATAGCCAATGCAGTAGCAGGGGTATATACCATTACAATACAAGACGTGTTTGGCTGTAGTAGTGTACGAACAATAACGATAGAGGATAAGCCAGAGTTGATGGGTAATTTTGCGGTAGCATCAACGGCTACTTGTACAGCGGCGTTATTCCCATTAACGTTAACGATGAGTTCGACAACGTTTAACACTTATATTAGTGGTACGCCATTGCGTGATATATACTATAGTATCAATGGCGGGGCTTACCAACAGCTAACAACTCCTCAAGCAGTGATTACGCCAGGATTTGCACCAGGGACAGAGATAAGAGTTAAGTTTAAGACAGTAGCTCAGGGGTCAGGTCCTACAGGGGTAGCGATATGTAGTTCATCTGAATCGACATATAAGGTACCTCATATGCTATCGAATGTAACAGTACAAACGAATTTAGGTAACTTTGCAAATGGCTGTAATGGTGTAAATGGTTTTACAGCTACGGTAACGATACCATCAGGAGAAGGGGAAGCGCCTTATCAGTTTAGTAAGGATGGAGGTCTTAGTTGGGTTCCAGCACTTTCGGCAACGCAAAGTAATACCGCAGTATTTACAGGTTTAGAAGTAGGTAGGACACATACCTTTATGGTGAAAGACAACAAAGGCTGTACGGCAGCTTATACAGGGGATGTGTACTCAGGAACGACTTTAGGCTTGCAGGTAGGATTGGTAGCAACGCCTAAGTGTGCAACAGGAACAGGAGGTGGCTTACGTGTAGAGCTAAAACGCAATTCAACCTACGCTTCACCGGGTAGTCATTTTGATTGGGAGATAGTACCGCCGGTACCAGGAGGTTCGGGTACTAATGTACCGATGATAAGTGCGGGAACTGCACCAACAGTATTAGCAAATTTAACTAATATTGTTCCTGTGCGCACTTATTATGTAAAGGTAACAGAGAAGAATGGTAGTAGTTGTGTGTGGTATAGTCGAGATGCAGAGGTAAAACAATTAGATCCTATCACAGGTACAGTATCGGTAAGTTCGAATATAACCTGTGATGCAGCGGGAGTAGTAGAAGTGCTTAATGTACAAGGCGGGGGCGGACAGTATACGTATACGCTTACTCCGGTAGGGCCTACGACTTTTGTTACCCCGATAGCGACGGCTAATAATAGGGTACAAGTATTGCGTGATAATATTTCCAATCCTAATGTAAATACGTTGCGTTATCCAGCAGCACCAGTAACGATAACTGTAAAGGTAAAAGTTATTGATCAGTATGGTTGTGATATAGATTTAGGTAACCACAACCTAGTAGTACAACCTAAACCAGCGGTACATACAGTTACTGTTACAGGCTGTAGCAATGGTAACTTTGCCTTTACGGTAGTGCCAGTGGCTAAGACTATAATACCACAGGCAGCAGCGCCTATAGGAGAGCTTGGAGACTATAGCTTTTCAAAAGATGGAGGCTTGTCTTGGCAAAGTAGCAATGTATTTACAAGTTTATCAGCAGGCAGGTATGTAGCAGTAGTAAAAGAGAATGCTACGGGCTGTGAGGAGACTTATACAGTAACGATACACGATCCATTAGAGGCGAGTGCACGGGTGAGCAAAGCGATAGGCTGTGTTACTGGTACTAATGCTGAGATAACCATTAGGGTAGACAAAGGTTCGGGTAGTTATACTTATAATATAACTCCACCTAGTGGTACGACTTATACAGGTAGCACATTTTTACCAGTAACAGGCAGTACAGCCTCAGAAGCTGTACAGCCTATAGGAAATACACCGGGTACTTATACGGTAACTATAAAAGATAATGGTCAGTTGCACTGTTCACCTACGATAGTAGTAGTTTCAGTGGCTTCACCTTCTTATCCAGAGATAAAAGTAAGCACTCAGTCGGTAACATGCTTTGGAAGTACAGACGGCTTTATGAATATAGTAGAGTTGGGTAGTGGTAATTACATCTATACCAGTATTGTAGGGCCTTTAGGTCCGGTAACGGCACCGAGATGGAATTTGGGTACACGTTCGGCTAAGGATTTAGAGGCAGGCGTGTATACGATAACGGTTAAAAATAGCGATAGTGGCTGTAGTACTACAACGGTAGTTAGGGTAGGTACACCACCTGCTTTAACACTAAGTGCTACGCTTATACAGGTAGACCAGTTTGCTTGTGGCAATAACGGTCAGACTAATCAGGCTAAGATAGTAGTACCACCGACTGCTATAGCAGGAGGTACTGGCACACGTACGATAGAGTTTGAAGATGCATATGGTAATAAAGTATATAGCAACACTTATACCTTAGGGATAGCAGAGGGTTCGGTAGTAACTATTACGCTACGAGATGCTTCAGGCTGTTATACGAGCGTTACTGAGACGATAGTGCCTTATGAACGCATAGATGTGGCTAACTTACAAGTGGTAAGTGCAACTACTTGTCAGGTAGCAACTGTTACCCTAACGATGACCAAAGATGGCGTGTTACCATTTGGAGCGGGGGTTATCTACTACTATGAGGGAGCGACAGCCCCAACGGTAGCGATAGGCACAGCGCCTTGGCAGACAGGCAATACTTTTACGGTAACGCCTAATGCAACCCATAAGTTCTGGATAGGTAATAAGAATACGGGTTGTATAGTATCATACGATTATATATCACCTGATCCTAATACCTTTAGGATAGTAGATGTACAGACACGAAATATAGCTTGCGGTTCAGATGGTACGGCTACCTTCACCTTAGAGGGCTTAGATAGCTTGCATACTTATCAGGTATCGGTAACCCCATCAGGTGGAACGATAAATCCGTCACCTATGTTTGCAGGTACAAATACTAAGTTTAATATCTCGGGCTTAGGAGCAGGTATTTATACAGTAACGGTAAAAGACCAACAAACATTGTGCGAACAAGTACAAAGGTTTAGTATAGAGAGTCCGACACAAACTCTTACCGCTACGACGAGTGTACGATCAATTACTTGTGTATCAGGTAATAATGATGGAGAGATACGCATAGAGAATGTAAGTGGCGGCTGGGGTGGCTATCAATATCATATCAGTACGAGTGTAACACCACCAACAGCCTCAGGAGCGTGGACGACCACCACCTATAAGAGCGGCTTGACAGCAGGTATATACTATGTATGGGTACGAGACAATTTGAGGAAAGGCTGTCCGCTATTAGTAGCGAGCATCACGATGAATAATCCAACGCCTATTAGTGGTACGCTAACGGTTACTCAAGAGAACTGCATGGCAGGTACTGGAGAGATAAGCGTAGCGACTATAACAGGAGGTGATGGAGTAAATTACACTTACCAACTGATAAAAGACGGAGTGAAGGAAGGTATACCACAAAGTACACGAACCTTTACCGGTCTGGGAGCAGGTAACTATGAGGTAGTGGTAAGCGATAGCTGGGGTTGTCCGGCAACGCTAACATTAGCGACAGGAAAACTTCACGAGCCAATTAGCAATGTACAAGTACAGATAGCCAAAGAGGAAACTTGTGCGAGTCCTACGGGAGCTACCTTGAGTGTTACTCACCAAGGAGGTAGTAATAGTATCACCTATACGCTTACCCCATCGGGTGGTGGTACTACAACAGTAAGCACTACACCTGTATTTATAGGAGTACCTGCAGGTAACTATATAGTAGGAGTGAAAGACAACAAGACAGCTTGTGCTATAGTAACCACTACAATAGAGGTAACACCAGCACTACCGGTAGCCTTTACTTACACCCAAACTAATGTAGGCTGTCACGGAGGTAATAATGGTAGGATAGACGTAACCATACCAGGTACACAAACGCAGACAGATTATGTGATACAGATAGAAGGAGCCGGAGGCTTTACAACAAGAACCGAAACGGTGAATACAACTCCTAAAGACTTCTCTATATTAGGCCTAAAAGCAGGGGTATATACGGTAACTGTATATTCATCAAGAGCTTGTCAATCGTCACAAACGATAACTATTACTGAGCCTGCACAGTTGGTAGTGAGCAGTACAACGGTAACGACCCACTTTAGCTGCGATACGAATAATCAGGCACGTCAGGCAATCGTACAAGCGATAGCTGCGGGTGGAGTTACAGGTACTTACACTTATAATTTTGAAGTGTTTGACGGACAAAGCACCAGCACTACGGGCTATACAAATAGCAGTGTGGTAAGTATCAGCAGCAACGGTAGCTATACTCAAACGGTAGTAGTATATGTAAGAGATGCTAATGGCTGTACTGCTAATAGTGTAAACAGTCCAACGGTAATACCACCGCTAAAACGGATTACAGCTATTAAAGCACAACAGACCCGTCCAATAGATTGTCAAGGGCCAGAAGCGGTAGACTTTACTATAGAAGGAGGTTCTAATCAGGGCTATATAGTGAGAGTGGCAGGAGGTACAACTACGCCAAGTATCTATACGGTAACCTCAGGGGTGAGTGTAGTATCAGTAACTTTTGATACGCCAGGTTATTATGAAGTAACCGTAACTGACAGTGCTACGGGTTGCTATGATAGTGTAAACTACGGAATAGCTAATTACGATAATATATCGATAAGTGCGGCACAAACCAAACCGGTAACTTGTGCAACGGGCAATGATGGTGAGTTGACCTTATCGATGAGAGGCTATGCGGGCAACTACACCTTTAGAGTAGTAAATGAATACGGAGTAGAGGTAGTAAGTTCTACAGCAGGTAGAAATGATACAAGTGACCCGAGAACCCAACCTATAGGAGGTTTAAGTGCAGGTAAATACTATGTAGAGGTAACAGAAACACAGTATCCAAACTGTACTAAGACCGCTACCTTAGCTACTTTATCAGGTCCATCATCAGCATTAACGGCAAGTACAACGATAACGAACCAGATAAAATGCGGTAGCGGACAAACAGGTAGCTTTATGGTAACAGCCGCCGGTGGCTGGGGTAATTATGAGTATCGCTTAACAGTAGGTACGCCAACGCCAGCAGCACATAGTGTATATGGTAACTATAGCAGCACTTCAGTATTTGAAGGCTTGGTATCAGAAACTTATACTGTATGGGTGAAAGACCAAAATGGCTGTGAGACCAGTGTAACTCAAGTTATGAGTCCACCAGCTCCTATAGCAGCAACGGTAACTAAGACTGATGTGAAATGCTTTAGTGAAAGAGATGGTAGTATTACGGTAAGTGGCACTACGGGTGGTAGTGGTAACTACACGTACGAACTGTGGGAAGTAGGAGGAGCGCAAATTTACGGAGCGCAAACCAGTACGACCTTTACAGGGCTTGATGCACGAGAATATAAGGTGAAGATAGTAGACGGTTGGAACTGTGACTTGACCATACCGGTAACTATAGACGAGCCACAGGAAATAAAAGTGACGGCTTCGATAGTAAGTCCAACGACCTGCTTACAAACACAGGCTACGATACAAGTAACGGCTACGGGCGGTAGTGGTAGCTACCAATACCGACAAGGTACAAGCGGCACATTTACTACTAATAACTTGTTTACATTGCCGCCAGGCACTTATGAGTTCTATGTACAAGATGCTAAGGGTTGTCCATCAGTAGCTTCTAACAAAGTAGAGGTAGTAGCAGTACAAACTGTAAGCTTAACGGTAAATACCGCTGATGCGTTTGTGAAATGTAATGGAGAAGCTACAGCACGTATAACCTTCTCGGCTACGGGCGGAGTAGGAGGCTATCAATATAGCTTGCACCAAGGCAATCCAACAGCTCCAGCAATGACTATCTCGGCTACACAAATTAATGCGACCGACTGGGCGTTTAGCGGCTTGGCTACAGGTACTTACTTTGTGAAAGTGAAGAGTGGGGTAGATTGTCTATACACATCAACAGGTATAGTGATAGATCAAGCGAGACCAATATTAGTAACTAGTGCAGTTACCAACATCACTTGTAAAGGTGAGAAAGATGGTAAGATAACTGTAACGGCTACGGGTGGTACCGGTACGATAGTATACGCTATTAGCCCACGTTTTGATAGGGTAGTAGAGAGCGGTGTGTTTGAGAAATTAGCACCAGGAGAATATGTAGTGAGGATACAAGATGCTAATGGCTGCCATAGAGATGAGATATTCAAAATTACAGAGCCAGACTTGATCAGAGTACGAATAGATAGACAGACTGATGAGGTTTGCTATGGCGCTAATGACGGAACAGTATCAGTAACTATTACTGGAGGCACTCAATCCTACAGTACCTCTATAGATGGTGGAGTTAATTGGCATCAAGGTAAGACCTTGTATACAGGCTTAGCATCGGGTACTTATACGATAAAGGTAAGAGATGCTATGAGCTGTACCACTGAAAGTGATCCGATAACGATAAAAGGTGGTGTAGACTTACAAGCAACAGCTACAGTAGAATACAGCTGTCCATCGAATAGTGTGAACAATGCTATTAGAGTGAGAGTAAATACAGATGTAGCAGCGCAAACTACCTTTGCTTTAGACGGGGTAGCGCAAGCAAGCAATTACTTTACTTCAGTAACAGCGGGAGTACATACTATTACAGTAAGACACCAAGGAGGCTGTGTACAAACACTGACTGTAAATGTAGAGAACTATGCACCGCTTAGTAAGACGGTAAGTGTGACCCATATCACTTGTTATGGAGAGATAGATGGTCAGGTACAGATAAACGTGACAGGAGGAACGGGTAGTTATACTTATAGTATTACGCCACAGGCAGGTACATTTAGTGGTACTAATATGTTTGTAAACTTGCCTAAAGGACAGTATACTATCCAAGTGAAAGATGCTGTAATAGGTTGTGAAGTTAGTGAGCGTATCACTATAGAAGAGCCAGATGTATTGAAATTAGGCGTAGTGAAGACAGTAACAGAAACTTGCTATCAGCAATCAGATGGACAACTTGAGTTTATGATACAAGGAGGACGCGCCCCTTATAGCTATGAGCTAAAAGACTCACAAGGTAATGTGATAGACACCAGAATGGGTATAGCTACAGGCACAACGGTATCGCGTACTAATATGGCACCAGGGGCTTATAGCTTAGTCTTTAGAGATAGCAACTGTTCGCAAACTCAAGATATAACGATAGCAGCAGCACCTAGTCTGCAAGCAACAGCTACTGTAGGTTTTGAATGTTCAACAGTATCTACAACAAGCTCAAATCCATATATACAGATAACGCTTGCTAGAGATAACAGCGATGGGCTGATAACATCACAGACACTTTCTTACTCTATAAACGGAGAGCCTATTAAACCATTTGTGGGTTATGTAGATGGTGATAAACAGGTGTTGAGGACAAGAAATATAGAGAACGATGGGATATATACGATAACGATATTCTATCGACCATTAGGAATGACCTCTCTATGTTCAAGTACCTTGGCAGGAACGGTAAGTGTAACGCGTTATCCGGGCTTAGAGATATTAGATAAGACAGATCCACGCGAAATCAACAAGGTTAGAGTGAAAGTAGTAGGAGGTAATCCACGAGAGGGAGATACACCTTATTCTATAACATTCAATGGCAGTTATGAGAATGGAGAGAGTGAATATATGCTTAAGCCAACAGACCCAACGAGTCGAGTGGTGAATGGACGTATCTTTAAGTTGGTAGTAGTGGAGGCTACAGATGCTAATAATTGTAGTTCTACACTTACGATAGAGAAAGAGTATATGAAGTCAGTACCACCGGATTTCTTTACCCCTAATGGTGACGGACAGAATGATGGTTGGGATCCTGATATATACCGCAGTTATCCTAACTTAACGGTAGATATTTACGATCGTTATGGACGTTATATAAAGACGCTTCGTTCGGGTCAGGTATGGGATGGTCGTTATGAAGGCAAAGAGATGCCGTCAGGAGACTATTGGTATATACTGCGCACACACGAGGATGATGACCGACAAGAGTATATGGGACACTTTACCCTATACAGATAACAATAAAAGCAAGCACTATGAAAATAGTGCTTGCTTTTTATTTTATAAAGTATACTGACGATTATTCGTTATTGGTATCTATATAGCGCATACGTTCATCCAAATCATTGTTGTAAATCTTATTAATATGAGATATGATACTATTAAAGGTCTCTTCTAAAAGATTAATATTGTTTTTAATGGCCTCTTCTTTGAAATCAGGGTTGTTTTTAACGTTGTCAGCTAATGATTTGATTTGTGTCTGAAAAAGCCTAAAACGAGATTTTATACTAGGAATATCGATTCTTTCAGGGAAAGTGTCACTCAGCAATTCTTGTAAAGTATCTTGCATCTGTGTAAGCCAAAAATATACTGAGTAATAAGAACTTTCTACCCTTGAGTTTTCTCCTATTATTTTGTCAGAATATTGACTTACTTTCTGGAAATTTTTAGCAGCTAATTCGAGTACTGGACGATATAAAATCACATTGTCATTCGCTTTTGCTTCTTCATCTAATGATAGCTGAATATTGTAGTATCCAGTCTTCTTAGGGGAAAATGCTACTTCAAATTCTTTCCAATCGTCTACTAAAGCTCTTCTTTTTACATTAGCAGATAGAGGGGAGAGTGTGTCAAGTGCTAACTGGGTACTCAATTCTTCTTTTCCTTCTTCAGAAAATACTAAATTGAGGTGAGGGTAGTTTATTTTTTTAGAACTTACTGAAAACGTATAAGGTATATTAGCTACTAAAAAACGCCGCCATTGTAGAAAAGCCTTTCCTTCTTCTTTTATTTTTTCTACTCTAAAAACAGTATCTTTTATACTATTAGGTGGAGTACGCCAGTCGCGTTCTACTAAGGTATTTAAACTTTCAGTTTTAGAACTAATAGGGTGAAGACGGCTGTAAATGAGTAGGCTATCGGGGTTAGAAAGCACTAAAGCATCAGTGTTTTTTATCTTGTTAGGCGCCATCGATATGATGATCTGCATTAATGACTGAAAGTTTTTCCATTGCCTTAAATCTTCCTGAGCTTTTGCTGTGAGCTCTGTTAGTTTTAGCTCCTTAAAATCAACTGATTTTACTTTATGTTCTGTAGGAGTGTTGTCAGAGGTTTGCTGGCTTCCATCACACGATATTAAGCCTGCTACTAAAAGTAGAAGACCTACTTTGAAAGCTTTGTTTTTCATATTTTACTATTTTTATTAAAACACTAAAGCCAGACTTACTTACATAAATCTGGCATCAGTGATAAATCTAAAACCTAAATGACTACTTAGCTAATTTGTTTAAGTGCTTAGCTAAACTGCTTTTTAAATTCGCTGCTTTATTAGCGTGAATAATATTTCTCTTAGCAAGTTTATCAATCATAGAAACTACTTTAGGGAAAAGAACCTTAGCTTCTTCTTGGTTTTCTAAAGCGCGTAGCTTTCTAACAGCATTACGTGCTGTTTTGTGTTGATAGCGATTGCGTAAACGAGCTGCTTCGTTTCTTCTAATTCTTTTTAACGCTGATTTATGGTTTGCCATTTTTCCTTACTATTTTATTTTTATCATTGTATCTTTTTACAGATACTTTTCTAAATATTGTATTTTGTAGTCCGTAGGGGAATCGAACCCCTGTTACAAGGATGAAAACCTTGCGTCCTAACCCCTAGACGAACGGACCTTAACCTTAATTATTCAACTAAAAATAAAGTTGTATAAAAGACATTTTTTATTTGTAGTCCGTAGGGGAATCGAACCCCTGTTACAAGGATGAAAACCTTGCGTCCTAACCCCTAGACGAACGGACCTTATTTTTTCAATCTGCTTATTAGCAATACATTTTTCTCTCAATGCGGTTGCAAAGGTACGACTTTTTTTTATTCCTGCAACATTTTTGGTAAAAAAAATATTTATTTTTTTTCTTATTTTTTATACAAATCTGATTATCAGTATTTTGTAATATTCTTTACTTAAAGATTCTTCTCTGTTATTTTGCTCCTTTATCCCAAATTTGAGAGAAATTTTAGTGTATCTACATTATCAGCATACTCCCATAACTGGGGGATTTGTGTATTTCCGAAAGCTATTTCATCGGGTAGTAATCCTTTTGCTACTATACATTGTATTTGCTCGGTATCGGTAATGAGTTGTTTTTTCAGAGCTTCTGTATCGGTATAATACTCGTAAAACAAGGTGGCTATGGGTGAAGCATAACTTTTGTCTTCTTTTAATATTAGAAAACCATTTTCGAGTAGCTTATATAAGCTCATTAGGTATACAGCCTTGTTATAATCATAGTTGTTGGCGTATTTTTGTTCGTTAATAATATCCCGATAGGCGTAAATAGCTTGAAAAAAAGCGTCAAAGGAGTAGTTTTGGGGTATGAATAGTTTAGAAACACTTCTACAGCCAAGTCCGTAGTACTGAAAGATATCCTTTCCTAAGGCAGTGAGCTCCTCTTGGGTTTCTTTGCCAGTAAGTACAGCTACAGAGTTTCTATTTTTTCTGATGATATGAGGCTTTTTGCCGAAATAGTATTCAAAATAGCGCGCTGTATTATTGCTTCCTGTAGCAATTACTGCATCAAAGTCAGTTACTTTCTCATCTGAAAAGGTTACAGCTTCTGCCCATTCAGGTATTAGGTCTCTTAGTTGCTTTACTATAAAGGGGAGTAGTAGTTTGTCTTCCGATGAAAGTTTTACTACCGCTTTATGGCCTGACACCCATACGCACAGTAGGTCGTGAAAACCTACTAAAGGGATATTGCCGGCCATTATCAGCAATATTTTCTTTACATTTTGAGGTTCGGATAGCTTATAAGCCGATAACCATCGTTTTATATTAGCTTCTGACAGCGTTGTAGCCCAAGTGGTGCGAGCAAAAGTTAAGTTATGCTCTGTGAACCAACTGTTTTGCTGCTCAGCCTGTGCAAATATGGCTGAGAATCGCTCGGCATCATTCAATAACTCTCCTAATAATATCAGTTTTTTTGTTAATTCGCTATTTGTCATTTATCATTAATCATTAAAAAGATGGTTCTATACCTAAGCGTATGCCGAATTTAGGGTTACGTACCCCATTAACATCGTTGAAATCACTGCGCCATATAAAATCTAACCGTATAAAACGGAAGTTGCCTAAACCGATATTTTCAATACCAAAACCGTATTCCCAATACAATTTTTCAGGAGAGTTGAACACTATATTACTCATATTAGCTGTCTTATTCTTTTCTGAGAGTGTTCCGTAAGCAAATCTACTGAAAAGGAGACTCTTAAAGCGTGTTTTCTGTAGGAACGGTACCCTATTGAACAAAAAGCCATCAAAATGATGTTCGAAATAACCATTGATATAGGTGTCAGTGATAAAATCGTAGTAGTCAAGCAGTGCAAAAGTGTTTTTAGCTGTAGAGTACGACTGGTTAGCTGGGGTAGGAGCAAGGGCAATAAGAGGGGCAGTGCCCAATACTTTTCCGGCTTCGAGGTTAGCGTGTAGTATGCCGTAGCCAAACATAGGTATAGGCTTGCTTGCTAATATTTGTACCTTGTCATAATCAAACTGACTATGGCTAATACCACTTACGCCTTTAGTATATTTGAGAGTATAGGTAGAAAACAGCTTTTTGCCGTAGCGTTGCTCTACTCCATAGCCGAATACCTTTCTACCAGGGGTAAAAGTCAGTTCGGTGCCGGTGTAAAAATTGTCATAATCGCGCAGTATATCGCCTGTTTTGGGGTTGCGATAAGCTATCAAGAAGTTCTCTTCGCTAGCGGAAGATAAACTTTGGTAGGTGCCAAACACCGAAAGCCGTATATTAGCTGCTATATCGTAGTTGATAACCCCTTGTATCTTCTTATTGCGGGTCAGATAGTAGTTTTCGCCCCTTGCAATGATGAAATTAGTGGTCTTTTCGAAATCTAAATTGGTGTCATCGTGCATCACGAAGCTACCTAACTGTAGGTTATCATCTTGGTAAGCAGCCGCGATGCCGATGCGCGGGCGATAAGAAATAAGGTATTTGCCACTAACTCCGTATTTAAAAAGCTTATCTTTTAGTCCGTAAGCTCCGTATACATAGGTGCGAAAACGGTCGTCAGTAGAAATAAACGAGCGGAAGCCAGCCCGCAAGCGCAGTCCGTCAACGTTGTTGCTAGAAAAGGCTTGCCAGAAACGTCCAAACTGCATATACTTACCTATGGGTATGTAGCCAGAGGTTACGATGTCGGTCAGGTCGCCTATCATTTTGATGCGCTTATTGTCGCCTACTTCAGCTATAAGTCGCTTGGTTTTTGTTAAGTCAGTTCCACCGATAGTATGGGTGTCCCAATAACTATCTTCCTTTCTGAACTGGTTTTTTGATATTTTTACTACTTGTTGGTCGTAAAAGGTGGCAGGTTTGGGCTGGTTGAGGATAATATGCGAGAAAGATATGTTGTTTTTCACATATAATCCTTTTTCTTCGTCTTTTTTAGTCAAAAGAGTAAAATCTCCCTCCTGAATTTCGCGTTCAGGTAGGTAGATACTGTCATTTTGTATGCTAAAATACTTCTCAAAAGAGAGACCGCGTACCAAATTGATGTTTGTCTTAGGGGTGGTACGCATTTGTATTGATTTTACTATATAGGTTTTAGTATCTACTTCAAACTTCCCTTCAAGTGCTAAATCTTGGTCGTCTCGGGGGAAGAAGTTAATGCGGTAGAACGAGCGGTTGCCGTCTTGTATGGTGTCGCTCAACACGTATAGATACACCCCATAACCAAACTCTGCCAACGGGCTAACAAAAGGTTTGTTGAGTATCATATAAGTATTGTCGTAAATGTCGAAATCGTCAAATGATTGGCTTACACGCTCTAAGCCAAATCCTTGTTGTACAATACCTTGCGAGCGTTCTGCCTCTATATCTATCCGTTTTTTGTTCAGCTGATTATTGCCGTATACATTCTCTATTTTCTCGGTGAGGTACATCGGCAGTGAGAAAGTTTCTTTGTATTTTTTCTCAGAAAGTATACGTCTAATAGTGTCGTACTCTTTGCCTAAGGCTTTTTGGAGGAAGATAGTATCGAGGTTGTTCACACCCAACTCGGTAGTGCTATGTTTGCGGTACTGATAAGCCGTAGCGTTTTGCAGTCCGCGCTTTTTCTTGTTCTTCCAGATGCCTTGTAGCACTGCATAGGCAGGGTTTTCTTTCTTGGGTAGGGCTTTTTTAGGCTTTGCTATAATAGTTACTTCGTTTAGCTGCACCCCTTCGGGTAATACAATTACTAGTCCTTTGGTATTATCTTTATCTAAATGTACTTTTTTAGTAGTATATCCTATGAGCGAAACCTCTAATTCGCGTTGTTTTTTTTCTGAATATAGCGAGAAACGCCCCTCCTCATCAGTATAACCGCCGATAGTTGTTTTTGGGAATAGTACATTGGCATAGGGTACAGGTAAACCGTTTTCGTCAATAACTTTTCCTGATACGTGTGTCTGCCCAAAAACTGCTGCTATAGGCAGTAATAAAAGGAGTAAAAAAAGTATTTTTTTTGTCATAAAGAAAAAATTAAAGTGCAAAAGTAGTAAAAAGATAGGGAATTAGCAAATTTACTAATTCCCTATTTTCTTAAAGATTGTTTACTGCTTTTATAAACTTCCTAAATCCTTCTTCGCCTTCTGGCGTGTGTTTGAAAACACCGCAGTTTTCTAATACTTCGCAGAAAGTATCTCCGATAGCCTTATCAATAAAACTGTCTAAACCATTAGAAGTGAGTGGAGTAGGGCAGTTGCTTATGTGCTGTTGTAACCACTTAGCGTGTTTTTGAAGGGCTTCATCGTTGCTCATCTGTGTGTATACACTCTCAAACGACTTGCCTGCAGCTATAGCTTCAGCAAGGAGCTTTTTAATACTTGCCATTTCAGTTTTGAGCCTACCTGGCAGGATAGCTAACCCCATCACCTCAATAATACCAATATTCTCTTTCTTGATATTGTGCAGGTGCTCGTAGGGGTGGAATATCCCCATTGGGTGAGCACTATCAGTGCGGTTGTTGCGCAAAGCAAGGTCGAGCTCGTATTGACCATTTTTGAAGCGAGCCACAGGGTTCACTGTATTATGGCGTACCCCTTGTGTATAGGCGTAAATACCAAGATTTTCATCGCTGTAGCCTATCCACGATTGCAAGATATGGTCAGCTAAGTCGATAAGACGGTCTTTGTCGCCACGCAATCGCAATACACTCATAGGCCAGTTTACGATACCTGCTTCTATATCTTCAAACCCTTTAAACTGCACTTTTTCCTTTATAGTAGCTTTTTCCATAGGGAACTCGTGCTTACCTCCTTGAAAGTGGTCGTGTGAGAGTATCGAACCTCCTACTATAGGCAGGTCGGCATTAGAACTGAGAAAATAATGAGGAAATTGTGCGACGAAGCTCAACACGTGCTCAAAACAAGCGCGGTCTATCTTCATCGGGCGGTGTTCACTCGAAAAGACGATACAGTGCTCATTGTAGTAGATGTAGGGTGAGTACTGAAAATACCAGTCCTCGCCTGCCAAGTTGAGAGGAATAGCACGTAGGTTTTGTCTGCCAGCGTGATTTACCCGCCCCATATAGCCTTCGTTCTCTTTACAGAGCAAGCATTTTGGGTAGTTAGTGGCTACTACATCTTTTTGAGCGGCAATGTCGCGAGGGTCTTTCTCAGGTTTAGATAGGTTGATGGTAATCTCTAAATTGCCATACTTGCTAGGGTGTTCCCATAGTATATTCTTAGCAATTCTATCGGTGCGAATGTAATTGCTCTGTTTGTTTAGCTCATAGAAGTCAGTAGTAGCTTGTACTTTATCTTTTTGGTAAGTTTCCCAAAATGAGGAGGCTATCACCGAAGTGCGCGGCAGTACTTGCCCCATAATCTTAGCGTTTAAAAGGTCGCGGTAGGTGATAGTGTCAGCAGTGAGTTTACCTTGCGTAGCTGCCCATTCTACAATGCGGTCGAGTACTTCTGTAGGATAGGTAATCGCTTGAGCGGCAGCTGTTATCTGTGCCTGCTCTTCAGCGGTAAACTCGCGATAACTATCACAACCAATACTCTCTAATACCGCATTGGTAACGAGTATGCGATCCTCTTTTTTTACCAAGTTATGCAGCACAGCATAGGTAATAAGGGTTTCTATTTCAATGTAAATATCCATTTTTTATTAACGTCTAAACCTATAAATAGTTTCGTGCTTGTAAACTTCTCCTTTTTCGAGCGGTTTTACTCCGAAATTAGGTTGGTTGATACCATCAGGGAAGTCCTGCATTTCGATAGCTACCCCTGCAAAACGAGGGTTCTTAGCGGGTTTTTCCTGAGGGGTACATACCTTATCAAATACGGGTACCTCGTCTAAAAAGTTACCAGTATAAATCACTGCGACCCGTTGGGTAGTATAGGCTTCCATAGTGATGCCACTTTCAGGAGAATGCAATACCAACTGAGGGGCAGCATTCAGTCCGCTGTGGTTGAGCACAAAAGGGTGGTCGTATGCACGAGTGATATTGAACTGAAAGTGTCCTTCGGCTATACCTTCCTTGATGATTTTCCCTTTGCGAAGGTCGAAAGTAGTGCCTTCAACAGCTAGGTATTTGCCAGTAGGTATTAATCCTTCTGCCAGCTCGCAGATGTTATCAGCCGCAATTTGTAGCTTTTGGGCATCGCCATTTACCTCTAAGTCGCCTGCCAAGTTGAAATAACTATGGTTGGTGATGTTTAAGTAAGTTTTAGCATCGGCTACTGCCTCGTAAGCGATGTGCAGACTATCATCTTCAGTAAGGGTATAGCGCACTTTGAAATCGACAGTAGCAGGGTAACCCTCCTCACCATCAGGACTTACATAGTGCATTTCTATTCCGTTAGCAAGCTCTTTTACCTCGAAAATCTTACTGCTGAAGCCCTCTTTACCTCCGTGCAATGAGTTTTCGCCATTGTTTTTATAGAGGTGATAGGTTTTGCCATCTATAGAGAAAGCAGCCTTGTGTATTCTGCCTGAAGTGCGCCCTATGGTAGCCCCATTGTAAGCCCCATTGCCTATATAATCTTCTAAATGTGCATAGCCCAACACTACATTTTTAAGTACGCCGTGTTTGTCTTTTGCGCAAATTTCGGTAATAGTACCGCCTAAGCTAAGTACAGACACGCGAAAGCCGTTCGCGTTCTGCAAACTATATTGATAGACAGCCTGTCCGTTATGAGTTCCGAACAGGCTTTTGTTGATGGTTATCATTCTTGTCTTGTATTAAAGTTTTCGTGCGCCTTCACTTACAGCAGCGATGTAGAAGTCGGCAGCATATCCTATTTTGTTTTTGTAAGCCTCGCCTACATTTTTGATAAAGTCATCTACTTTGTCTTTCTTAACGATGCTTACGGTACAGCCGCCAAAGCCAGCACCTGTCATACGCGAACCCACTACCCCTGGTTGTTCCCAAGCGAGGGCCGCCAAAGTGTCGAGTTCTACACCGGTTACTTCGTAATCATCGCGCAAAGAGATATGTGATTGGTTCATTAGCTTACCAAACTCAGCCAAGTTGCCTGCTGAAAGCTCTTTTTGTGCTTTTAGCGTGCGTTGGTTTTCGTATACGGCGTGTTTAGCTCTTTTCTGACGGATAGGACTCTTAATAAGCTCTTTGTTAGCTTCAAACTCTTCAATAGAAAGTTCGCCTAATGCTTTAATAGGCAGTTTGGTTTGTAGTTCAGCCAACGCTTCATCGCATTCGGCACGACGTTCGTTATACTTAGAGTCAGCTAAACCACGGCGTTTGTTAGTGTTAGCGATTACAATTACTTCATCTTTAAGCACTACAGGCACGTAGTCGTATTTTAAGGTGTTGCAATCGAGTAGTATAGCGTGGTCTTTTTTGCCCATAGCTATAGCAAACTGGTCCATAATACCAGAGTTTACCCCAATAAACAAGTTTTCCACCTTCTTGCCCAAAAGCGCCATAGCTATAGGGTCGATAGAGAGGTGGAATAAATCTTTGAGCACAATGCCTGTAAGCATCTCGATAGAAGCTGAAGAAGAGAGACCCGCTCCGTTAGGAATATTACCTGATACGAGGAAGTCGAAGCCGCTGTCTATTTTGAAGCCTTCTTCTACAAACATTTTAATCACGCCTTTAGGATAGTTAGCCCAATCGTGTTTTTTGTCGTTTACCAATTCATCGAGGGTAAATTCCATTACGCCAAGGTCGGCAAAGTTTTCAGAATACATACGGAACGTACGGTCAGCGCGTTTGCTTACCAATCCGTAAGTACCTTTGTCGATAGCGCAAGGGAACACATTACCGCCGTTATAGTCGGTGTGTTCGCCGATTAGGTTCACCCTTCCTGGGGCGAAGAATTGTTGTTCAGCATCTTTGCCGAATACTTCTTTAAACTTTTGTTCTAGTGGTTTCATATTATTGTTTTTTTAGTCTTTAGTCCATAGTCGTTAGTCGTTAGAATGTTGTTGCTTGCCAACGACTAAAGACTAATTAAAATATTTTCTTGCAATAGCTTTTAATTCAGCTTCTTTATCCTCTAAACGTTGTAGCAACACAAACTGATTGCGCGCTCTGATGTAGTTTTCTTCAGGATAAGACGTTTTGAAATAGATGTCGTTGTTAAAATAATCAGCGAGGAAGCGGATACCGATGATGAAAATCATATACTTAGCTCCATCTACTATATGTGCTTTTTCAGCCTCTGTCATAACAGGGTTCATTACTGAAAAACCTTTGCAGAGCGCCTCGAAGAAGTCAGTGTTAAATACTATTTTGCTGTCATCAGCCTCGTTTTCTTCAGTCGGACTGACAGAGGTGCGCACCATATCGCCAAAATCGTATAGTAGGATACCTTGCATTACTGTATCGAGGTCGATAACTCTGAAATCATCAGGGTTCGCTTTGTTGATAAGTACATTGTTGATTTTGGTATCGTTGTGAGTGATGCGTATCGGAATGCGTTTTTCATCTACTTCTTTTTGAATAAGGTCGAAGATAACTTTGTGTTCTTGGGCAAATTCGTAGAGGTGTTTAGCTTTTTCTTTGCGAGCAGGAGTAGCTTGCTTATGAGCGTCTTCTAACTGTTGAAAGCGCAAATGCCCGTTGTGAAAGTTAGGAATAGTAGCTTGCAATCGCGAAGTGTCGATATTAGCAAACGTTTTCATAAAGGTAGCATAGGCGTTAGCGGCCTTTTCAGCTTGCCAAGGTTCTTCTATGAATTCGTATGAAGTGTAACCTTCAGCAAAAGGGAAGATGCGCCATACTACCTCATCAGCAGTTACTGAGTGTCCCCCTTGTTGGGTAGGCATCATTGGCAGGATAATGTGGTTATTGGGCTGTGTTTCCCACAGCAATTCGATATTGGCAATAATAGCAAGAGGTGTTTTGAATACATTGCTGTTAATCCCCTGCAGGATATAGTTGTTAGCACTAGTTTTTACTAAATAAGTGCGATTGATATGCCCATTGCCATAAGGCTCAATAGAAAGGATGTTTCCTTCTAAGATGAATTGATTGGCTATTTCTTTCATTCTTATAAATAATTAGTTGTTAAATTCTTGTTTTTCTGCTATTGTGCAGTACTTTGGCTCCCTGATGTTCATATTCAGGGAACTTGTCATCGCAAGTGATGATAGGCATTCCTTCACTAATAGCGTGCGCTATAATAGCAAGGTCATTAGGGTCTTTATGATTAGAGGTATAGGTGAGTCTGCCGGCTACTAAACTGTCTTTTAGTTCAAAAGATAATATTTTTACGATGGGTAATATATTCAAAAGGTGATTAATAAACCTTTCTCCGGTATTTGATATATCACTTTCATAATCAATGCCTTCTAACTTCTTTTTTCTGTATAACTGTATTATTTCTAGTAAAGTAATAGTACTTGTGTAAAAGGAATTATTAGTATCATCTAAAATATCTAATGTTATAGGACGCAATTCTTCATATCGCCCTTGAAATAGTATAAGTACTATGTTAGTGTCTAATAAATATCTCATAATACCTCCTCTTTCATTAGTTTAGGCCACATATTGTTGCCGTATACTAATGTCTCATCTAAAACTCTAATAACAGGTCTTTTTTTAAACTCTTTAGCATAGTCCAAAAGGGATTTTTTTTCAGTCTTTTCAGACTGGTCTATCTCTTTGGTTATATTTGTTTTTTCTAATACCTCTGTTTCCATTTTATTTGTTGATTGTTGTGTTAATTGCTACCTCTCCAAATTAAAACCTGTCTGGATAGGCGCCTTTATCTACTAGCTTTTGTATCTCGTTTTGTACGAGTGCTAAATCTTCGTGGTAAGTCATACCAAACCAAGTGTCGTGGTTGGGCAGTACCTCTAATTTGTAACCATAGTCTTTGATAGCATGTTGTACAACCATTGGAATGTAAAACTCGGCTTTTGGGTTTTCTTTGTTCTCTGCTACGAAATCAGCAAAATAGCGTTCTGCTATCTCGAATACCTCGTGAGTAAAGCCCCAGAAATTCATTGATACATAAGTGCTTAGCGGATATTGAGTGTTTGTCTCCTCATCTATAGCTGTGTGTTCATCTAATTTGCGCAACTTGGTAGCCTCGTTGATTGACAGCAAGTGGTGATTTTCATCTACTTGGCAAATACCACGTGATACCGTACCATTTTCGCTAAGCGTATTTTTGAGTAGGTAGCCACCAGAGAAGAAAGTCTTTTCTTTTTCAGAGCTAAGAGCCTCATACATTAGGCGGTACCCCTCTTTGCCGTAGTAGTCATCAGCATTTACGATAAGGAATGCCCCTTTTACAAAGTCTTTTACACATAGCATAGCGTGCCCCGTACCCCAAGGTTTTTTGCGCTCTATTCCTTTAGGGTTGAAATCATCTTGATATACGTAAGTAATAGGCACTCCGGCAAAACGGTTTTCTAAGTGTTGGCGTGCGAGGTCGTCTATTGCGCGACGGATGATAAGAACGATGTTATCAAAACCTGCTTCGAGGGCATCATAGATAGCATAATCGAAGAGAGCATTGCCATTATGGATGTTTTCTAACTGTTTGTCGGAACCAAAACGACTGCCTAAACCAGCCGCTAATATTACTAATGTTGTCATATATTGTTAATTTTCAATATGATAAGGTTAAAAAATACGGTGCAAATGTGTTGTTTGGTGTAAGTCGTGGCAAAGATATAAAATATTTATTAATTATCAATTATTAATGGTTAATTTTTTTTAATTTCGAATGAGAGGAATGGGAAGGCTGGGAGGGCTGTGAAGAATGGGAGGATTGGGACTGGTGAGACGAGTGGGACTGGTGAGACGAGTGGGACTGGTGGGACTGGTGAGACGGGTGAGACTGGTGGGACGGGTGAGACAGGTGAGAGTGCGAGCCGCACGGGCGATTATGGGACGAGTGGGACGGGTGAGACGAGTGGGACGGGTGAGACGAGTGGGACGTGACAAAGGGGAACCTTCGGTGTTCTTATAGTGTAGGTATATCTTTAGTATAGGTTTTAGGTTTTAATGGGGGTGCTAAGAGCTAAATGCTAATGACTAATATTAACAGTAGTTTAACATTATGTAACTATTTGATAATAAGTTAGATGTATTTTTTTTAACAAAAAGTATTACAAGAGTTTGTTGCGGTTTTTGGTGGATATGAAAAAAAATATTACTTTTGTAGCAATAATTGTGTAAATAAATACAATGAAAAAGTTTCTTACAGCAATTCTATTTTTAGTTTTTTCTGGACTTGGCTTTGCTCAAGCGGTTGAGTGTATTGATGTGCAGATAACACCTGTCATAGGGAATTGTTATGCTGACAATGCTATCAGAGTAACGGCTAAGAGTGCAAGTCCTTATCCTTCTGCTTGTAAACCTTCGAGTGGACAGTTTATCGTTCAGTTTAAAGGGATGGGTAAGGATAATGAAGTTTATAAAATGACTCCATACCCTGTAGCAGCAGGTGGTACGGCCTCGTATACGCTGTCTGATTTGGAATCAGGTACTTATACTGTGGTAGTGCGCGATGCTATCACAGGGGCTATAGTAGAGCGTTCAGTGAAGATTGTTAGTAGCTATAAGCCTATGAATATACAGGCTTTAGAGGGCTTAGCCCCTACCTGCAACCTACAAGGGGGCGTGCGTTTTCGCATTCCGACAGGAGGAAAAGGGCCTTTTGATATAACACTTCTTGATAAGGGGGGCAATACGGTGCTACTACCTACCCAACGCTTTCCTCGCCCTACCGGCAATAATTATATTGAGGTACGCGGTACTACGGCACACCCTATTGTGGCGGGACAAGAGTTGCGCGTACAGATAAAAGACGTAACCAGTAGCGGTGATAACTGCGGCGAAACCCAACGCCTGCCTGTTAAAATACCTGCTGCCATAAAAACTCCTGAGTGCCTTAAGATTAGAATGTTTGATTACCGAGAACTGATAGTGAGTGATGTAGATTGCGGTAAATATAAGGCGGCTTTTATAGTTAGGAAGGCAGAAGATAATACTCCTTTGTGGCAAAATACGCCTAATATAAATGCTTTGCTCAATTATTTTAGAATGCCAGGTAGGGCTGTAGTGCGTTTTATAAGCTCTACTGACCCTGCTAAAGTAGGTACAACGCTTGATATATCGAGTACTTTTGATAATAACCGCTATTATATAAATAATTATATTATTCAAAAGGGTGATGTAATAGAAATTACTATTACTGGAGGACAAAATACGATTAAAGAAACTGTACGTTTCAACGAACAAATAGACCCTCCTACTTGTGCCAGCTATGGTTTGTTTTCAGTAGCTAATGGTTCGTATAATATAGGTATTCCTGCAGGCTGTACTACTGGCACTACTAAGCAGTTGAGTCTCTTTTACAGCCTGGCTAATGGTGCCTATCGAGATATGCCTAATGTTACCCAAGGAGGAACCTATCGCTATTATGTATATTTTCAAGACGAACGTAAAATAGACGTTGAGAAAATGGAGCATTTTACGCTCGAAGCAGGTACTTCAGTTTCTGGTCCTTGGTCGCCTGTGCCGATGACTGATGCTGCTACTGCTGCCCCTGGACAAGCGCGTTGGACACACCGCCGTATCTATTTGGATAATGTAGGTGAGGGCTATTACAGAATTACCTATAAAAATACTAACAACTGTTTTGAAACTTGTACAAGAGTAATTAGGATATTTTATCCTAATCCTTCTTTGCCTTCTGTTGATAAAATTTGGGATTATTACAATCCTCTTTATGGTATACACGAGGGCACAGGGGCTTTTATGATACGGTTTCTTTCAAACCAATTTATAAGTCCGTTAACGGTGAAGGTCGAGCCTGCCGATGGTACTAAGAGCATTACCTATACCCCTCAAGTAGGACACTTGACAGCCTCTCAGAGTCGTACCGTTACCTTTCCACTTACACTCACCCAAGCCTTTAACAGTGCAAGTAGTAACTGGATACCAGTTGGCTATACCAATTTGCCAGCAAGGCGCTATCGCATTACTGTAACTGATGGTTGCGGGCGCACCACTACTCGTGATTTTGACTTTTTGAAAACGGAATATCAGTCTGAAGAATTGTCCTTCAAAAAAGACTGTAATGTAGCCGAAATGGTATACAAAAGCAATGGAGGATTTTCTCATACTAACCTTAATATTTCTTTGCAAAAATACAATGACAATGGTACTTTAGGGCAGCCTATCATTCGGAATACCAATCCTTTCAATGGCTCATTTATTAATTTGCTGCCAGGAAAATACAAACTCAAACTGATTGGGTCAGGAGGACTTCATAGTACCGGATATCATCCCAATAAAACGTGGTATTATATAGGGGTGACAGAACCTGGTATACCTATAACTGAGTTTGAAAAAGATATAGAGGTAAAACCTATAGAGCCTATAGACCCAATGCTCAGCAGCTTAATCTGCGACCAAGGTGTGGGTACTTTTATGATTGCCGCTGATGTAACAGGGCAACCGGTGAAGTTTCCGCTTACTTTTAACCTCTACGAGCGCCCTAGTGCTACGGCTACTAATACTACTACCCCTACACCGCTGAAAACCCATACTTACCAAGAGAGTGATAATAAGTATTATCACGTGTTTGATGGCTTAGCCCCTGGTAAGCATTACGTGGTGGAAACTAAACACGTGTGCCGCACGGTGCGTAAGTATATCAGCCTAAGGGCATCGGATACTTTTGAGCCTACGCTGGTGATAGACCGCCCTGTGCCTTTCTGTAAGGGTAATGTGGCAACCGTACAGCTGTTAGGAGTGCCCGAAAGTATTTTCGAAATACGTTGGTTTAAGTTAGATGCTAATGGCAATAAAACTTCTGCAAGTCCTTATCGTGTAAATAGTAGTTTTTCAGAAGCTATTTTTGATACTACTTCGTATTTGGCAGAGTATCGCATACGCCCAGGGATAGGTTGTAGTAATAATAATTGGTATACAAAAACGGCAACGGTAGTGATGCCGCCTGCTAACTTGCCTAGCGTTACTAACTGTCCGCAAAATATTACAGCAACTGCTACAGTGGGCAGATGCGATGTACCTGTGTCGTGGACAGAACCTGTAGGTGAGCCTTCGTGTTTGGGAGGGCTTACTACTACGCGTAACCACGCTCCTGGTGATAGGTTTACTATAGGTACTCATACTGTGACCTATACTTTTACCGATGCATCGGGTAATACTAACTCTTGTACCTTCTTTATAAAGGTGAACCCACGAGGGCTACGGCTAAAGACAACCCAGCGTTATACTGATGCGGGAGGCAATGCTATTACCCAGCTACAACCTAATCAGCAGTTTTATTACGAGCTGAGGTATGAGAATGCGGGTTCAGAAAATATTAATAAAGCAACTATAAATGTAAAACTGCCTAATAATGTAGCGTTAGTCTCTAATGGTGCCCCTGACCTTAGTGGGGCAGGTGATGGTAGTGTAGCTAACCCGCAGCCTACTTCGGCTTATAGTGCGGCAAACAAAACGTGGCGTTTTGAGATTGGCTCTGGCAGTGCGGCTTCAACTCTGAAGTTAGGTAGCCCAGAGCGGGTGATACGTATTCCTTTGAAAATAGCTGATGATTGTAATACACTGTTAAAACCTTGCGAAAACTACCTACAGACGGATTTATCTTTCAATTATGAAGGGGGGCCTCAAGGCTGTTCAGCATTGCTAAGTGAAGTGGCGAGTGCTTCGATTACTGTGGATACTTCGGGCTGCGACCGCCAAGAGCTGCAATGTGGTACAGGTGCTACTACGTTTAACGCTATCGGAGGTTTTACCACTTATCAATGGTATAACGGTACTACCCTTTTAGCGGGAGAAACGAATGCTTCTTTCACCCCATCAGCACCCGGCATTTACAAAGTAGTAAAGACTATATCTTGTCACGGGGTTAATTTAACAG
>ERZ773067.371-NODE-371-length-27692-cov-6.762528_pt1 | contig 27692 bp, 23 predicted proteins | sample MGYA00580622_ERZ773067 | MGnify/ENA primary metagenome ERZ773067 (study PRJEB29015, sample SAMEA2737998) | human oral metagenome | biome: human oral; feature: human-associated habitat; material: dental | place: China | collected 2113 ...
GCGTTACGAACTTGTTAAAACCTATAAGAAAATCGTATCCCCTCGATTCTTCTAAAATAATATTTTTAACCATTAACCACTTTACCAATAAATTATTAATTTGTAATTGTTAATTGTTAAAAATGAGATTATTAACTTTTAGTGTAGCTTTATTAAGTTCTACTTCATTACTTTTTGCACAACCAGAAAAAGAGTTGGAAAAAGCAAATGAAATGTATAAGAACTTTTCGTACGTTGATGCGATTAAAATTTATGAAAGGATAGCCCAGAAAGGCTTCGTAAATCAGGAAATGCTCCAAAGTTTGGGCAATGCCTATTATTACAATGCCGAGTATAAGAAGGCGCTTCCTTGGTACGAACAACTTTTTCAAGAAGGTAAATACAAGGTAAAACCTGAGTATTATTATCGTTATGCACAAACACTTAAGTCTGTTGGCGACTATACCCAAGCCGATAAAATGATGGCTAAGTTTGTTGAACTTACTAATGCTAACGATACTCGTGCAGCTCTTTTCGAAGAAAACAAAGATTATCAAACGGTTATTAAGAACAACTCAGGTAGATTTCAGCTCAATAATGCTTCTATCAATACCGAAAATTCTGAATATGGTACCGCTTTTTATGGTGATAAGATAGTTTTTGCGGCGGCTACCGATGCCAGAAAAGCTAAACGTGGTGTATCTCAATGGACAGGCGAGGGTTTCTATGACCTTTACGAGGCAGAGCATTTCGACCAGAAGTTAGGTAGCAGAAAACCATTCTCTTCTTCTATCAATACACAGTTCAATGAGTCTACCCCCGTTTTCACTAAAGACGGCAATACAATGTATTTTACACGTAATAACTACGTAAATAGAAAACTTGGTAGCGATATCGAGAATACTATTTTGCTTAAAATACTACGTGCCACTAAAGATAAAAATGGCAATTGGGGCGACATTGTTGAGGTTCCTTTCAATAGCGACCAGTACAATGTAGCACACCCTGCCCTTAGTCCAGATGAAAATTATTTGTACTTTGCTTCTGATATGCCGGGCTCATTTGGTAATTCTGATATCTTCCGAGTAGAAATTTTGGGCGATAATCAATATGGTACACCAGAAAACTTAGGAAATATCATTAACACAGCAGGACGCGAATCTTTCCCTTATATCTCTAAAGATAATGTACTTTATTATTCTTCTGATGGTATACCTGGTCTTGGAGGGTTAGATATTTTCGCTGTGAAGTTTAATGACGATGGCTCTACTTCTAAGCCAGTAAATATTGGTATGCCTGGTAACAGTGCAGATGATGACTTCTGCTTTGTGTTCAATAGCGATAGCAAAATAGGTTTCTTAACCTCAAATCGCCCTGGAGGGAAAGGTAAAGATGATATTTACAGCTTCCACGAAGATAAACCTCTATTGTTTTCTTGCCAGAAAAATATCAAAGGGATAGTAAAAGATGCTAAAACTAAAGCTGTTATTGCCGATGCAAAAGTAATTTTATCTGATAAAGTGATGAAAGAAGTAAGTACAGACCAGTCAAAAACTGATGGTACTTTCACTTTTGAAAAAGTAAATTGCAATGATTCTCACTACTACTTACGTGGTGAAAAAGAAAAATACGAAACAGCAGAGGTGAATGTTACTGTAGGAAAAGATGAGGTAGTATACGAGATATTGCTCAACCCAAGACAAGTCGCTATCAAAAAAGGTATGGACTTAGCTAAAGTGTTTGAAATCAAAGAAATTAAGTTTGATTATAACAAAGCTAATATCCGCCCAGATGCTGAGGTAGAGCTTACTAAAATCGTAGAGGTAATGCGCGAGTATCCAAAAATGAAGATAGATATTCGTTCTCATACCGATAGTCGTGGTGCTGACTCATATAACCTTAAACTTTCTGACCGTCGTGCTAAAGCTACCCTCGAATGGATAGTTAAACAAGGTATTGATAGAAAACGTTTGAAAGCTAAAGGTTATGGCGAAACACGCCTCGTAAACGGATGCTCTAACGGAGTGCCTTGTACTGAAGAAGAACATCAAGAAAACCGTCGCAGCGAATTTATCGTTGTTACGATGTAATCATCTCTCATAATAGCTTTGTCAAAGAGGTAATACTTAGGGTTACCTCTTTGGCAAAGTCTTTAATATACTATTCATTTCCTAAATTCTTAATTTTTTCTTATTTATATCTTATGAAAAAACTTTTTTTTATAACTTTCTTATTAATATTACAATTCTCTTTTGCTCAAAATGAAAAAGAAGCTTTGCAAAAAGCAGCTAAATATTATAAGAACTTAGATTATGTTGCGGCTATCAATGCTTATGAAAGTATAGCCCGCAAAGGAGTTGAACCCCAAGAACTCTTAGAAAACCTTGGTAATGCTTACTATTATAATGCTGATTATCAGCAAGCTAATAAATGGTATGATAAACTTTTCAAAGCTAAGGATCCTAAAACTAATAAGCCTTTAAATATCAAGCCAGAATATTATTACCGCTATGCCCAAACTCTCAAAAGCAAAGGTGATTACGATGCTTCCGACAAAGTAATGGATCAGTTTGTAGCACTTACAGGTAAAAACGATGTGCGTGCTGTACTATTTCTCAAAAACAGAGATTATCAGGCTGAAGTAAAACGTAATTCAGGTAGAATGGAGCTCAATTTGCTCAAACTCAATACCAAAAAATCAGAGTATGGTACCGCTTTCTATGGCGATAATATTGTATATGCTACTAGCAAAACAGGTTTTCTAAAACGCCGCTCAGAATGGACAGGCGACAATTTTTATACGCTCTACGAAGCTAATACCGATAGCCTTCAAGCCTCAAAAAAAGCAAAATTAAACGGTATTAATACTAAGTTTAATGAATCAACAGCTGCCTTTACCAAAGATGGCAATACGATGTACTTTACTCGTAATAACTTTATTAATAACGAGGTAAAAACTAATGGCGACCAAACCGTATTGCTTAAGATTTTTAAGGCTACTAAAGATAAAAGTGGCAAATGGGGGAATGTGCAAGAGATGCCTTTCAATAGCAATATTCACAGCGTAGCGCACCCAGCCCTTAGTCCTGATGGCAAATACATCTATTACACTTCTGATATGAAAGGTACTATTGGTGCTTCTGATATCTACCGCTCTAAAATATTAAAAGACGGTTATGGCAAACCCGAGAACTTAGGCGAGCGTATCAACACACCAGGTCGTGAGTCTTTTCCTTTTATATCTGATGATAATATACTCTATTTCTCTTCTGATGGCTTCCCTGGCTTAGGGGGCTTAGACATTTTTGCTGTCAAATTAGATGCAGAGGGCAATCCTATTACTAAGCCTATCAATATAGGTCGTCCTGGTAACAGTGCAGATGATGATTTTTGTTATGTTATCAACAGTCATACACACATAGGCTATCTTACCTCTAATCGTCCAGAGGGTAGAGGGAGCGATGATATCTATAGCTTCTATGAGCATACCCCTCTTCGTTTTACCTGTCAATACAGCCTTAAGGGAGTAGTTAAAGATGCTGCTACATCAGCTATTATCCCTAATGCTAAGGTAGCTCTTTGGAGTACCAACAATACTCTTTTAGAGGAAACTACAGCCGATGCAGAAGGGGCATTCACATTCAATTACACAGCTGATTGTGGCGACTTGCAACTGTTGATTAAATCAGAGAAAGAAAAATACAATAGCAATCAGCAGCTTTTAGCGCTTAATAGCGATAAAGATGTAACAGCTGAAGTATTATTAACACCTATTCCTGTAGTAGTTGAAGCTAAAAAGCCTACTGAAATAGCTGTAGGAAATGATTTAGCCAAAATATTGAATATCGAAAACATCTACTTCGATTATAATAAAGCTAACATTCGCAAAGATGCAGCTGAGCAGTTAGCTAAAATCGTAAAAGTGATGCAAGAGCACCCTACAATGACGGTAGATGTACGCTTGCATACTGATAGTAGGGGTTCTGATAAGTACAACCTAGCCCTTTCACAACGTCGTGCTAAGTCCACTATCAAGTGGATTACCTCTCACGGTATCAAGAAAAACCGTATTACTGGTAAAGGTTATGGCGAAACCCAGTTAGTAAACGAATGTAGCAATGGGGTACCTTGTACCGAAGAGCAACATCAAGCCAACCGTCGTAGTGAGTTTATCATTATTAGTTATTAGTTATATTTTTAAAATTGTTATACAAAAAAACAGTCTGAGCGTTATCACTCAGACTGTTTTTTTGTATATTTATCTCTTCTTTATTTTCTATTCATAGCCTCTTTTATATGGGCTACTTCAGCTCCTATATCGCCAGCACCTACAGCTAATAGTAGAGAGGGCTGCATAGTCTCTAATAGAGGGATTAGCTCTTTTTTGCTTACTAAAGTCTTTTGTGGGGTAGTGATTTTACTTAGCAAAACTTCAGAGGTAATGCCTTCAATAGGCAATTCTCTCGCAGGATAAATATCCAATAGGATAACTTCATCAAACTGCGATAAGCTTTTGGCAAAATCATCCATAAAGTCACGCGTGCGACTGAAGAGGTGAGGCTGAAAGATAATAGTTTTAGGGGTATCAGGATACATTTCACTAACTGCCTGATAAAGCGCATTAATTTCTGAAGGGTGATGAGCGTAATCATCTATAAACACCCTATTTTTCTCCTTTATGATATACGAAAAACGTCTTTTTACTCCTTTGAAAGTTGCCAAATGAGGAAGTAATGCTTCTGGGGCAAATCCTGCCTTTACTGCCATCGAAATAGCTGCTAAAGCATTTAATAGGTTGTGTCTTCCTGGTTTTAAGAAAGTATAATCTTTGTAGATGCCTCCTTTGTATTTAAAATCGAAGTGGTAAACGCCATCTACTATGCGAATATGCTGAAAAGAATAGTCAGAATCATCTTCTAATCCAAAAGTTTCGCCTGCTATAGCCAGTCCATTGCGCACAATTAGGCTACCTCCTTCTTTTATTTTGCCTGCAAATTGGTGAAATCCTTCTATTAGGTGTTCCTCATCACCATAAATGTCGAGGTGGTCAGCGTCCATAGAAGTGATACACGCTATATTAGGCGATAGGCGCAAGAAAGAACGGTCAAATTCATCAGCTTCAGCTACAGTGTATTCATTACCGTGTAGTACTAAGTTGCTATTAAAGTTTTCTGCTATACCTCCTAAGAAAGCACTTACCGAGGCACCGCTTTCTACTAATATATGAGCGAGAATGCTCGAGGTAGTCGTCTTGCCGTGTGTGCCCGCTACCGCTAAACAGAAACTGTTTTGCGTGATAAAGCCTAATACTTCCGAGCGTTTTACCACCTCATAACCATTTTGCTGAAAGTACAGCAGTTCTGAATGGTCTTTAGGTACAGCAGGGGTATAAACTACTAAAGTAGTAGCTTTGTCTTTAAATGAAGCTGGGATAGCGGCAACATCATCAGTAAAGTGTACTGCTATTCCTTCTTTTTCAAGCATTTCTGTAATTTCAGTAGGCGTACGGTCATAACCGCATACAGCTTTGCCATTAGCGTTAAAATAACGAGCAAGGGCTGACATACCTATGCCGCCTATACCTATGAAATAAACGTTTTGTATGGGTGCTAAATTCATAACTTTTTGGTTTCTACTAATTTTCCGTCTTTGTAATATGATACTGTTGTTTCTTTTATACTGCGGTCTTCGCAGGTCTTTTGGGTGATAACGCCTTTGTCATATAGCTCACGGCAGTTACCTTTTTCTGTTATATACCACTTTTCAGTCAGCTTGCCTTCAGGGTCGTACTTAGTGGTAGCTTTACTATCGATAATCTCTATTTTTAGCTTACCGTTTTGGTAATACTCCTTAGTGATGTTTTTGATGCTATTTACCTCCTTACTCGGGTTACCATTTTTGTGATAAGTAGTCACTATTTGGTCTGCACCCTCTTTTAGATTGGTGTATATCTCTATCTTTTGTGCGATATTCCCTGCGTGGTCATACACCAAGCCTTCTATCATATTTCCTTTAAAAATATTTTTCTTACGCAATCGCCCTTCTGAGTTGAATAGATGTATTTCTGATAACTTTCCGCTGTCAAAAATATAAGTAGAGGCTATGTTGCGTTTCTTGTTGAGGAACTTCCCTTCGCCTATCAGTATTCCTCCGTTACCTATTTCAAACTCAAATCGTTGTTCGTTGTTATCAATGATATAACTGCCTTTTGCTAAACTTACCTTGCGTGTAATATAGGCTTGGCGTATCATATCACTGTTGATAGCGCCAGCATTACCCTTTTTCATCAGTCGTTGTAGTTGTTCATACACTTCATAATTAGTGTATTCCTTAATCTCTACAATACCTTTCTTGAAAGCATCACTTTTTGTGTCGATAAAAACCGAAGGTTTTAGCGTAGTTTGTCCTATCGCTGCAACTCCCCACCATATAAGGGCTATAAAAATTAATTTCTTAGTCATTCTATTCAGATTTTAATCGTTGAGTATAAGGTTTACTATATCTTTAGTAGCGTTGGGCTGTGCCAAGGCTTTTATATGTGCCGATAAGGCTTCTTGCTGTGTTTCATCGGCTATTAGCTTGCCAAAAGTGTTCGCAAACTGCTCATTTAGTTCATTTTCACGCAATAGTATAGCTGCTTGTTTGTCGGCTATTGCACGTGCGTTTTTGGTCTGATGGTCTTCGGCTACATTAGGCGAGGGGATAAAAATCACAGGCTTGCCCACTACGCATAGCTCACTCACTGAACTGGCTCCTGCGCGCGAGATAATCACATCAGCCGCTGCGTACGCCAATTCCATTCGGTCTATAAATGCCAATACACGTACCTGTTCACTATTGTATTTTTTGTATTCTTCGTAATATAACTTTCCACACTGCCATAACACCTGCACCCCTAATTGCTCAAAAAGAGGCAATTGCTGCTCTATAAGCTGATTGATGCGGCGAGCACCTAAGCTACCTCCTAGCACCAATAAAGTTTTTCGCTGACTGTCTAAATGAAAATAAGAGAGTCCTTCAGAGCGATACTGCGTTATGTTTAGCAAGCCATCGCGTATAGGGTTTCCTGTTTTTACTATTTTCTCCTTCGGGAAAAATTGTTCCATAGCATCGTAAGCTACACATATCTTGTGAGCGTTTTTGGCAAGCATTTTATTAGTAATGCCGGCATACGAATTTTGCTCTTGTATAAAAGTGGGAATACCCATCTGTCCTGCCACTTTCACTACCGCACCACTAGCAAAACCTCCAGTGCCTATTACGGCATCGGGCTTAAAACGTTTAATGATACTCCTTGATTTTAGCAAACTGCTAATAAATTTTAAGGGGAAAAGTAGGTTCTGCCAGCTGAGCTTGCGCTGCAAACCCGAAATCCACAAGCCCTCAATGGGGTAACCTGCTTGAGGCACTTTCTGCATTTCCATACGGTCTTTTGCCCCTACGAAAAGGATTTCAGCATCGGGTAGCCGTCTTTTTAGCTCGTCAGCAATGGCTATAGCAGGGAATATATGCCCTCCTGTTCCTCCTCCTGATATGATAAATCTTTTCATTATTTCTTAGCTATTTTGTTGTTTATCAACTTCTAACGCCTGATTTTCATATTTTAGCTCTATTACCGTAATCTCAGGCCATACCCCTAATCTACCAGGGAAAGCGTGGTATCCAAAACCTCTATTTACATTCAAATATCGTGCCCCTTCTTTGTACATACCTCCCCAATATTTGTAGATATATTGCGAAGGACTCCAGCGCCACTGTGGTATCTCTATGCCGCACTGCATTCCGTGTGTATGTCCACTTAAGGTTAGGTCTATCGATTTCTGCTCTGGCAGTACTTTCTCTTGCCAATGGGTAGGGTCGTGACTCATAAGTATCTTGAAATCAGTCTCGCTTACTCCTTCCATAGCCTTGTCTAAGTCGCCGTATTTAGAAAAACGCCCGTGTCCCCAGTTCTCAACCCCTATAAGGGCAATCTTGTCACCATTGCGCTCCAAATAACGGTTATTGTTTAGCAATAAATCCCAGCCCATTTCCTTCTGTAACCGATGTAGTTCTGCTATGTTTTGCTGTTTAGCTGCTGCACTTTCCCAAGACGAATAATCGCCATAATCGTGGTTACCCATAATCGAGAATACCCCATCAGGGGCGTGTAGGGTAGCAAATAGTTGCTTCCAATCATATACCTCTTTTGCTAAGTTATTCACTAAATCGCCAGTAAATAGTATTACATCGCTTTTTTGAGCATTGATAAGTTCTACTCCGTAACGTATTTTGTCGTAATTGTCAAAACTACCACAGTGAATATCAGATATTTGAGTAATGCGATAGCCGTCAAACGCTTTAGGTAGATTAGGAAAATAAAACGTATATTTCCACACTTTGTAGTTGTATTTTCCTTTGAAAATGCTGTAGAGTATCGAAGCGAAAGGTATAGCCGCCAATCCCCATCCTAAGGTGCTAACGAACTTGCGTCGTGAGGGAATACGTGGGGCATTAGGTCTTTTTCTAATAAAAAGCGCGCGTACTAAGCGACTAAGGTCTTCTATCAACAGTGGCAAACTGACAAAAAGGCAGATGATAAGCCACGTAAGGAGTCCTGCCACAGCGTACTGTTGCCGAGCGCTCCATACTGTTTTACCTCTTCCAAACCATTGGTAAAGTAAGTATAGTACTACCGTTATAGCCACTCCCCAAAACAGCCAATGTACCCATCGCGCTGCTTTAAGTGCCTTCAAACTTCTACTTGCGTAGAAGCTCAGTAGAAAATAAAAAGTAAGGATACTAAAAAGTATAGCAAAAATCATATAATCAATTGAAAATTAGCAAAATAGATGAATTGGTTAATTAGCCAATTATCCCCCTTATAACCTCAACGTTAGAAATAGGTCTTTTGCTTTCGTCTAAAAAGCTCTCAGTTTTAAATGAGAAAGGTAGGGTAGTACCCAGATCCTCAAAAACCGTACCCGAAAAATGTACGTCAGTAAAACCAGCTGCTTTTATCTGTTCTATGCTTTTCGCATTGATACCGCCACCAGGCATAATGGTGGGTTGTCCGCCTCCTATGCGGTTTAATTCTTTTAGCAGGTCGAGCCCCTCTATAGCCGATTTTTTACCACCCGAGGTTAAAATACGATGCACCCCTAAGCGTTTGAGGGTATGAATAGCTGCTATGGGGTCTGGAGCACAGTCGAAAGCGCGGTGGTAGATAAACTCCATAGTACCTGTTGCTTCCATTAGCTGAGCGGTACGCGCCTCGTCAATAGTATTATCGCGGTGCAATACACCTGTTACTACTCCTTGGCAACCTAATTCCCTGCAGAGAACAATATCGCGCAACATCACATCGAATTCCTCTTCAGTATAGGTAAAATCACCACTGCGCGGACGTATCAGTACACAGTTACCAATATTCAATTCGTCCATTACTTTTTTTATGAGCCCATAACTAGGGGTTATGCCCCCTACGCCCAATTCGCTACATAACTCTATACGGGTAGCCCCCGCTATCTGTGCATTTCTTGCCGACTCAAATGAGCTAGCACATATTTCATAAATCATCTTTGTTCTAATTTTTGGCAAAATTACAAAATAATCAGCAACCAACAAAGAAAAAAGAATACCTATAGCCAATTGCAGAAGCCTAATTTGTTCAAAACCTTTGATATGTATCTGCTCCTACTTGTCTCACTTGTCTCACTCGTCCCACCTGTCCCACTCGTCCGAACAACCACCGAAGGATAAGCGAAGGATGAGCGAAGGATGAGCGAAGGATCACCGAAGAATTAGCACTCTTCTCTCATCTCTACAATAGGCTTCCGTCAAATAAAAAAGGTAGCAAATCTTTGATAGACTCAGTGCGAATGATAGACCCTTTAGCCCCCATAAAATAAACAGGAATAGGCTGTTGCTGTTTAGTCTCATACTCCGAAAGCGACTGACGGCAAGCACCGCAAGGCGAAACTGGTTGCCCTGTAGGGTCTTCAGCAGTGCCCGAAATAGCAATCATCTTTATAACCTCATCAGGGCATTGGGTCGATGCCTGATAAATAGCCACTCTTTCAGCGCACAAACCTGAGGGGAAGGCGGCATTTTCTTGGTTTGAACCGATGAAAATCTTACCATTGCCTACTAATACAGCAGCTCCCACTTTGAATTTCGAATAAGGAGCGTAGGCGTTATGGCGTGCTGCTACTGCTTCAGCCATAAGAGTTTGTGCCTCAGCAGGTAGGTCAGCGAGGCTTTCAAATATAGTGTATCTGATTTGTAATTGTTTTTCTGTTTTCATAAAATGACTTTTTTAGACGGCAAAGATAATCAAATAATTAACAAATGACAATTAATAATTAACAATTATAGAGGTATTTGTCATTTATCATTTGCCATTTGCCATTAATTTACTATCTTTGCACCCTAAATAACAGAAAATAAACTATATGCTAGATAAATTAAACATCGTTAAACAGCGATTTGATGAGATTTCAGACCTGATTATTCAGCCTGATATCATTGCCGACCAAAAACGCTATATCCAGCTTAACAAAGAGTATAAAGACCTTAAAGAGCTGATGGATAAGCGTGAAGAATACATTACCGTAACGGGGAATTTGAGCGAAGCGGAAGAAATTATAGCCGATGGTTCTGACCCCGAAATGGTAGAAATGGCTAAGCTGCAACTCGAAGAAAGCAAAGAACGTCTACCACAGCTCGAAGAGGAAATCAAATATATGCTTATCCCTAAAGACCCTGAAGACGCTAAAAATGCCGTGATGGAAATACGGGCAGGTACAGGGGGTGATGAGGCTTCTATCTTTGCTGGTGACCTTTATCGTATGTACACCAAATACTGCCAAAGCAAGGGCTGGAGTACCTCAGTAATGGATTTTAATGAGGGTACAGCAGGAGGCTATAAAGAGATTATTTTTGAGGTTACTGGTGATAATGTATATGGTACTTTGAAGTTTGAAGCAGGGGTACACCGAGTGCAACGCGTGCCACAAACTGAAACACAAGGGCGCGTACACACTTCAGCGGCTACTGTTATTGTGCTTCCCGAGGCAGAAGAGTTTGATGTAGAGCTTGATATGGCCGATGTAAAAATTATCCGTACTACTTCTACCGGACCTGGTGGGCAGTCAGTTAATACTACCTACTCAGCTATACAGTTGCAACACATACCTACAGGTATAGAGGTGCGTTGTCAAGACGAAAAGTCACAGCACAAAAACCTCGATAAAGCCTTAAAAGTATTACGCTCTCGCCTTTATGAAATGGAGTTGGCTAAGAAAATGGAGGCTGATTCAGCACGCCGTAAATCTATGGTATCAAGTGGTGACCGTTCGGCTAAGATACGTACTTATAACTATCCACAGGGGCGTGTTACCGACCACCGTATTGGGCTCACCCTCTACGATTTGCAAAACGTTATCAACGGCGATGTACAACGCCTTATCGATGAACTCCAACTTGCTGAAAATGCTGAAAAACTAAAAGAAGGAGACGTGTTTTAATGATAAAATACAAATAACAAATAAAAAGCTGGTTGAACATTTCAACCAGCTTTTTTTATTGTTTATGTTTATATTTATATTAAAGGGTCTCTTTTAGCCATTTGAAGAAAGTGCGCTGCCATAATAGTCCGTTTTGTGGTTGCAACACCCAGTGGTTTTCATCAGGGAAGTATAAAAGTTCACTCTTGATACCTCGCAATTGTGCTGCTGTAAAAGCTTGAAAACCTTGCTCTTCGGGTACGCGGTAGTCTTTACCTCCGTGAATGATAAGAATAGGGGTATCCCATTCAGTTATCTTCTCTATTGGGTTAAATTCTTTATATGATTTTTGCGCTACGGCATTCTCTTTTTCCCAATAAGGGCCACCTATTTCGTGATTATTGAAGAAAAGTTCTTCGGTAGTGCCATACATACTTTGCAAGTTAAATACCCCACAATGGGCGATAAAGCTCTTAAATCGTTTTTGGTGAATACCGGCTAAATAGTAGATAGAATAACCACCATAGCTGGCCCCTACAGCCCCTAAACGGTTTTTATCTACGTAGGGTTCTTTAGCTATATCATCAATGGCTGATAAGTAGTCTCGCATAGGTTGTCCGCCCCAATCCCCACTTATTTGGGCATTCCATTCTACGCCAAACCCTGGTAAGCCACGTCTGTTAGGAGCGATTACTATATAGCCTTGCGAGGCCATTAGTTGGAAGTTCCATCTAAAGCTGTAAAACTGACTTACAATTGATTGAGGGCCTCCTTGGCAGTAGAGTAGGGTAGGGTATTTCTTGTTAGGGTCGAAATTAGGTGGGTAAATCACCCAAGCGTGCATATCCTTGCTGTCAGTGGTTTTGATAATGCGCTCTTTTATAGGACAAGTAGCTATGTTTTTATAAGCCTCATCATTGAAGTGTGAGAGCTGTGTAAGGGACAGAAACCCTTTTTTTCTCTCTTTCAGATTGATGGTATACACTTCGCCTGCGCGGTTCATATCATTGCGCATTACCACTAATAGGTTACCGCTTTGTCCTACTATACTACCCACATCATATATCCCTTTAGTAAGCTGTTTTGGGGTAGTATCTTTGCTATAAACATCTATTACAAACAGCTGTTCAGTGCCTTGGGTAGGAGCAATTAGGTAAATTTGTTTGCCGTCATTACTCCAGCGGTAGCTGAATACCGTGTTATCCCATTGCGCTGTGAGGTTAATGCGCTTACCGTCTTTTAGTATATAAAGGTCGTTCTTGTCAGATTCATTCCCATCGTGTGCCATACTTAGCCACGCTAGTACACCCTGTTTGCTATACTGTGGGTTGGTATCGTACCCCATCATTCCCTCCGTTAGGTTTCGGGTTTTCATTGTGTTGAGGTCATACTCGTATATATCGGTATTAGTGCTGAGCACATACTCAGTCCCCACTTTAGCTTTGGTTACATATAGCACTTTCTCCCCATCAGGGCTCCATATATAGTCTTCAGCCCCTCCAAAAGGCATTTGAGGACAGTAGAGTGATTGCCCTTCCATTAAGTCCCCTTGCTTGCCATTAGGGTCTTCTATAAACACGTGATTGTATTTGCCTTCATTCCACGTATCCCAATGGCGGTGGTCTAAGCTACTATACAACCTCCCTGATGATTTTTCTAAGTCAGCATAAAAGTCTTTGCCCAATATAGGGTCTACTTTCACTTCTTTATGTATGAGCTTCACCAATTTCTCTTTTTCGTTAGGGTTGTATTTTGCCGTAGCACGTTCTACTTCCTCCTCGCTTATCGGTATGGGTACACCTCCTTTTACGGCTAATTTGTAGTATTCTTTGCTAAATGTATTTTCTGCTATATTAGGCGTACTCACGCTTAGCAGTACGTATTGTGCATCGGGGCTGAGCCCTACTGCACTCACGCGGTGTAGTTGCCATAGTTTTTCGGGAGTAAGTGGTTGTTGCGCTTGTAAGCTATTAAGTGTCATAATAGTAACTAAGGAGATAAGATGTTTTTTCATATTATTTATTGTATTGACGGCTAAATACTAATCTCATAATAAACTGATAGCTCTCTACCAAAAATGCTCTGATTTCTTTTAATACAAAACCAATACCTGATTTAATAACAGGTTTCACTCGGTTATAAATAAAAGAAAGCCACACACATACCGCTATAAAAGCAGGAGCACCTAACACCACTTGGTAAGGTTTTAGACTGCCACCAAAATGCTGTAAAAGCCCGTGAGAGGTAATACTGCCGTAGAGTACAAAGCAGTGTATCACATAGATAGAAAGAGTATTTTGCCCAATAGTTTTGATGAGTTTAGAGGTTATCACATTGCGCATAAGGGCAAAGAACCCAAAGACTAACAGCACATTGCCTAGGCGTAGGTAAGCAAAGTCTTCCATCAGACGTGCAAAGAAAGTAGCGTGGTTGATGTAATACAATTGTTCTACTATATAATGCGAAGCCCACAGCAAGAAAGCTCCTACTGTTAAGAATAGCAGAATAGCATTGCGGTACAAATGAGGGTGTGCTTTATAACGCTGAAATAGAAAGCCCATAAAACCTCCGAAAGCTACATAGCCAAACCACGGAAAGATAGGAAAGAAGCTACCGTGCGCTCTAGTGAAATAGTTAGCAATAGGCAAAGGTAAAAAATCAAAAGTGAGGCTTTTATAGAAAGGCTCGAAAGTAAAAGCCAATAGGGTAGTGCTGAGCAGTATGGTAGGCATTACCCACGCCTTGCGGTTATACGATAGCAGATAAGTGGTGATGAGCAGCAAGAGCGAAAGCCCTATGCAGTGCAATACATCTACACTTTGGAAGCTCATACGCAAGAAGTAGGCTATACCGATGAGCATCAAGCCGCGTCTGATACCTTTCTTCACACGCGGATTTTGCCAGCCTATTTTGGTAGCATCGCTCTCTTTTACTAATAAGAAAGTGAAGATAAAGCCCGAAACAGTGAAGAATACAGGGGCAGTAATACCGGTGCAATAATGCCAAAGCCAGTAGATAAAATTGTTATCATCGCGATAACGATCGGCTAAAAGCCCCCCTACGAAGTGCCCTTGTAGCATCATACAGATAGCAAAAGCACGAATTACATCTATAAAGTCAAGTCTGAATTTTTTTACGTTTTCCATAAATCAATATGATCATTCACGCGGCAAAAGTACAAAACTATTCATAATAGACCAATTATTATATAAAAAAACTTTGCCAAAGTACTGATACTCTGGCAAAGTGATATTTTTTGAGTCAATTTTTTTAGAGAGCAGGGTTTGTTTTTTTCTTCACAGCTCCTATAATAGCCCCCAATACAAGTCCGCCTATACCCCCTGAAATAAGAGGTGAAAGGAAAGTCTTTAAGAGTGAAGGTTTGTGTTTAGCCATTTCATCTGTGAATGTCTTTAATTGTTCTTCAGATAAGCCCATAGCACTCATTTTTTGTTCGAAAAGATCTATAGTTCTTTGGTAATAGTCAGGGTCTATTACGGTAGTGTAGAGTACTTGATAGAAAGCTAAAATTACTCCAGCTATTAAGCCTACTACAGCCCCAACTTTAATAGCTTCGCCTACTGTTAGGAAGCCTCCATTTCCGTTCTTATACTGCTGAATAGCAGCAGCAATAAACCATACTGAGATGGCAATACTTATTACCGTAGTAAGTACACTCATACCGGTGCTACCTGAATATAATAATCCTGTAGCATATAGTAGTACTTGATAGGCGATACCTACACCTCCTAATAAAAGTCCATTTTTAAGGACGATGTTTTTAAAATCTGCTTTTGTCTCCATAAGTGAATTATTTATTTGTTAATGGCACAAAAATACAAAACGTTTTTTAAATAGCAAGTAAATGAGCAAAAAAAAATACCACGCCTCTTTTTATAAGGCGTGGTTTAAGTTAAAATGATATTGAAATGTGTGGTGTAGCGGTCACACGTTATTTCTTATTTATTTTTTAATAAATCTCTGATTTCAGCCAATAACTCTTCTTGAGTAGGGCCTGCTGGTGCTGCTGGAGCCTCTTCTTGTTTCTTCTTTAGTTTGTTAATGCCTTTTACAAGCATAAAAAGTACAAAAGCAACAAATAAGAAGTTGATAACAGCAGCAAGGAATTTACCATAAGCTACCCCATTCCAGATTAGGGCATCCAATTTATCAACATTAGCAGCTTTTAAAGCTGGAGTTAATAATAGAGGAGTAATAACATCGCTTACTAATGATGATACGATAGCACCAAAAGCAGCACCGATAATTACACCTATTGCTAAATCAACTACGTTGCCCTTTACGGCAAACTCTTTAAATTCTTTTAAAAATCCCATAATGATTTTAATTTTTAGTTTACTTGTTTAAAATTCAGGGGCAAAGATACTACTTTTTTTTGAATAACAAAGAGAAAAGGGACGAATTTCACAACTGTCCCTTTTCAATCACTAACTAAAAAACTCAATCACTATACTTATTTTCAGTATTTTAGGGGGTTATACCGTCATACTGAATATTTTGGTCTCTGGCATTTTTCGCTGTAATCGTAGGTCAAATGCCATACAGATGTTTCTAATAAATTTCTTTCCTTCATCGGTTACGTCTATCTGCTTTTCGCTTATATGCAGTAGTCCGTCTTTTTCCATCTCGCTGAGCTGCTGTAGCACTTGGTCTATTTCAGCAAACTGTAGTTCGGGTTGTGCCCACGAGGTAGTGAATTGGCACATCAGGTTGAGTATATGCCTCCTGATGATTAAATCTTCAGGGTTTAAGATGTGCCCTTTGCACACCGGTATTTCATTCTTTTCAAGTCGATCGTAATAGGCTTCTAAGTCCTTTTCGTTTTGAGCGAAACCATACCAACTATCGCTGATAGCCGACATACCTAAGCCTATCATCACTTGGGTTTTAGAAGCGGTATAACCCATAAAGTTGCGGTGTAGCTGGTGCTGCTCAAAGGCGCGATACATACTATCGGTAGGCAGTGCAAAGTGATCCATACCTATTTCGGCATAACCTACTTGTAGTAATCGCTCTTTACCCTCTTCGTACAACTGACGCTTTACTTCTCCGCTCGGTACATCTTCATCTTTAAAACCTCGTTGCCCATTACCTTTTATCCACGGTACGTGGGCATAGCTGTAGAAAGCAATACGGTCAGGGCGTAGGGTGTTGCTCTTGTCGATAGTATAGAGTACATCGTCTAAGGTCTGAAAAGGTAACCCAAATACTAAATCGTGACTTACAGAGGTATACCCTATCTCGCGTGCCTGATCGGTTACGCGCTTCACATTCTCAAAAGGTTGTAGGCGATGTATGGCTTTTTGTACTTTTTCAGAATAGTCTTGTACGCCGTAGCTTACTCGCCTAAATCCTAAATTATACAATAATTGCAAATGCGCCTTAGAGGTATTGTTAGGATGCCCTTCGAAGCTAAATTCGTGCTGCTCTGCTATATCAGCTCTTTCAAAAATACCTTCTATCAGTCGTTTTAGTTCTGAAGGCTTGAAGAAAGTAGGAGTACCACCACCTAAGTGTATTTCTTTTATCAGCGGACGTGCAACTAATACATCAGTATATAGCTGCCATTCTTTTAGCACAGCGTCTATATAAGGAGCTTCCACTTCGTGTCGCTTGGTGATGCGCTTATGGCAACCACAGAACGTACATAAACTCTCGCAAAAAGGCAAATGTATATATAAGCTAATCCCCTCATTCGCATTACTTTCATTATATGAGGTTACTAAACTATCTAACCATTTTTCAGTAGAAAAACTATCATTTTCCCAATAAGGTACGGTAGGATAACTTGTGTACCGAGGCCCTGCTACATTGTATTTCTGAATGAGTGATATTGCCATTTCTTTATAAAAATCGCTGCAAAGGTAATAAAAAAAACTTAAATACGAAACTTTTGGTAGTTAGATTGCTTCTACATTTATATCAGGATTGCCTAACTTGTTTTTCAGTATTGCTTCTATCCCTTTTTTGAGCGTTTGTGTAGAAGACGGACAGCCGCTGCACGCACCTTGCAAGAGCACTTCTACGTGATGATTGTCAGGCTCGTATGATATAAACTGTATATTGCCTCCGTCTGAGGCTACAGCAGGTTTTACGTGCTCTTCTATGATAGCTACTATCTGCTGCGATATGGGGTCGGTCGTTACTTTTGATAACAAATGAGCCTGTGCTGCTGCTTGCCACTTCTTCACCTCAGCAGTATTAATCACAGGGCTCTCTGCTGCCAGATAGTCCTTGATGAAAGTTCTCAGTCGTGGGCTCTCCTCTTCCCAGTCAGCATCGTCCGTTTTGGTAACCGATATATAGTCGTTGTCAAAAAAGACTTCAGTTACAAAAGGAAATGCCTGAAAAAGAGCTTGTGCTAAAGGAGCTTCTGCTGCCTCAGTAGGCAATTTGTACTCTATAATGGTGGGTACTAAACGCTTGTTAGCTACAAATTTCATCACCGCAGGGTTAGGAGTAGTTTCGGTGTAAAGGCTGATTTCTACAGAGGTGCGCCCACTATCATTATTAACTAAGGGGCGTCCTGACTGTAGATAGACTGCTATCTGCTGGGCAACCTCTTCTTGTACATCTTGCCACTCGATGATAGGAAAACGCTTTAGGGCGATGAAGTTGCTTGATATATAAACCGTTTTGACAAAAGGCAAATAAAAAAGCTCTTTGGCTAATGGAGCGTTTTTAGCTTCATCAACATTTTTATACTCGTAGCTGCCTTTTACTAAAGGTCTGTTGGCTTCGAGTTTTATGATGTCGGGGTTAGCGGTGGGCTGTACTGTTAGGGTTATAGCTGTCATTCTTATGTGTCTTTACGCCCAAAATCGGCAGGATTTTCGCCCCACGCTTGGGTTTCCCATTTTAGGATAGGGTTAGGGTAAGTGTTTTGGTGTAGCCACCTCTCGGCACGGGCTATCAGCTCAAATATTTTTTCATTATGGGGGGTATGGGGTACTTTGGTTTTGCATACCTTTTGGCGCACCCAATTCATCGCTATTTTGCTGTCGGAATAGATAGGCAGACTGAGGTTGCGCTGCTTTAGAAAAGCTAAAGCGTGTACGATAGCCAAAAACTCGCCTATGTTATTGGTGCCGTCTTTCATAGGCTGCAACCTAAATATCTCGGCTTGGGTCTGGGTATCAACCCCTCGGTATTCCATTACCCCAGGGTTGCCACTGCAAGCCGCATCTACAGCTATTGAAGGCAGTATTGGGTTGCCAATGCGCTGCCGCTCTAAGGGCGATAGAGTAGGAGGGGCAGCCGTGTTTTTACCCTTGTATAGCTCAAAACTCTCACCAAAGGCTTTTTCGGCCATTGCCTGACTCTCAAAACTCTTGAACTTAGCATAAGGATAGCCCTCAACGGCTTTCTTGCACTTATCCCACGAACTAAAGATACCCGTTTTGTGTCCTTCCCACACTACATAATACTTCTTTTTCGACATTTTTCACTACCTAACGACTATCTTACCAGTTTCTTATACTTAATCCGTGTAGGGGTTACTTCTTTGCCAAGGCGTTTTTTCTTGTTCTCTTCGTATTCTGAGAAGCTGCCTTCAAAAAAGTATACTTGTGAGTCGCCCTCAAAAGCTAAGATATGGGTACAAATACGGTCTAAGAACCAGCGGTCGTGCGAGATAACTACCGCACAGCCAGCAAAGTTTTCCAACCCTTCTTCTAAGGCGCGAAGGGTATTCACGTCCAAATCGTTGGTAGGCTCGTCCAGCAGCAATACGTTCCCTTCTTCTTTTAGGGTCATAGCAAGGTGCAAGCGGTTGCGTTCACCCCCCGAAAGGGCTGCTACTTTCTTGTTCTGTTCACTACCGCCAAAGTTAAAACGACTTAGGTAAGCGCGTGAGTTCACCTGCCTGCCGCCCATCATTATCAGGTCTTGTCCGCCCGAGAAGTTCTCCCAAATAGACTTTTCAGGGTCTATCTGCTTATGGGTTTGGTCTACATAGGCTATCTTTACGGTTTCGCCTACTAAAAACTCGCCGCTATCGGGCTGCTCTTCACCCATAATCATACGAAAAATGGTAGATTTACCAGCGCCGTTAGGCCCTATCACCCCTACAATGCCCGCCTGTGGCAATACAAAGTTAAGGTCGTCATACAATAGCTTATCGCCAAAGGCTTTAGCTACGTGGCGTGCCTCTATTACATTAGTACCCAAGCGAGGCCCGTTGGGAATATATATTTCAAGTTTTTCTTCTAATTGCTTTTGGTCTTCATTAAGCAGGCGGTCGTAGTTTTGCAAACGCGCTTTCTGTTTCGCTTGTCGCCCTTTAGCCCCTTGGCGTACCCATTCCAGCTCGCGCTCTAACACCTTTTGGCGTTTGCTTTCGGTTTTCTGTTCTTGGGCAAGGCGTTTGGCTTTTTGGTCGAGCCAAGAGGAGTAGTTTCCTTTCCAAGGGATACCCTCACCGCGGTCAAGCTCCAATATCCAGCCCGCTACATTGTCTAAGAAATAGCGGTCGTGGGTTACGGCTATCACGGTGCCGGCGTACTGCTGTAGGTGCTGCTCTAACCACAATACCGATTCGGCATCGAGGTGGTTAGTAGGCTCGTCTAAAAGGAGTACATCGGGCTGTTGTAAAAGCAGGCGACACAAGGCTACACGGCGGCGTTCTCCTCCCGAAAGCACTTTAATAGGCGTATCGGGGTCGGGTGTGCGTAGGGCTTCCATAGCCACTTCCAGCTGGTTGTCAAGCTCCCAAGCGTTTAAAGCGTCAATCTTATCCTGTAGCTCGGCTTGCTTATCCATCAGCTTTTGCATTTTATCGGGGTCAGAATAGTTCTCTTCCAAGCCGAAAAGGTCGTTAATATGGTTAAATTCATCGAGTAGTTTAACGGTTTCGGCTACGCCTTCGCGCACTACCTCAATAACGGTTTTCTCCTCGTCGAGGTGCGGTTCTTGTTCTAGATAGCCTACGGTGTAGTTAGGAGCAAAAACCACTTCGCCTTGGTAGTTCTTGTCAATACCAGCTATAATCTTTAGCAAAGAGGACTTACCCGAGCCGTTAAGCCCCAAAATACCAATCTTAGCCCCGTAGAAGAAGCTCAGGTAAATGTCTTTAAGCACTTGCTTATTAGTAGATGAATAGGTTTTGCTCACCTTATTCATCGAGAAAATAATCTTTTTATCGTCTGCCATAATGTTAATTTGTCAATGGGTAGATTTGTCAGTAGGATGATTAATGAAAGGACAAAGGTACTACATTTTTGCTAATTACCAAAATTAAAATGTATTTACCCTTGCTAAAGAGGCTTCGTATTCGGCTACCATCTCGTCAATCACCTCTTTAGCGGTCTGCACCTTGTCTATTAGAGCCGCTACCTGTCCTATCTCTAACTCTCCTTCAGCCATATCGCCCTCAAACATTCCTCGCTTGGTACGCCTATTGCCCACCAAGGCTTGTAGGTTAGCAACGGTAGCTTGCTGGGTGTTATAAAGGTCTTTTACTTGCTGATAAAAGCCATTCTTTAGCAAACGCACAGGGGCTAACTCTTTCAGGGTGAGTTCAGTATCGCCCTCGCCTGCAGCAACCACCTTTTCTTTAAAAGCAGGGTGTACGGACGCCTCGGCAGTGGCTACAAACCGACTCCCTACTTGCACGCCCTCAGCCCCTAATGCGATAGCGGCCAACATCGCACTACCGGTAGCTATTCCGCCAGCAGCAATCAGTGGAATGTCTAGCACTCGCCGCACGGCAGGGATAAGCACCATAGTGGTTGTTTCTTCGCGACCATTATGTCCGCCAGCCTCAAAGCCTTCAGCAACCACAGCATCAACGCCAGCCGCTTGTGCTTTGAGGGCGAACTTACTACTGCTCACCACGTGCGCTACTTTTATACCCTCTTTTTGCAATAGCGAAGTATAGGTAGCCGGATTGCCTGCTGAGGTAAAAACAACCTTTACCCCCTCGCACAAAATTACCTCTATTGCCTTGTCCATTTCGGGGTACATAATAGGAATATTTACCCCAAAAGGTTTATCAGTAGCCGCTTTGCATTTGCGTATATGCTCTATAAGGGTTTCAGGGTGCATAGAGCCAGCCCCTAACAGACCCAATCCGCCGGCATTGCTGACAGCTGCCGCTAATCGCCAACCGCTTGCCCATATCATACCCCCTTGAATAATAGGGTATTGAATACCAAAAAGTTCTGTAATACGTGTTTTCATTCTCTTTATTTCTCGTGGCAAATATACCAATAATTACTCAATAAACAACCTCCTAAAACTGACAGGTATCGCACAATTAACAAAAGTTTAACACTAACCATTTGGTTAATGCAGATAGTTAATGTACTTTTGCCCCCGAAATCAAATAGCAATGAGTAACACTAATAACATATCAGCCGAAGAGCGCATCAAAGCCGCAGCGCGCAAAGTCTTCCATCAGAAGGGCTATGCAGCTACGCGCACCCGCGACATTGCCGAGGAAGCTGGCATCAACCACGCGATGCTCAATTATTATTTCCGTAGCAAAGAAAAGCTATTTCAGATAGTAATGACCGAAACAATGACGCAATTCTTCAAAGGCGTAGGGGTTATACTCAATGATGAAAATACTTCTTTAGACGAGAAAATAGAGCGCATAGTGGCTAATTATATCGATTTGCTCTTAGAAGAGCCTGAGCTACCGACCTTTATACTCAATGAGGTACGCCCTAATCCGCAATTCTTTGTGGAGCAAAGTCCTATAGGCGAAGCACTTACTCACTCTGTGTTAGCCCGTCAGTACGCCGAGGCAGTAGCTCAAGGGCGAATAACCGAGCCTAACCTAATGCACGCTATCCTCAACGTTATCGGATTGGTGATATTCCCTTTCGTTGCTAAGCCTATACTAAGCGCAATTACCAACCTACCCGAAGAGCAATACAAAGCCTTAATGCTCCAGCGAAAAAACCTTATCCCACAATGGATTAAGGCAATATTGTCCCTCCCTAAAATAGGCGATTAGCGGGGCATATATTTTTTTATCTATGACCTAACCAAATGGTTAAACATATTGTATAACATAAATAGCAATTACATATGAAGTTCATAACATCACTTCTGCTCTTTCCAATCATAGGTATCGCACAACAAACGATAACCTTAAATGATTGTTACCAGCTCTCTCGAGAGAATTACCCTACCATCCAAAAGCTCGATTTGCTCTCTAAGAGCGAAGCCTACACCCTTGCCAATGCCAACCGTGCCTACCTCCCACAGGTCTCTATCTTGGGGCAAGCCACTTACCAGTCCGAGGTAACCGACCTTTCCAAGTCCGTTGCAGGTGTGCTCCCCTTGCCGCCCAACATCTCTTTGCCTACCATTGATAAGGAGCAATACAAAGTGGTAGGCGAGGTCAGCCAACAGCTCTACGGGGGTGGGACAATTCGCAGTCAGAAAGCCATTGCCAAAGCCCAGACAGCCGTGCAAACCCAAGCAGTCGAAACGCAGTTGTACAACCTCAAGCAGCGTGTTAGTAACCTCTATTTTGGGGTACTTCTTATCGAGGCACAGCTCTCGCAAAACCGCCTCAATATCGAAACGCTCGAGTCGCAACGCCAAAAAGCTGAAGTAGCCCTACAAAATGGCACAACTCTGCCGAGCAATGTAGCCGAGCTCAAAGCCGAAATCCTCCGTGTAAAAATGCAAACCACTGAGTATGAGGCTGCCAAAGCCACCTACTTACAGATGCTTTCTACCTTTATAGGCAAAGAAGTTACCGATGTATCTCAGCTGGTACAGCCAGCGCCTGCGTTGCCCTATCAGAGCCTTGCTACCCAGATAGCTCGCCCTGAACTCAAGGAATTTCAGCTACAAGAGTCGCTGCTCAAAGCGCAAGAAAAACAGTTCAATAGCGAATATATGCCCAAGTTAAGTGCGTTTTTCCAAGGCGGATATGGGCGTCCTACGCTCAATATGCTCAATAACCAAGCGGACTTCTACTACATCACAGGCGTCCGTTTGCAGTGGAACCTAAGTCCTCTGTACAACTTGTCCAGCAAGAAGAACATACTCCGCCTAAGCCGCGAAAGTCTTTTGGCTGATCGCGATGCCTTCTTGCGCAATACCCAACTCGACCTCACTCAGCAGTCCGAGCAACTCAAAAAGCTACAAAAGCTGATAGAGCAGGATAAAGAGAATGTAACCCTGCGCCAAAGTATTGCCCAAGCCGCCCAAGTGCAGTTAGACAATGGCGTTATCACCACTCACGAATACCTGCAGAAGATTAATGCCCAGCACCTCGCCCACCAGACTCTACTGCTCCACCAGATACAACTCTTGCAAACACAAGAGAATCTCAATTTAATAACAAATAGCAAATAGTATAACAAATGAAAAAAATAACTCTTATCACCGCTCTTGCAGCCCTTATGGCCTGCAACCACAAAAACGATTTCGATGCCTCAGGCAACTTTATAGCCGATGAAGTCATCGTTTCAGCCGAACAAAACGGACGTCTTATCGACTACACTGTCCAAGAGGGACAAACCATAAACGAGGGACAGAAAGTAGGGCAAATCAATGTGGAAGTCCTAAAACTACAGAAACAGCAGGTCGAAGCAACCATTGCTTCTCTCAAAGAAAAGACCCTAAACCCTGACGACCAAGTCGCTCTTATACGCAGCCAGTACGAAGTGCAAAAAGCACAGCTCGAGCAACAGCAACGCGAACTCGCTCGCGTACAGCAACTGGTCGCAGGAGGAGCCGCTACCCAAAAGCAGTTAGACGACCTCACAGCCGTAGTAGATCAATTGCGCAAGCAGCTGGCCGTTACCGAAAACCAACTCAAGGTCAGTCTTACCAACATCAGCAGCCAGAACCGCAACGTGATGAGCCAAGAAGTCCCCTTGCAGAAGAATGCCGAAACCGTACAAGCACAGATTAGTCAAGGTGAGATTATAAACCCTATTACTGGCACAGTATTAGTCAATTACGCCCTAAAAGGCGAGATGCAGACCTTTGGAAAGCCTCTGTACAAAATCGCTAATACCGATACCCTCACCCTCAAGGCCTACATTACTGGCGACCAACTGCCGCAAATCAAGTTAGGACAAGCCGTTACCGTGCACACCGATGCGGCAGAGGGCGAGCAGCGCACCTACAAAGGCGAAGTTACCTATATTGCTAGCAAGGCGGAGTTCACCCCTAAGACCATACAGACCAAAGCCGAGAGAGCTAATTTAGTGTATGCTATCAAGATAAAAGTCAAAAATGACGGCTATCTTAAGATAGGAATGTACGGCGAAGTGCTATTTCAGTAATAGATATTTTTTCTACTTATTAGCTAATCGTTAGATGCTTATACTTTGGTGATTCTTCGCTCATCCTTCGGTGTTCTTCCGGTGTAAGTATATTCAATGTAAAGGGTAGGTATAGAAGAAAAAAAATCTAAAATGATGTAATAAAAACAAATTTGTATATTTGCATTCCTTTAGGATATAACTTTTTAATAAATGTTTTTATGAATGATTTAGTACTATATGATGCTGCTGTAAAGGTTATAAAGACAGCTATACTACAAGGACAATACGAAGCCGCAAAGGATGTGAACCGTGTGCAGCTTGTCCTATATTTTTCTATTGGTAAATACTTATCTAAGAACACTCGTAATGGTGCTTGGGGTGAAGGAGCATTAGTTACTATTAGTGAGCAACTTCGCAAAGAGCTTCCTGGACTTCGAGGGTTTTCTGAGACCCAGATGAAGGATATGCGGCGCTTTTATGAGGCGTGGGAAATACTTGATGCTAATTCAGCGGTCGCGACCGTTGAATTAGAGGAGGGTAATTCGGCGGTCATGACCGCCGAATTATTATATGCTGATAATGAGATAGATATATTTCATACGATGCAAGTTAGCAACGTTACAGAATTTCCAGTAGAAGATTTTTTCAAGGTACCATTTACACATCATTCTATAATTCTCAGTGGGACAAAAGCTACATTAGAACGTTATTATTATATACATCGTACAGCAGAAGAGCATCTTACGGCAAGAAAACTACGTCAATTAATAAAAGAAAATGCCTATAAAAGTCAGGGGTATATGCCTAGTAATTTCGCGAGGACTATTAACGACCCTATAGAAGCACGTCGCGCTGTAGAGATGTTTAAAGACGAGTATTTGCTCGATTTTATTAATGTGGAAGAGATAGGACAACGTGAAAGTATTGATGTAGATGAGCGTGTAGTAGAGCAAAAAATTGTGCAGAATATCAAAAACTTCATTATGACTTTTGGTCGTGATTTTGCTTTTATTGGCAATCAGTACCATTTGGAAATCTATGGAGTAGAACAATTTCCTGATTTGCTGTTTTTCAATAGAGAATTAAACGCTATGGTAGTGGTAGAATTGAAGTTAGGAGAGTTTAAAACCTCTTATTTAGGACAGCTTTTTGGTTATCTACAAATACTTGATGACCACGTACGTAAGCCACACGAAAACCCCTCTATAGGTATTCTACTTTGCCAAACAGCTAACCACTCTTACGCCCAATATGCCGTACGTGATTATACAAAGCCAATGGGAGTAGCTACCTATAAGACTTTGGACGATATGCCTGAAAAATTGCGCAAGGCTTTGCCTGATGTAAATAAAATGATAGAAATTTTAAAAAAGAAAGGATAATAGTTTCAGGATTAACCCCCTAAACAGCCTTTGTTATCTAAAAAATATCCTGATGAAAAAACGTCTTTTATACCTAAGTATTGCGTTTTTTATGCACCGCCATACTCGCACCCATCATAGTAGTAACACGCCCTCTATACCCCAGTTACTACCATTCAGCCCTTGGAATAATCCTATCCAAAGTCGTTTTCATCATAACTTATATCATATTTCCGCTATTTTTTATCTATTTGATAATAGCAGAAATCAACCTTAATTTTATGTACCAACACAGCCTTAGAAAGAGGCAACGTAAGCGCACAACCAGCTTCAACCTATCGCTCATCACCTTAGCACTCGTGCTCCTGTGCCTTCTCTGTCGCCTTTTTCTCTAAGATTAATAACACATAAAAAAGACAATAATATGAACATCCGAGCCATCACCCCCAATGAATACCCCTTTTTAGACGATTTTCTCTACGATGCTATCTTCATTTCCGAAGGCGTAACACCCCCCGATAGAAGCATCATACAGCACCCCGAGCTACAAAAATACATCGCCCATTTCGGTAGGGAAAAAGATGATTATTGTTTAGTAGCCGAAGTAGATAGCGCTCTTGTAGGGGCTGTTTGGGTACGTATCATCAACGATTACGGACACGTAGACGATGATACCCCCCTCCCTTTCCATATCCGTAAAAGCCCCTTACCGCCAAAAAGGCATAGGCACAGCCCTAATGCAAGCGATGCTCACCCTGCTCCAAACCAAAGGTTACAAGCAAGTATCGCTGTCGGTACAAAAAGCCAATTACGCCCGTAAGATGTATCTAAAGCTAGGTTTTCAGATTGTCAAGACTAACGAAGAAGATGAAATAATGGTTTGCAAGCTATAAAAAAACGAGTCAATCAGAGTCCGCTCCCACTGCTGGCGCGAGCTTGTAGCTCGTGCCTACCAAAAAAGAGCTTGTAGTTTATTTATAAATCACATTATATTTTCTAATTTTCACATTTGCTAATTCGCTAATTAATAAAATGCCAAGCATAAATATAAAAAATCTCAGCAAGTCTTACGGCACTACCCAAGCCGTGCAGCACCTTTCTTTAGAGGTAAAAAAAGGCGAGCTTTTTGGGCTTATAGGTCCCGATGGGGCGGGCAAAACCACCGTCTTTAGTATGCTCACTACCCTTATCCTCCCCGATGAGGGCAGTGCTACTGTCGAGGGCTACGACATCGTCCGCGATTACAAACAAATCCGTAACTGTGTGGGCTATATGCCTGGGCGCTTCTCCTTGTACCAAGACCTTACCGTGCAAGAAAATCTCGAGTTTTTCGCTACCGTCTTTGGCACGACCATCGAGCAGAATTACAGCCTTATCAAGGACATTTACGAGCAAATAAAACCCTTTAGCAACCGTAGGGCAGGCAAACTCTCTGGCGGAATGAAGCAAAAATTAGCCCTATGCTGCGCCCTCATTCACAAGCCTAAAGTACTTTTTTTAGACGAACCCACCACGGGGGTTGATGTGGTTTCGCGCAAAGAGTTCTGGCAGATGCTCGCCAAGCTCAAGGCGCAAGGCATCACCATACTGGTTTCCACCCCCTATAT
>ERZ773067.372-NODE-372-length-27620-cov-10.415781_pt1 | contig 27620 bp, 27 predicted proteins | sample MGYA00580622_ERZ773067 | MGnify/ENA primary metagenome ERZ773067 (study PRJEB29015, sample SAMEA2737998) | human oral metagenome | biome: human oral; feature: human-associated habitat; material: dental | place: China | collected 2113 ...
CGGGTTGAGTGTCGGTGGAGCCATCCGGAGTACTATTTCCGGAAACGTTCTCTGTGTCGGTCGGTGGGTTGGTGTCTGTTTGTTGCTCGGCAAAGAAGTCGCGTCGATAACGTACTATTTCGTCGTGTGTACAGACGTCGAGCAAGTCGAAGAGAATATCTTCGGCGTTCTTTGTAGGAGAGAGACCGTAGCGAATGAGATTAGAGTTTACAGGAGCTCTTTCGGTGAGCAGTTGTAAATCGGCTTCTGCTGCAGTTTGATTGGATAGCTGGCGGAAGTGACTCAGCTTTTCTTTTACACTATACATATAATGAGAAGTTTTTAATTAGATGGGGGCGTATCGATACAGACACGCCCCCGTTGTGAGTTGTTTTTATTCTACTTCTGTTCGTGCTACTTCTACGAGTGTTGTTGAGTCGAGCACTCGCAGGGTGAGCGAAGCTCCGGATTTAGCAGTCCACGTTGCTCCATCTTCGAGAACGAAGGTGTTGCCATCGGCAATGGTGGCCGCCTTGTCGGAACCAGAACCAACAAGAGTGATATATCGACCTTTGTCGCTCTTGGTGAGTCCGGAGACACCAGCAATGGCAGCGGCGGATGCTGTTCCATTAGGTATGTTGTAGGTGTTGGACGTGGGTTTGATTGTAATTGAAGTTGCTCCTGCTGGAACATCGAGAGCAGCTGTTACTTGCGGATTGCCAGCATAAATGAGTGGAAGGTCGACGCTGGGGCGTTTGAAGGTGAAGGTAGTGTATCGGCCATCCTTATCATCTTTCGTTTCAGTGCTTGACAGGATTACCGGGCGTTCAAGTTCACCGAGGATGTACCACTCTTTAGACTTAACGTGTTTGAAGAGTATAATAAACTTACCGCCACTGTATTCTTCTATGAAATTGTAGAGCACGGCTCGTGCACCACCCATTATGATGACAAAGTTGTTTTCGCCAGTTGTGGTGATGTCGCCTTTCTCGGTTGTCCCGGTGAATGTGGGAATATCATGCGCTTCGAAGTAGTGCGGTATTTCTCCGGTTTTGAGTGGAATTGGTGTGACCTTTCGTTCGGCATTTGGTTGCGGGAACTCTTTGGTACGATCGATTTGGTCAAGAGCCACGAGATATACGATATAGGAAATATCGGAACCATGAGTGTCGCGGTCGGAGACATCATCGAGGTGCCCGATGACTGCCATCGATGCCAGGGAGAGTCCGGAACCACCGAGATGCAGCAGTGAATTGTCGAATAGTGCGCTAAAAAGCAATACTAAGCCAAAGACAGCGAACATAACCATGAACATATTTCGGCCCTGACGGTTGGCATAGTTGTGAGCCTTGAGTGGATTATGAGTGCGGGAACGCTTTTGAATTTTATTTTTTACCATTTTGTTTTTCGTTTTTTGTGGGGAGTAGCTATTGTTGCGAGACTCCCCACGGATAAATATTAACCTAAAAACTATGAGACTTCGAGAGGCTTATCTTCCACCAGGAACGTTTGGTTGAAGTTCTTTGTTGATGGTGCGCTTGCCACCGACACAGCGTTCCAACTCGCGGAAGTTACCATCGTTGCCTAATATCACCATGATATAGTCGCCGATAGCTGTGGCGGTGAATGCATCGGAGAGGTTGGCAAACTTTCCACTCTTCGCAATCTTCGGCATATGCGAGAATACGCCAGCCTCGATGCAGTAGGCTACACCAACCTTCGCATTAGCGATGTCGGTATAAGTATCCTGTGTGGTGGTTGAATTCGTTACATGCCAGAAACCGTTCTTGCCATCAACTTTGTCCGTAATGGTAGCAGCAAAGAAGTTGATGAAAATTTGCTGCCATTCGTAAGAGTTTTCATACATTTTATCCTTGGTATCGAAGCGACGACCGGTGAATGAAGCAGAGCAACCTTCCTTCCAAGTGCTCCACGCACGGACTTGTTCCATTTGCTCCTGCATCTTCATAGAGAGCATTTCGCCTGGCACGAACTCCAAGAACTGGATATTACCCGGCTGGTGCAACATCATGAACGGCAGTTGTCCGAGATAAGGCAGCCAAATGATACGCACGGTGGAGTCGGGGACGACGTTGAGCGCACCCATCGGGCCTGTAAAGTCGTGATCCTTTCCGTATACTGCACGTACATTCTTGATCCACCAAGCCTGATGATTCTTATTCAAGTAAACGCAGTGCTGGTCAAGATCCATATCCTCTGTGATAGAAGCACGCACATCGGCAATGAATACCTGTACAGCCGAGAGGAACGTTGCCTGTGTGTAGGAACGATAGGTCTCATCCCTGTGCGGTAGAATATCATACTGATGTACATAACGCAGCAAAGTGTAGAGCATACCTGTTCCCGCATTGAGGTAGGAACCTGCAACACCTTTTTCGGGTTTTACATAGATTCCACGCATACGCCGTTTGTTCTGCTCGACTTGTGCTGTGGTGAGAGTGTTGAGCAGCTGATACTCTATCATAGTCCACTTGATAGGGTCAGAACCCTCCTTGTTGAGATACCCGATGTACTTGCGTTCGAGCTCTTTCATCGGCCCCCACTCCATTTTGATCATAGCATCGTCTACATAGCCCATGTGGTTTTCGATTTTCATACCACCCTTGAAGACCTCTCCGGCCTGGTAAGCTTGTGAAACTTCATCGAAGAAGGCATTGAATACGAGTCCACGATCCTGATACCCATAGGCAACAGGGAAGAACTGTGTAAGGTCGCGCAGCTGAAGCACACGAGCGATGAGTGCGTCTTGTCGCAGTATGACGAATTGGTCGCCCACTCCGGCATTATTTATACCATCGTAATTCGTAGCATAAGTGCCTTTGGCAAGTGCAGGAGCATCAAGCATCTTGTTTTGCTGAAGATACTGATAACGATTTTTGAGCGATTTTGCGAAGTTGCATGCAGCCTTATAGAAGGCGACGCCATCGACCTGCTCGTCAACCTCCGGCAATGCAGCTGCAGCACGTGGATTGGCCGCGATTTGATTCCAGCGATCTTTCATTGAGAACATCGGGTGTTCTATGCCAAAGAGGTACTCAGGTGTGTTGCCAAATCCATTCAGATTGAGAGGCGAGGCGGTGACGGTTTGTGTTGGAACATCGGGAGTTGGTTTGGCAGCCAATGCCTGGAAGTCGGCCCTCATACCTTTGATGCTTTCGAGGATGCCCTGTAGTGTGGCATTTTCTTGCGGCTGTGCCGGCTCTTCTTCTTCGTTGTTTTCATTGCCTTCAGCAGACGATTCAATGCCATTAAGCACGGCCTGAATGGTGTTGAGTGTGGTTTGGAACTCGGCGGCCGCCTGTGCATTTTTCTGCTCAGCTTTTTCGGCAGCGAGATCGTCATTGAGGGTGGTCCGGTATTTCTTTTGATACTCGGCCACGATAGAATTGAACTCTTCTTGCGAAAGGTTCTTTTTGTCGAATTTCTGTTTGAGGTGCAGAAATTCGAGGACGGAAGTTAGTTTTTCCTTGAAATTCATAAACACTAAAATTTTAAATTACACAATATTATATATGGCAGTTTTCAACTTGTTGTTTTTGGAGTATTCCTGTCCGAGTGTAAGTGCTTCAGCTATGGCTTCGGTGAATGTCTTGGCGCCATCGGCGAGTCCGATTTCGATAGCTTCTGGTGTATAGAAAGTCTCTCCCCGGAGCGCAGGAGCATCATCTGAGAGCGTGGCGAGCTTACTGCGTTGTGAGCGTACTTCTGTGAGAAATTGAGTGTTGAGCGGGTTTAGAAAGTCGGAAATGTATTTTTCGGCTTTGCCATGTCGGAGATCATCGAATGTTTTGTTTTTGAGATCGGAACCAGTCGCTTTTGCTTCTACGAGCTTGATGCCGAGTTTTTCGAAGTAAGGTTCGAAATCGTAGAAGCTGCACATTGTGCCGATACAACCGACATAGCAATTGTTAGTGAGAGCATAGATGCGCTGACCGTGACAAGCAATATGATATCCCGCCGAACAGCACATCTGCTCGTAGAGTGTGATTATAGGTTTTTCGCAGCTGCGCAACGTTTCGCTCAGTCTGTCGAGGTACCATGCTTCACCCCCAGGAGAGTTGACATGTAAGAAGTGACAGGTGATTTGCGGATTGGCTTCGGCTTCCAGAAGGTCGTTTGCCAATTGTTTTGAAGAGAACCACCAGTAGCTATCGGCCATTATGGTTCCCCATACGCGATGATAGGCAATGGAGTTGTCGGGTAGTTCCTGGTTGCTAAAATCATCGGTGAGCATGACGGATGGTGCGTCGCAATTTTGCACTAAACTTTTTAGAAGTTCGCCCAGGAATGCATGAGACTCCATTTGATACCACGTGTGCCCTTTTTGTAGATATTCTTTAAGCTCGGGTGTTAGAGTTCCGAGAGCATTCTTGATTTCAGGAATCTTTGTCTCTGCAGTGAGCGGGAAGGCTGTTAACATGGTTTGTCGAAAACCATCTACAGTTATCCATAGTGGCATTCCTGAAACAAGAAGTTGCTGTAATTCATTCATAAACTGTTCTTTTTGGCGAAATTACCTTTATATAAGGTGTGCCTAAAAGACTTTATAAGAATGGATCTACGAGCATTTTGCATTTAATTATGAGATTAGATGAGTTTATGTTAGACGAGATTTGCACGCGAGCTGGGATTTCTTTCGTGCCTATATAGAGCGGGCGACGGTTGGATGTTCGGAGTGTGACGATTGCGCTACGCTCTATTGCGAAGAAGTTGCGTATGGCGGGTTCAGGGCATTCTATGATGATTGTTTTATCGCAGTTCCAAAAGTTACCGGCATCGTTATCGGTGAGTTGCGGCGTGAAGGAAAAAGAATCGGCAACGAACTCATAGGTGTGAGGATTGTCGATAGAAGTGGGGGTTACCTTAATGAGGTTGGAAAATTCTAACATGACTTGTGAAATTTAGTGACAGATAGAGGAGTTTCGTCAATATTAAAAAAATAAAATTATGTAGCTTTTTTATATTTCCGAGTTTGCTTGGGGCGGAGCTTGTTTCGGAAGCGATAGAAGTTCTTAAGAAGTGCATCGGAAGATATGGACTTGAGATTATAGGCGTGGATGAAGTCGTGCACAATCTCGATGTTACGTTTTTTACGTCCGAACTCCTCGTTTTCTAAGAGCACGCGATGAAGCTCGAAGTTGAACATTCGACGAATGTGAGCTTCGATTTCTTTAATAGCAGCTGGGGAGAGGTGGTTGTAGTATGCGGGATCTTTATAAGGAGAGCCATCGCCAATGAATTTACGGTATGGGAGAGATATTCGCAAATTTCCATCGATAGATGGAGTTTGATTTGCGTGACATTTGGACATGTGTTCCCATATGCAAAAATGCAGATCGGAAGTGTAAGGAATTTTTACTCCTCCGTTTTTTGGAGAAGTACCGTATTTTTCAGAAATGTATTCTGCGAGATAGGGTTCAATCGTGATGATTGCTACTTGCTTCAGGAGGCGTTTTTCTTTTTGCATATAGTTTTTTCGTTTTTTGCGTTCCTACTGTCCTACAATCCTACAAATCGGGTTATGTCTTTACGAAGTTACTAATTATCAACGAATTACCCAAAAATAAAACTAGAAAACATTTCCAGCAAATGCCTTAAAAAGCCTCCTACATCGTCCTACAAATGGTATTTTGTAGGATGTAGTGCCCAAAAAGTGCAGATCCTACAAAAAAAGCTATTTCCTACAACGTCCTACAATCCTACAGTATTTCCTACAAAATCCATAAACCACTAATTGTTATATAACTATTTGATATATAGATAATTATATTATAGATATAGATTGTTGAAAAAGTGATTTGTAGGATTGTAGGATTGTAGGAGCGCACTTTTCGGAAAAATAATTTTAAAAGTAACGTTTTCGAGGCTTCTCTTCCAAAATTGGGGTTCGGGGTATTTTGAACGCTCACGGTCGTAAAGATTTAAGAAGTTTGAGATGTCGATATGTGATGCTGATGTTTGGAAGGTTGGGGAAAAGAAATGCCCCGGCATTCAAATGCCGGGGCTTGACGTGATTTCTGATTGTATGAATCTGGATACTGACATAGGTGCACCCGTAGGCGTTGGGCGACTTCTTTTATCAAAAAAAAAGTCGCCCAACGCCTAATTACCAGCTTAATAGTCGCGCTATAGTTGTTAAGTCAAACGAGTTTTAAGCTAGTGAAATCTGCGCCGAGTTTATGTATGCCTTCCTCTATTTTGAGCAATTGGCGCTCTGATATATAGGTATTTCCGCCCTTATACTGTCGCATTAGGGCTGCATTGATGCCAATGAAGCGTGCAAAAGCACTAACGTTGAGTACGGAGTAGTATTCGAAAAGTGATGCAAGATCGAAATTGAATGAAGGTTTGTTCTTTAATATAACAGGTATTTTTCCACTTCTTGCTTTTTCACTCTCTGCAACTTCCTTTATTGAGTTCTCGAAATCGGCTTTTGCCTCACTTACTGTGTCGCCTCGCCCAACGAGAGTGTAGGGTGTGGGATCTGTGTTGTAGGCGATGTAGGTTCCATCGGAGTCTTTCTCGATTGTGACTGTAAATTTCTCAGTGCTCATTCTTGCCTCCTTATTCATTATTGATTTTGTTGTATGAAAGGAATCTGGATTAGAAGCCGATTTCCTTTTTTAGTCTGTTCATTAGTCCGGCTCTGATCTCTTGCGACCAATGTCGCTCAATTTGAATTGTCTTTCCTGTCTTCGGATTGTGATACTCATCATGCCTCGCTCCATGTTTTACAAACCTGAAGCCAGCTTTGATTGCTTTCTTCTTTAATTCATTCCAATTCATTCCAATTCATTCCAATTCATTTTTATATTCTCGTTTGATTTAGCGACACGAAGGTATTACATATTTGTTATACATGCAAGGATCTTGTATAACTATTTTAGCCCCTAAAAAAGACTTTAACATTTCCTTGCCCTTTTAAATTTAGCAGAAAGTAGCCCACCTTGGGATGGGCTGCTTCCTAATGACGTGGATAGCCCTCTGGAGCTGCCACAACGCGTAGGGTTCTTAGTATGGGCAAGGTGCGTTAGCGTTTCAGAATGGGATATTGCTATCCTCCATAGGGATGAATGGAAGTTCTTGAGTAGAGGGTGAGGTAGTCTGTGATTGTTGTGATGATAGTTCTTTAGGTTTTTCTTCTGTGAGATTGCGCCGGAAATCAATGTTATAGGCTTCGCGGAACTTGTCGTAGTCGATGATGATTGCACTTGTGACGGTTGATTTTATTTTCCGCACTTTATCGACTAGTTCGTTGGTACCGGAGCGAGCAACGTCTTCGGTTTCTTCCCACGAAAACCGATGCGAGGGGACGGTTCCGATATACGATGTGTGGCTGCGCAGATTTTGTTCGATTGTAGAGAGTGTGCTATCTTCGTTGTTGTATCCACTGCGATCGAAGATGCTGAACACGGCACTGAGACGAAGGAACAATACGTGTGTATCTGATTCGAACGTGAAGGTGCGTTTGTCGCCTCGTGAATCCGAACCGGTTATTTTCTTCGGCTGTTCTATGATAAACTCACGCCCTTCGACAACCCGCTTCGTATCGATCATATTGTTTATAGCGGTAAAGAACATGGCTAACTTATCGGTGCTGCGAATGAGCGCTAATTGAAACCGGATTTTTTCTTGTGCAATCTTGAGGAAGTCGCTGTAGGAGAAAGGTAGCTTTAGGGTGGAATATCGTTCGATGATTTTAACGGTTCCGAGGAAGAGTGATGCTGTCTTCATGAGTCGATCCATTTCCCCCGAATTTATTACATCTTGTTTAAGTTCGTTATAGGCTTCCTGCTTGAGAAGTCTGAAGTGATCCATAAAGATGGTGCGTAGCTCCAAGATTTGTAGCAACACGTTTGATAGGCCGACTTTGTTAGGGTCTTCGATATTTTTGAGCTCCTCAAAAATACGAACTTCTTCCTGTGTGCGATTGCGAGGTTTGGGGACTTCGCAGACTATGACACGACTCATCAGGGCATTATCGTCGCGTTGCGGTGTTTCCTGACCACATATAATTACTGGCGCGAACACCTTATCGTTTTCTATTTCGCGTCCGGATGTACCTTTGCGTTTCTGCTTCCCGTCGCCATCGTAGACGATTCCTTTTAGGGCCTGAAATTTTGTATCGCTGATATCCTTGTTGTTGTATTCGTCGAGTACTACCGGGACATCTTTAAATGTGCCCATGATAGTAGACATTGCTGCGTCTGTTCCTGTGTTTAGATTGAAGATAGGAATGTTGGGGGATATAAAAAGAGAGCGTATGGAGATAGCTATTTGAGTTTTTCCTGAGGACATTGGGCCCATGAAAAATGGGGCTGTGAACAAGCGGTCGATACAATGTATATTGCTTCGGAAGGCGCACATGATAGCGAAGATAATTGCCCATTTTCCGTTGTCGTTGATTTTATAGACCTGATCCATAAGCGAGGCCCATTTCTCGAACGATACTTTCCTCTCAGATGGTACTTCTTTATAGACCAGTTGAGAGATGAGTTCGTACTTATCAGACTGTTTTCCACTGCCGGCATAGATTGTTGAGAATGCAGGAAGGTAGTAGTTCTTTTTGTTGTGAGTAACAACTCCGAGTTCGTTAACGGGGTCGAATTGCCATTTGCCATTGACGTTGTGAAATATGCCATTTGCAAAAGCAAAAAACTGTTCGTCTTGTTTCCGGCTGACGCCTTCGCCTTGTTGATTCCCGTATGTTTTTACTTCGGAGCACATAACGAAATGGCGACTCATATAGGTTTTTATAGATTTCCATTGCCACTCCTCGCCATTGAAATTTACCGCTTCGTAATTGACGAGCACCTCTTCTATAGATGACATTTTAAGAAGTGCCCTGGAGGGAACTTCGATATAGATAGGTGTTTCGTAATATCGGCGATTGATACGCATTACACGTTTGTTTTGTTCGAAATCGTCGGAGAAAATGTGCAGCAGAGGTGTCATGAAGAAATCGGCCACCTGTGTCATGCCATTTCCATTTTTGTTACGGAACATATAGCATACCGGCTCGCCCTTTTTGTTGAGCCGTGGGAAGTATCCGCACTCTTTCCACATGCGTTTATATTCGTCGTTGTTCTGCACATATTCGGGAGGTTCGTTTACGTCGAATTCTTCATCATCAAGATTCTCGGCAAGCATGTTGACTCTCATTGCGGATTTGCGTTTTGCAATGAAAGGTTTGCGCAGCTCGTCGAACTGTCCCTTTGTGAGACCCAGCTGATGACAGTATAGATTTCTATTGACGGTTACAATAGATTCTTCAGCATAGCTGGTGAGTTCTATACAACGATTTATTAACGGCACCTTGTTACCAATATATCCATCCAGAAACTGACTGTGGCAGCGTATGTAGAAATCGATGAATGATTCCATATTATCGCCATAGGATATAGAGATATTTATCCCAGCTCGATACATATCTTCTAATGCCTTCATATAATCTGTCTGTGTACCGGTTGAGAGAAGTCCGCATCCACTTGCTGATGAGACGAAGAAGCAGAAAACTCGGCGTAGCTGCTGTATGTCTGCAGCTGAAGGAACACCTGCAACATAGACTATGGGCTCTTCGCCGTATTGGTCGAGGAACTCCTGCATAACCGAGGTAAGGATTCCGGGCTTATCATTATGTAGATTTTCTTTCAGTGCATCGATTCCGAAGATACCAGATTGAGCTTGAGCTGCAGGCAAGTCCTTCTTTAACTCGGCACGAGCCTGGCGTACTTTATCTTCTATAATAGATACGCGTGAGCTGAAGTCAGTTGCGGTTGAGCGTATATATTCTAATCGCAGACCTGCATCGTGCACACATGCTATTAGCCTGCAGATGGTGTTTTGTGCTTCAGCGATAGCGGTTTCATCTTTGCATCCGCGCGGAATTAGCAGTCGTTTAAAGGCCTTCGGAAATGTCTCTGTGCCTTGCTGAAGCATATCTTCAGTTCTGTCGGTATTAGCTCTTGCGTATTCGTCGGGGTCTGTTCCTTGTGGAAGTCGGATACATTTGACGGAAGCACCAGCCTTTAGTAATAGTTCGCAGTTTTTTAATGAAGCTTTTATACCTGCAGGGTCGGCATCATATATCATAACGATGCGATTAGTGAAACGTAATAGGAGACTCACCTGGTCGTCGGTAAAAGCTGTCCCGCTTCCTCCGATAACATTTTCAATTCCCACCTTGTGTAGTGAAAGAACGTCGAATTGCCCTTCTACCAAATATACAAAGTCCTGTCGCCCGATGGCTTTCCGTGCTTGATAGAGCCCGTATATGTGCTTCCCTTTTGTAAAAAGCGGAGTCTCGGCTGTGTTAATGTATTTTCCAACTCCTTCTCGAGCGTGGATAATACGTCCTGAAAAGCCAATCACATGACCTTGCAAATCGTAGAATGGGAACATAACCCTATCGCGAAATCTATCGTAGTGACGATTCTCACTTTCACCAATTACCCCTGTATCTAATAGCAGTTCTGTGGAATATCCAGCACCAGACAATGCTTGTAATGCCATATTCCCCTCAGGGGCATAGCCTATACCGAAGTTGGTTAGAGTCTCGTCTTTCAGTTCGTAGCCTCTCTCTCGCAAGAATGATTCAGCTCCTTGGAGATTGTCCCTGAAGAATTTTGCAGCTGCAGCTATTGTTATACGTTGAGCTTCTTTGCGTTTATACTGCATTTCTTCCTCTGCAGTCATTTGTTTTTCCGGGAATGTCAAACCGGCTTGCTGCGTACACCAACGCAGAGCTTCGATGAAAGTTAGATTAAGATGAGTCTGCACGAAAGCAATGACATCGCCACCTGCTCCACAGACAAAGCAATGATATGTTTGTCTTGATGGGCTAACCACCATAGAGGGAGTGTGATCATCGTGGAATGGGCATACTCCTTTGTAGTTTACTCCAGCTTTTCTAAGATGCGTAAACGACTCTATGACATCAACAATGTTCAGTGTTTGCTTTACCTTGTCTATGAAATTTTGATCTATCATCTTTTCTAATCTTTAAAAAGATCCAACTGGCGTGCTTCGAAGGCTTCGTCTACTGTTAAGCCCAGATAGTTTGCCACGGCTAAATATTCCTTAGGAGTTATTGCTTTACGACCAAAATATAGTGCCCACCATCGGCGTTGACCGATACCAGTTTCTTCGTAAAAAGCACGCGAAGGGGTGAAGTCTTCCGGGTGTCGGAATTTTTGTTGAATCAATTTTTGCAATAGGTTACGCCTGACTTTAGGGGGAGTAGTTAAACGTTTGTGCAGAATATGAAGCCTTACGGCCATTGGGCTACGTTCGAGATATGCTGCCATTTCTTCGAGCGACTTTTTACCAAGATTCTGCCTTACATATTCTGTGTCTTCAGAACTCCATCGCTTCACTGTTAATTTCCTGTCCATGAGTAATCACACTATTATATTCACTATCAAATCTGATCATAAGTTGTGCTTGACGGGGAGGGATATTTCCAAAATAATGGCAGCTTAAGCGCGCGTAAGCCTGCATGGCAAAATGAATAATTCGAAGTTCTCGCTCGCTTAAATCATTAATCGAAAATTGTCCAAAACTATCTTTGTCGATGTACATACCATTTCCTCATTAATTCTGTGTATTCTCTTCTTACCAGCTTGCGCATTGTAGGGGTGAAGCGTATAGATTTATTTTTGAACTTTAAATAAAAGCCTATATGTCTCGCCCCAATCGTCTTCTTGAAATACTTCCGAATCTTTCGTATACAGGTCATAATCCTATTCAAAATGCAGGTCAAAGCTTTTATCTCGCTCTAAAGGAGTTCCTAATGCGCTGGCGATATCGCCATTGGCACTCTCTGTAAGGAAGATTTCTTTTCTGCATTCATTACTTGCAGAAAACGCCCGACCATGTTCGTCCCAGACGATGAGGTGTGAATTGGTGTGTGCATTAACCTGTCTAACATTCGAGTGTCTTAACTTCATCTCATCGATAACAATTCCGCAGTTCATTGCGAAAATAGCTTTCTCAAAATCTTCTGTTCTCATAATTCATTAATATTTAAATTACATAGTTTTTTATTCTCATACTGTATATACTTGCATAGCTTTGTACAGTACAATCCATTGATGCAATGTCGACTAAACTGACATATATTACATTCATTACACATTGGGCCACAACTCTTCTTCTGGTACGTTTAGATACTCGGCAATGATTTTCCTTTTAAGTGTGTCAGGAGCATATTCACCTCGCATCCACTTATAGACGGTTACATCTGCGACACAACATAATTCGGCCAGTTTGGCTCTCAGTTCATCTCGTTGGTTGGGGATAGACCTCATGTACTCTTTGAATTCCATAATTCTTTTTTTATGTTACGTTGGGGAGATTCTTTATCTTCGTGACGAAAAAAAACTTTCGTGACGCAAAAATAAAAACAATGAGTGAAACTTGCAAACAAATGGGTGAAAATATTCCCAAGGATACATTCGTAAAGACAAGAACGATAAACGATAGAATTCGGTATGTAATTGAAAAAGAGAGATGTACTATTAGTTCTTTTGCAAGAAGAACATCCCTTGGTAATCAAACAATTAGGAATATTACTTTAGATAGAAATAAGCCGAGCTATGAGGTTATCGTTAAAATCATAGAAAGTTTTGATTGGATTGATGCAAACTGGTTAGTGATGGGAGAGGAAAATGTACCCGAAATAAATTATGATAGGGATAAGCTATATTCCATTATTAGTTCACAGCAAAAAATCATAGAAAAGCAACAAGATACTATTGATAAGTTAATGGAAAAATTTACACAAGATACAATCACAGCCCCTTCTCCTCAGATCGAAAATGCCGTATAATACAAATGCACCCTAAAATTTCAAAAGAGTAAAAACCGTTTTCGGATACTATTTTTGAAGTGATTATCACCCAAAAGTTTGAAAGTCAAAACGTTTCGGATGTATATTAAAAGTGAAAAGTCGGTGAAATATGATATAAATAAAAAAGATGTCCTATTGAATATCAATGTATTAGAGACAAAGTACTGGTTTTTTATAATCCGGTCATCCCGACAATTATAAAGAAAATGGAGGCTGATAATCAGCCTCCATTTTCTTTATGCGAGTTAGAAGTTCTCATTAGGCTATCGGCCGTCTGTAGGGACAGACCCCGTGTCTGTCCGAGCTCCATTCCAATTCGGTCTACCGACCGTATAACATATCTCTTCCTTGACGGACACGAACAGGCTGGCAGATGGGCGGAACAGACATGGGGGCTGTCCCTACAGGCAGGCATTCCGCCCGAGTTAACACCCATGTTTATCATTCATAGTACCTCCGAGGATTAAGCGGATTCTTAAACCGAACTCACATATTTCTTTGAGCATGCGAAAGAGATTGATGAAATAGAAATTCTCTTTTCAATAAACGAAAGTTAAGAACTACGAACCTAGTTTTTGACCATTAATCTGAATATTTAAGAACCCGATGACCGTTTTGCACCGTCTCGGACGAATTTTCATTAAAACGGTGACCGGGAAACCGTGCCTGGAAAATTTTTGTGCGAACCCGATGTACGTTTTTTGTCGCCTGCAATTTTTTTGATTCAATACGGTCATCGTTTTTTGTTCCCCGAAACTCGGGTACGTTTTCCCGGTGACCGTTTTTACTTCCCTGGGTTTCAGGCGCGATTTTTCGATGACCGTTTTCACCTCTCTGAAAAATTTTGGGGCCAACCCGATGGTCGTTTTTGTCAATCTAGGATGAATTCTTATTAACCCGATGGCCGGGTAATCGTGTCTGGAAAAATTCCTTTTGTTGGCCGACTGCATTTTCAGTCAAAAAAAGCAGGTTAGTCATAATAGACTAACCTGCTAAACAACATAATTTATGACTATTACTTTTTCTTTATTCGGCTGCGAGTGTGAAGCGTTTGTAGGCAATGACCTTGAGATCCTTGCTTTGCTGTTTGAGCCACTCGGCAACGCTTAGTTTATCGCCGTCGCCGAACTGGAACTCCTGGTCAACCAAACAATTCTCTTTGAAGAATTTGTTGAGACGGCCTTTGGCAATGTTCTGAATCATGTCTTCGTTCAGATTGTTTGCCTTTTCTGGGCCAACTGTGTTGCGAATTTCGATGGCCTTGTCAGCCTCCTCACGGGTGAGCCAGCCTTTTGTAATGTTCGATTCGATGTGGTCGTCGCTGTCTACCAAATTCGGGTTGATACCTGCCTTTTTGATTGCGGCTGCAACAGCTTTCTCAACTTGTTCTTCTTTGGTTTTTTGAACGGCAACCTTGAACTCCTCGTCCTTAATAGCTTGCGAAACAGATGCCTCGTCGAGGGCTACAGGTTTCATAGCGGCCACCTGCATGGCAATTTTGTGTCCGGCCTCGTCGTTATTCTCATTGAGCTGAACGATTGTTGCGAGGGTGTGACGGTTCATGTGGTCGTAGACCGAAAGATTGCTTCCTTCTATGAAGTTGTATCCGTCTATTTCCATCTTCTCGCCAGTTATTCCCGAGCGGTGTTGAACGGCAGTTGCTGCGTCGTCGCCGCTGGCCAATTTGAGGGCTTTCACTTCATCGAGACTCTTGCAGCGTGCAGCTACGGCTGCGTCCAGAATTTCTTGCACGAGGGCTACGAAATCCTTACCGGCTGCCACAAAGTCGGTCTCGCATTTCACGGCAACCATGGCGGCGAATCCGTCGACGGTTTTCACTAGCACGCATCCATTCGATGTTTCGCGGTCCGAGCGTTTTGCTGCAATGGCCAGTCCTCTTTCGCGTAGTATCTCTTTTGCCTTATCAAAATCGCCCTCGGCTTCAGTTAGAGCTTTTTTTACGTCTGCCAATCCGGCGCCAGTCATGGTGCGTAGTTTCTTGATATCTTCAATTGATATTGCCATTTTCTATTTCCTTTCGTTTTGTGTTTTAATAAAAATGAAAGCATTGATGAGCGTTTATGGGAAACAAACCTTTCAAGGAATTTCTCCCAGAGCACTCACCAATGCTCGACCTTAATGATGATTTGTTTTGTTTATTCTGCAGCTGGAGCTGTTTCTTCCGTTGCAGGTTCTACTTTCGGGGTTTCTGCCTTCTTGGCCGAAGTTCTGTCCTTGCGAGCTGCGCGGCGAGGTTTTGCTTCGCTGGCTTCTTCCTTCTGTTCGGCTGAGGCTTTCTCGTCGGCCTTTTCAACTTTGCGTTCTTCCAAGCCTTCAGCTATAGCAGAGCAGCAGGCGGCGAGAATCACTTCAACGGAGTCTCTTGCGTCGTCGTTGGCTGGGATAACGAAATCAATATTTTTCGGTTCGGAGTTGGTATCCACGATTCCAAATACAGGAATGCCCAAACGATTTGCTTCTTTCACTGCAATGTGCTCTTTCATCACGTCGACAACGAAGAGTGCTGAGGGCAGACGGGTGAGGTCTACGATAGAACCCAGATTCTTCTCGAGCTTGGCGCGCTGACGAGAAATCTGCAATAATTCGCGCTTGGATAGATTAGAATATGTTCCATCGCTCAATAATTTGTCGATGTTCGTCATTTTTTTCACAGCCTTACGGATGGTTGGGAAGTTTGTCAGCATCCCGCCGGCCCAACGTTCGTTTACGTATGGCATATTCACAGATTCAGCCTTTTCGGCAACGATGTCCTTGGCCTGTTTTTTAGTAGCGACGAACAGAATCTTCTTTCCGCTGCGTGCAATACCTTTCAGAGCTTCGGCAGCTTCATCGATTTTTGCTACAGTTTTGTGAAGATCGATAATGTGGATTCCGTTGCGCTCCATGAATATATAAGGAGCCATTGCTGGATTCCATTTACGGTGCAGGTGTCCGAAATGACATCCTGCTTGGAGTAGTTGGTCAAAACTTGTTCTTGACATTTTCTTTTCTTGATTTGTTGTTTACTTTCTTTTTAATTCTTTATTGACGGAATATGTCCGCTGGATTTTGTTAGAATCAATCGGAGAGTAGTCCACCCGATAAAAGGAGTCTCTCCGATTTAGATGCTAAACTTATGGTGTCTTTCTTCCAATGATTAACGCTTACTGAACTGGAAGTGAGCACGTGCCTTGGGTTGTCCTGGCTTCTTGCGTTCAACAACGCGACTGTCGCGTGTGAGGAATCCGTGATCTTTCAAGTTCTTCTTGTCGTCAGCGTTGACCTTCACCAAAGCGCGAGCAATTGCAAGTCTGAGTGCTTGGCTCTGACCTGTGAAACCGCCCCCATAGAGGTTGGCTTTAATGTCGTATTGGCCTTCAACTCCGAGCAACTGCAGGGGCTGCTTCACAACATACTGCAGAATAGCTGATGGGAAGAATTCTGTTAAGTCTTTCTTATTGATTATAATCTTTCCCGTACCTTCTTTCATGTAAATACGAGCTACGGCGCTCTTGCGGCGTCCGATTGTATTGATTACTTCCATCTTTATAACCTAAATTATTTATACTGGTTTATATCAATTACCTTGGGCTTCTGGGCTTCAAGTCCATTCAACTCGGCACCTTCGATTATGTGCAGATTGTTCATCAATGAACGACCGAGAATTCCTTTTGGAAGCATGCCCTTAATGGCATGACGAATAATTTTATCTATTCCGTTAGGTGATTTTCTCAGACGTGCAGGAGTATTGAAACGTTGACCGCCTGGATAGCCGGTATAGCGGGTGTAGATTTTATCGGTTTCCTTTTTGCCGGAGAACACGACTTTAGCTGCATTGACGATGATTACGTTATCGCCGCAATCAACGTGTGGTGTGAAGTTTGGCTTATACTTTCCACGCAACAACTTGGCAACTTTTGAACTGAGACGACCCACAATCTGGTCAGTGGCGTCAACAATAACCCACTCTTTCTTAGCTGTTTCCTTGTTGGCGGAAATAGTCTTATAACTTAAAGTGTCCATTCTGTGAAATTAAATTTTACTACTAAAAAACGTTTTCTAATTCTTTTGCTCATACGATTCACTAACCATGTTGCTCGGCCAAAAGCATGACACTATTAACACGCATGTGCTAAGGGCTCTAAGACTGCCCTCAATAATAATCGGTGCGCAAAAGTACACATTTAGGAAACTTTTGGAAATACTACCTTAAAAGCTAATTAGTCTTTTACGTAATATTAACGTGTTCTATATGCAAGAAAAATGGAAGTAAGAAATGCCGTAAGTGGTAACAAGGATAATATCTGGCATTCTGATAAGAATCTTTAGTGCTACTTTTGCAGACATTAAAGAAAGATGGGTAAATGACCAAAATTTTCAACACGGGCGAGACATCAGAGAGCTTGAGGGCCGAATATAACCCCGATGGTGGAACATTGCGGCGGGCGCAGTTACGCATGCTCGAAATGGCCATCTATCTGCAAGAAACTGCAAAGAAAATTGGTGTGCCGTGTCGACTAGATGGAGGGAATGTATTGGGCGCATTGAGACATGGAGGCTTCATTCCATGGGACGATGATATCGATATGGTGGTTGAAAGGAAGTATTTCAAGCAGCTTTGTGATTATCTCAAGGCGCATCCGCATGAGCAATTTGTGTTACAAGATAATTCCACCGACCCAGGCTTTTATAAGGAATGGGCATGTCTGCGCGATTTGAAAAGCGAGAATCTTAGTCATGATATTGAAAATAGCGCCGACCGTAGGATGCATGAGGCACAACGATTTCGTGGCTTGCATGTTGACATCTTTCCTTATGAAGGCAAAATGATTCCGTGGTTGCAGCATTTCGCGGCCAAGCTATCGGTGAATGTGAATCTGAAGTTCGCAGGTCGGTTTCCGCGTTTGGCGCAGGCGGCCTACAACATTCTGCATTACGTAGTCTTCCCTGTGTTTCGCAGCATAGGTAAACTTTTCGGCAATCCGGAGCTGTATATGCATTCTTACGGTGCGTGGTTTTACGAGCAAAATCCACGGCGATGTATGATTCCACATAAGGATATTGTTTTTGAAGGTTATACGTTTGAAGGACCGGCTGATGCCGACGAGCTTTGCCGTATCGCCTACGGAAATTACATGGAATTGCCACCTCGCGACAAGCGCGACAGGCATAAAGTCGATGTGATGTTTTACGATTAATATATAAACCAAGGAAAATGAATATAGCTGTCATCTTCGCAGGCGGTTCGGGGCTTCGCATGCACACCAAATCGCGTCCGAAACAATTTCTAGATCTCAATGGTAAGCCAATTATCATTTACACACTCGAGTTGTTCGACAATCATCCTCAAATTGACGCCATAGTCGTTGCTTGCATCGAAAATTGGATTCCGTTTCTGGAGAAACAACTCCGTAAGTTTGAAATTACTAAGGTGATAAAGGTTGTTCCGGGTGGAGAAACCGGTCAGCAATCTATTTACAATGCCCTATGCGCTGCTGAGAATGCCGGCACAGACGATTCCATCGTACTAATTCACGACGGAGTTCGTCCCCTCATAACCGAACAGACCATAACAGACAATATTAATAAGGTAAAACAATCGGGAAGCTGCATAACCTGTATTCCCGCCACGGAAACACTGGTAGTGAGGCAGACCGATGGCTCTTTAGAGATTCCGTCGCGTGCAGATTCGCTAATTGCTCGCGCTCCGCAAAGCTTTTTTTTGAAAGATATAATAGCCGCGCACAGGCGAGCATTGGCAGAAGGACGTAACGACTTTATTGATTCATGTACGATGATGAGTCAATACGGCTACAAACTAGGTACAATCATAGGGCCGATGGAGAATATAAAGATAACCACGCCAACCGATTTCTTTGTGCTACGCGCAATGATGAAGGTGCACGAAGACCAGCAGATATTCGGACTCTAAGCATGAACAAAATTATTAATGAAGACATCCGTTTGTTCGCCGAACGATTCAGTCTCGCCGACCAATTACGCGGATGCACAGTTGCTGTGACCGGTGCCACCGGGTTGCTCGGCTCCTGCATGGTGCGTTGTTTGCTGGCGTTGAACATCGAGCATAATTTAGGATTGAGAGTTTTGGCTGTGGTGCGTAGTCTGCAGAAAGCGCAACAGATGTTTGGAGATGAGAACGACAATTTAATTTTCCATATGCATGATTTTTCTGCCGATGCCCCCTTTTCCCCAACTGAAACGATTGACTATCTCATTCATTTTGCCTCTCCGACGGCATCAAAATATTTCGTCGAACACCCTGTTGAGACAATGAACACGGTTTACAACAGCTCGCGTGAGTTGTTGGAATATGCTCGGCAATGCAATCTTCAATCGATTCTACTTGCGTCCACGCTTGAAGTTTACGGAACGATTACCGACGATACCCATCCTCTCAAGGAGAACACCATGGGCGACCTCAATCCGATGGAAACGCGCAGTAGTTATCCGATGGCGAAGAGGGCAGCCGAAGCTTTGTTTCACAACTACGCAGTTCAATACGGTATCTCCGCAAAGGTTGCTCGCCTTGCCCAGACATTTGGGGCCGGCGTCGATAGCACCGACAACCGAGTATTCGCCCAATTTGCTCGAAGCATCATTGCCGGAAACGACATTATTTTACACACCGAGGGCAATCTTGCCCGATGCTATTGCTACACAACCGACGCCGTATCGGCAATGCTATTCATTCTACTAAGGGGCGAGTCAGGCGAAGCCTATAACGTAGCAAATCCAGAAACCTACATCTCTATTCGAGACATGGCCGAACTTCTTGTTCGCACTTTCAATCCGAAATTGAACGTCATAATCGAGTTAAAAGAAGGTCAAGGATATTCGCCGACAACCAAACTTCGCCTCGACACCACCCGAATCGAGTCTTTAGGATGGCGTCCTAACCACAACTTGCATTCAATGTTCGAACGACTCATCGAAAGCCTCCTATGAACATCTTTCAAAGACTACGCGAAACACTTTTTCGCGTCTACAATCGGCCCTCGCTCGGCCGTTGGGAACACGCGCCCCATCTCGAACGCCCCGTCTACGGGGTGTACCACATCATGCTTGGTCACGGTTGGCAATCGCTCGCCCAAGCCCAATTCCGTTCGCTCAAAAGCAGCGGACTCCTCGATGCATCCAACAAGCTTTTTGTGAGTTGTATAACAACCGAACATGGCAATGAACAAGATTTGAAGGCTGTGCTCAACAGTCAGAAAGTCGAAATAATCTCCAGCACCGACAATCAGAAGCGTTATGAGTACCCCGCACTAGAGTTCATCAAGCAACTTTGTGATTCGGAAGACTGTTTCGTTTACTATTTTCACTCGAAAGGCATATCCTATCAGGCAATCGATTCCAGCGACAGACTATTCCGTTCATTCTGTCGAAAAATCGTAGCATGGCGTGAGATGCTGGAGTACTTTATTTTCAATAAATGGCACGTGGCCGTGAATGTGCTGGCAACCGAATACGATACTTACAGTGCATACCGATGGCCGCCAAGGAATTACACAATGTATTCGGGAAACTTCTGGTGGGCAACTGCCGAGCATATTCGCCGTTTGCCAGCTTTCAACACCTCCGTTATTGAGTCAAACAGGTTCTACTCCGAGGTTTGGCTATTTGAAAAGCAACACAGGCAGTTCTCTGCATTCGATACAATTGCCGATCTTTATTTCGTTCGGCTTCCCCGATCGATATACGCAGGTGCGCGTACCAGGCTAATCGACGCAATAACCTTTGTTGCAACCTACAACTGGCGTAAGTTTCAAAAGCACGCACTTAATCTCAACTACAAACAACGATGTCAAAAACGTTTCCAACAACTTAAAGACTAATGGACGTAATAGTAATTTTCAACGGACTCGGCAACCAAATGTCGCAATATGCCTTCTATCTGGAAAAGAAACTCCGAAACAGGCAAACAACATATTTCGTTCTAAATCCTCGGTCAACGTATGAACTCGAGCGATTATTCGGGATTCCTTATCGGTCAAATCTTATGTGCCGAATGATATACAAATTGCTCGACAAGGCATATTTTTCAAATCACCTTCGACTCAAAAAGATTCTCCGAACAGCTCTCAATGCTGTTGGAATCAGGCTAATAGTCGAACCAATCACTCGCAACCACAGTCTTTCCAATTTCACGCATCACCCAGGTCTAACTTTCTACCGTGGTGGATGGCATTCCGAGCTTAACTTCACGTCGGTGGTTACAGAGCTGCGACGCAAATTTATTTTTCCACCCTCGGACGATGAGGAGTTTAAACGCATATCTGCTCTTATAATACGAACACAAAGCATTTCGCTACACATTAGGCGCGGAGACTATCTGGACTACAGTGAATACCAAGGCGTTTGTACGGAAGAATATTATGAACGGGCAATTGAATATATCCGTTCGCATGTCGAGAATCCTGTATTTTTTGTTTTCTCAGACGACAAAGAATATGCAATCAATAAATTTTCTGGCGACGATGCTTTCCGAATAGTCGACTTCAATACTGGTGAAAACTCATGGCGCGACATGCAACTAATGTCTTTATGTAGGCATCACATTCTTGCAAACAGCACTTTTAGTTGGTGGGGAGCATGGCTCGACTCTGCACCTGAAAAAATAGTTTTACATCCAATCTACCACATGCGCGATGTTCCGACGCGCGATTTTTATCCACACAACTGGATTGGAATTTCAGGCGAATAATTATCACGATAATAACATGCCGTACAGGTGTTTTTCTTTGTTATAACCATAATGGCCAAACGTATTTGCGTTTGGCCATTATGGTTATAATTGAATTTTTAAGCTTTGTCTTCTCCCGGGTCTTCTTCTCTTCCAGGCTTAGGAGTTTTATCAGGGTCGGTATCTTTATTATCTTTCTCATTCTTTTTTCCACCCTTCTTTTTCTCCTCTTCTTTCTTTTTATCTCTCGCATTTTTACGCTGACTGGCCCCTTGTTTATATATAGTTGCAGTCTCGTAAATAGCTTGATTTATATTATCAATTAAAGTTGATATAATATTCCTGTCTGCATCACTTGCAACAATATATGCTGTTTCAATGTGAGTAAGAATAGAATTGGTGAAATCATCGGCTTGCTTACGAATAGTCTTACTATTCGGCAAATTGTCTGATGCAATAGTGTTAGCACGCTCAACACGAATTGTTTTGAATTCTTGATTTAGATGCTCAAGCATTACTATATGTGTATTTACTCCTATAGTCGACGCATCGCCAAATGGTTCAGGCTTCATTAGGTCTACAACCAATCCATCGATATGCGAAGTCTGCTCGGAGATATTCTCATATTGTAAACCTTTATATGCTTTAACTATCGGGAATAATCTTTGACCTGCTTCAGCTCTTTCTTTTATAGGAGAAAGTCTCGCACTTCTTATTTCAGAGAATAAAGAAGTAATTACTTTTCCTCTCTCATAATGTTTCTTTCTCAATCTTATAGTTGTTTCAGAGTCAGAAACAACACGTGCAAGGTCTTGTTCAATGTCTATAACCTTTTTCCATGCAATAAGGTCATCAGCTTCAAGTAGAATTTTTTCTGGAGGCATTTTAGAGATTAATGCATAGAGTCGTGATTGCATGTCGGCATGTAGTCCGAGCGTTAGTCGGTTACTACGAGTCTCTTCGATTTTTTTTATCGGCTTCATAATCAATTATTTTAAGTTATTAATTCTATTATCTATTTCATAGGCAGACTTAATGTATATCTGACATTGGCAAAAGTAATAAAAAAATAATTTATCAATACTCTTCGATTAATTTTTTTTCGAGCATAATGAATGCAATATATTTCCCAACAATTATTTTCCAGTTTTTTTGTACATCAAGTCATATGATAAATAGTATTCTGATATATGTTTTTAATTTGGAATAAATTATTGATGATAAAACTAATGTGTGTTTTAACTCATATAAACTACTTGATATAAAAACATACATATGTTTTTGACTGCAGAGGCTCTTTGAATACAAAACAAACATGTGTTTTAGTTCAAAGAGTCTCTGTAATGTTAAATCGCATGTATGTTTTATAATCAAAGAGTCTCTTGAATCTTAAAACATACGTATGTTTTATAATCGCAGAGCATATTTGAATTAAATCATACCTTTGTTTAGTATATCTGGAGTATCTTTGATTGTAAAACAGACGTATGTTTTGCAATCAAAGAGACTCATTGATTAAAAACACATGTGTGTTTATCGTTTCAAGAGTCTCATCGATTGATAAACACATGTGTGTTTAGTATCAAATATATTTTTTAGAATTAAAACGTATATATGTTTTATGTTTGTTTCTAATCTTCGATTAGAAAACATATATATGGTTATTGACTAAAATTATTTATCTTTGCATATAATGACTAATACTTATATGTTATAAATGGATAGACTAATAAACATAATCATCGATGAATTACAGTTGTTGTCAACCGATGAAAAACGGAATATATTGCCACGGTTCTTTAAAACCGGTAAAGGTGAATATGGCGAGGGAGATAAGTTTCTGGGAGTTTCTGTGCTAGATGTTCGTAAAGTAGCTAAGAATCATAAAAATGCTACGATAAACGAACTTACTGAAATGATGCAATCAGAGTGGCACGAGGTTAGATTATGTTCACTTCTTATAATGGTCGAACAATTTAAGAAGACCGATGATGAAGGCAGGAAAAGGATTGTAGATTTCTATCTAACAGTCACAAATAGAATTAATAACTGGGATTTGGTAGATTTGTCATGCCCGGCTATTATAGGAGAATATTTGCTAAATCGCTCGCATGACTTATTGTATAGGCTTGCAGAAAGTAGTTTGTTGTGGGAAAATAGAATTGCAATCGTGTCGACAATCATATTCATTCGTCAAGGACAACTGGAAGACACGTTTAATCTTTCAACAAAAATGATGAATCATCCACACGACCTTATGCATAAAGCAATTGGATGGATGCTCCGCGAGGCTGGTAAACGCGATGAATCCAGGCTATACAACTATGTTAAAACATACCGTCTGGAAATGCCTAGAACAATGCTTCGGTATGCTATCGAAAAGTTCGATAAAAATGTTAGAGCCGAATTGATGAAGCGCGATATATAACGCGAATATCTGCGGCGTAAAAATCAGCCGAAAAGAGCCCGTAATGCCTCTTCGACTTTGCGCACCGGATGTAGTTCTATATTGAATTTATGGGTTAATCCTTGAATATTGTATTTGGGGATAATAATGTGACCGAATCCGAGCTTTTCGGCTTCGGCAATTCGTTGTTCGATACGATTCACTGGACGAACTTCACCGCTCAAACCAACCTCGCCGCACAAGCACCAACCTTTCTCGATTGGCGTGTCGACGTTCGACGATAATATGGAAGCAATAACGCTAAGGTCCATTGCCATGTCGGTGACACGCAATCCGCCTGCTATATTGATAAAAACATCTTTCTGCATAATCTTAAATCCAACACGCTTCTCAAGAACAGCCAAAAGCATGTTAAGCCGTTTTTGGTCGAATCCTGTTGCAGTGCGTTGCGGCGTACCGTAGGCTGCCGATGATACTAGAGCCTGGGTTTCTACAAGAAACGGACGGATGCCCTCAATAGCGCTCGAAATTGCAACGCCTGACAAACCGTCATGCGAATCGGTGAGCAGAAGTTCCGACGGGTTCTCAACTTGCCGAAGACCAGTTTGAACCATCTCATATATACCAAGCTCGGATGTCGAGCCAAACCTGTTCTTGATACTTCTAAGAATTCTGTACATATAATGCTGGTCGCCTTCGAACTGGATAACAGTGTCAACGATGTGTTCAAGAATCTTTGGACCTGCGATGCTTCCCTCCTTGTTTATATGACCAATCAATACAACCGGAACGCCACTCGTTTTGGCAAAACGAAGCAAGGCTGCAGCACATTCGCGAACCTGAACAATGCTTCCAGGGCTGCTTGCAACCTCGTCGGTAGCTATTGTCTGTATGGAGTCGATAACAACAAGTTCTGGCTGCACTTCCCGAATATGATTGAATATCTGTTCGAGCGACGTTTCAGATAGGATTTCTATCTGCGAAGGGATGTCGTTGGTTATTCGCTCGGCTCGCATCTTTATTTGATGCGGACTTTCTTCGCCGCTGACATATAAAACCTTTAATTGAAGGTTGAGAATCGTTTGGAGAGTGAGCGTACTCTTTCCAATGCCAGGTTCACCGCCTAAGAGAACGATGCTGCCTGGCACTAGCCCACCGCCGAGAACTCTGTTCAGCTCTGAATCGTGCATGTCGATTCGTGGATCGTCCTGCGCCGATATTTCCCGGAGCCTTTGAGGTTTGTTCTCGTTGTGTGCCGCCATTCGCCCGCTCGATAAGCCCGCTAGCTGCGCTGCATTTCTGGCCCCCGAAGTGGCATCGGATGCCGATATTTTTATTTCCTTGAATGAATTCCACTCGCCGCAGCTCGGACATTTTCCGATCCACTTTACACTTTCCTGTCCGCAATTGCTACATACGTATGCTATCTTGTCTTTTGCCATGACTGAATAAAATTTTTTGTTGAAACATCGATTAAAAAGTACCGGGCCCATGCAACAATAGATTGTGTTGCAGAGCCCGGCGTATGATTGATTCGTGTTTTGAGGTATATATGTTGGGGAATTGCTTTGCCCGAATGCTGTTTTCAGATGAGCTACGAGAAGTCGACATATTCGCCCTCGTCGTCGGATATAATCTTGCGGTTGCGCTGCGATTCCGACCGGCTATCAATGATGATATTCCCATCCGCATTCGGTTTCGGCTGGTTGTTTCTGCCAGTTCTATCACCCGGTCGGAACTTTCGACTTGTGTCGCGAATCTGTCTATAAAACGATATGGCTATAGACAAGATGATGATGAAAAATCCAATAAAGATAAAGAAGATGAAACTGAGAAAAATCATTGATTTACTTGTTAATCCTGATAATTGAAGAGAGAACTACGTACCATGCGATGATTATCGCGAATGCTGAAATGCCGAAAATAACGATGAGCGGAATGCAGCTTAGTAGGAACACGTAGCGTACCTCGTTGCCGCGCCATCCCCACTGTTTGAACTTGAGGGCGAACATTGGAATCTCAGCTATCATGAGCCAAGAACTCAAAGCCACGCCTGCGATAATAGCTAAAACTGCCAACGGACAGCTTTCGAGCCATGATCCAGCACCTACAATGAGTGCTCCCCAGAAAAGAGCATTTGCGGGAGTGGGCAAACCAATAAATCCAAGGGCTTGACGTTCGTCGAGATTGAATTTAGCCAGTCGGAGGGCCGAAAATGCAGCCATGACGAAGGCCACGAAGGGTAGCCAAGGACGGGCTGGCTCGAGGAAAACAGGGTAATCCATTGTGCAAAGCATGCTGAACACGATGCTAGCAGGTGCCAACCCAAAAGTTATGTCGTCGGCAAGTGAATCGAGTTCTTTTCCTATTGGTGAACTCACGCCGAGAAGTCGGGCGCTCATCCCGTCGAAGAAATCAAACGTAGCACCAATGATTATCCAGGTCAAAGATATCTCAGCATTTCCACCAAAAGCAAAAGCGGTTGCTATGCAACCCGAAATGAGGTTGCAGCATGTGATTGTGTTGGGGATGTGTCTTTTGAGGCTCATGTTTTGTGAGAGGTTGGGATTGGGGTATAGGATGTGTGAGGCTAACTTAGTTTAGCTATGACGGTATGGTCGCCTGTGGTGTGTTGTCCCATTTTGACGCATACTTCTGAGTCTATTGGGAGAAAGACGTCGACACGGCTTCCGAGCTTTATGAATCCCAGGTGCTCATCGATGTAGCATTCTTCACCCTCTTTGGCATATGTGACAATACGTCGTGCTACGGCTCCCGCAATTTGTCGGCACAGTACATCGCGGCCGTCGGGAGTTGTGAGCATGGTATCAGCGTGTTCGTTCTCGTCGCTCGCTTTGGGCAACCATGCCTTGTAAAACTTGCCATTGAAATGCTTTACGAACTTTACCTTCCCGTCTACAGGAAACCAGTTTGCATGAACATTCCATAGGCTCATGAAGATGGAAATCATCAAACGTCTGTCGTGGAAATATTCATTCTCTTCAATCTCTTCAATCACTACGACATGACCGTCAGCCGGGGCTACCACAATCTTTTCAGTGTCATCTCCAGGAAAGTATCTTACCGGGGCTCTGTAGAAATTAAGAACTATTCCATAGGCGATGCTAAAGATTGCAATGAAAATCCAAAAAGGGAGTTTACACGAGGGGATTGTAAACCATAAAATAAGCGCAACAAGCATAATGCTTATTCCGCCGTAAAGTAGTTGTTTTGTTCCTTCTCTATGTATTCTGATTTTCTTAAGCTTCCTCTTGATTTTTCCCATAGCGTGTGTTGAGCTAACCTTTTGTTTGATGCAAAGATACTTCTTTTTTATAAGCTAACAAGTTTTAATTTTAATCTTTGGAAGTGTGTGCCATTCACTGTACCTTTGGGACTAATTTTTCAGAACCTTATGGAAGATTTCGTTCACCTTCACGTTCATACCCATTATTCTATTCTAGACGGCCAATCGAAGATTTCATATCTTGTAGATAAGGCAGTCAAGAATGGTATGAAAGGTATGGCCATAACAGATCATGGTGTGATGTTCGGCATTAAGGAATTTTCGGATTATTGTGTGCGAATAAATAAAGGACGAAAAGAGCGCGGCGAGAAACCATTCAAACCTATTTTCGGTTGCGAAATGTATGTGGCGC
>ERZ773067.374-NODE-374-length-27510-cov-11.531124_pt1 | contig 27510 bp, 29 predicted proteins | sample MGYA00580622_ERZ773067 | MGnify/ENA primary metagenome ERZ773067 (study PRJEB29015, sample SAMEA2737998) | human oral metagenome | biome: human oral; feature: human-associated habitat; material: dental | place: China | collected 2113 ...
GTCACCACATAGATCTCACTCATATTTCGAACCTACCTCTCTATTGGCTCAATGATAATCTGACCATCCCTGACATAGGCACGCTCTGCCTTGCCTGCGTCCTCCAAGTCATCCGGCGGACGCGCGACATAGTTCGCGATGCGAATCTGCGTCGGCATCAGATGATCGGCTATGATAAATGCTGTCGAATCCCCCGCGGCCCCCGCGTGCACCACGCCGCGGCAGGTACCGCGAATATCCACACTGCCGCCCGCCGTAATCTGCGCGCCGGGGTTGACATTGCCAAAGACAATGACGGAGCCCTCTGTCTCAATCGCCTGTCCGCCGCGCAGCGTCTTGTCAACGACAAGCATACGCTGCAGTTCCGGCGTATCCGCTCCCTCCTGCGGCTGCGGCGGAGCGGATTGTGTCTCTGCAGGAGCAGGCGGCGGGGCGACAGGCTCCGGCTTTGCCAGACGGCAGATCAGCCCGTGTGTTCGAAAGAGCTCCTGCATCTCTGCGAGTTCTTCCTTCGAGAAGCGATCCCGCGGAACGCGCACAAGCGTTCCGCGAAGGAAAAAGCCTGAGCCCGAGTCCAGCTTTCCCCCCAGTTCCGCCATGATCTCCGAAAAGGCCATATCGGGGGGGAAGCCGAGCATGAGCCCGCCGTTTTCCCCTTTGATCTTGATCTTATCCTCGCTCATTTCCGTCCCTCACTTGTTCCCTACACTCTGCGGCACGCGGTTCAGATGGAAAGCAGCCTCCATGATCTTTCGTCCGATCGGCACCGCCGACAGTGAACCAAAACCACCCTGTTCCACAATGACTGCCACGACAATGTTCGGATTCACATAGGGTCCGTACGCCACGAACCATCCGTGGTCACGCCCTTGTGAATTTTCCGCCGTACCCGTCTTGCCCGCAATATCAATCGGAAATCCGGCGAATACGCCCGCCGCCGTTCCGATCTTCGTCACTTGGTGCAGCCCGTCCTGTACGCGGCGCAGGACAGATGGATCCACATCAAGTTCCGAGAGCAGTTTCGGCTGAACCTCGCGTACCGTATTTCCATTTACATCCACAATGCGCTGTACAAGATGGGGCTGATAGCGCTTACCGTTCGCCGCAACCTCTCCCATGACCATTGCTGCCTGCAAGGGTGTCACAAGATTGAACCCCTGCCCGATTGCCGCATCGAATGTCTCCGAAAGATACCACTCGCCGTCCTCGTAGTTGTCCGCCTTGTACTTGCGGTTCGGTACAAGTCCCTCCGCCTCATACGGAAGGTCGATCCCCGTGCGGGCGCCGAGTCCGAACATCCGCGCATACCGCTCGAGTGCGTCAACGCCGAGGCGATTGCCCATCTCGTAGAAGTACACGTTGTCCGAATGCGCCATTGCCTCCTGAAAGCTGATCCAGCCAAGTGCCTCGCCGCCCGCGTTGGTCTTGGGAATGATCCAGTGCTGTCCGGAGTCAAATATCTTCTCCTGCGGTGTCACCTTATGCTCTGCGAGTGCCGCCGTGCCCGTCACAATTTTGAACGTCGAGCCGGGCGGATATTCGCCCGTAATCGCCTTGTTGTCCATTGGGTGATAGGGGTTGTTGTTCAGGACATTCCAATTCTGCGTCGAGATGCCGCCCGCGAAGAGATTTGGGTTGAACGCGGGGCGGCTGACCATCGCGAGCACTTCGCCCGTCTGCGGATTCATAACCACTGCCGCCGCCGCATGTGCGTGCACCGCAGCAAGCTGCGCATCCACCGCCTGCTCTGCCGCTTCCTGAATATCCTTGTCGATTGTCAGGATGAGATCATGCCCCGGCACGGGTGACTGACGGCCGAGCAGCTGGATCGGACGTCCGGACACATCCACCTCCACCTGATCGCCGCCGTTGATGCCGCGCACATCCTTGTCATAGATGCGCTCCAGGCCAAACTTGCCGATGATGTAGCCGGACTTGTACCCCTCGTCCTTGCGCCGCTCCAGTTCCTCCTCGTTGATCTCACTCACATACCCGAATACATGCGCCGCATACTCTCCATAAATATAATCACGAATCGGCAGAACCTCGATCACAACGCCTGGGTAGTCATCCTTCTGCTCTTCAATGATCGTGACAATATCCGGCAGTACATCGCTCTTGATGCGGATGGGGTCAAAACCGACGTGCGCGTCGATCTTGCGTTGAATTTCATCCACAGGTACATGGATCAGCTTAGATACGCGCGCAATTACTTCGGGCGAGATTGGCTCCGTCAAGGGGAGCAGCGAAACGGCAAAGCCGGGACGGTTCGTCACGAGGAGTTTGCCGTTCCGGTCATAGAATGTCCCGCGTGCCGCCTCCGCCGGTATGATGCGGATTCGGTTGCCCTCGGCCAGACGTGCATAGAGCTCACCGTCATAGACTTGCAGATAGCCCGCCCGCCCGATCAGAACGGCGATGATGAGCACAATCACAAAGCTCAGGAATTGCAGGCGTCCGCTGAAATCTTCATGTTCGTTCACAAGTTTACTCCGAAAATCTCCTTATCGCTTCGGATCACGTACACGTTTGTCCAGTTGAAATGTTGCCCAGTGAATCGGATACGCAAAGATCAGCTGGAACAGGAGCAGGATAAAAAGCACACGCCCCATGTGCAGGAACAGATTGAAGTGATACCCGAGCAGATACACAAGCAGCGCTGAAATCACATATTTGGCAAAAGTTGCTGCGACCGACGCCGTAATCGGCAGAAAGAACTGTTCCTTGAACACGCGATCCGAAAACCGCCCGAAAAAGAGCCCGATCAAAGTCAGTGTAAAGGCGTTCAAGCCAAAGAACGCCCCCATACTGAGATCTTCCATCAGCCCCAGTGCAAATCCGATAAAGCCGCCCCATACACTGCCGCGCAGGAATGCATAGGAAACCGTCGCGAGGAGAAGCAGATCCGGCACAATCCCATAGACGGCAATCAGCGGCAAAAACGAAAACTGCAGCACAAACAGAGCGATAAAAAACACGAAAAAGAACTTATATCTCTTCACTTCCCCGCCGCCTTTGCCTGTTCCGCAGAGAACTGTGCCGCCGCAGCCGCCCCCGGACTGAGCGGCGCGGGCTGAATCGGCGCGGGAGGAGCCTCACGCGATGCCGTGATGATCGCTACATCTTCGAGACGCTGAAAATCCACGGCTGTCTCAATGAGCGCGACCTTCAGAAGCCCCGTGTCATCGCTGCGCTGCGAGACAATGTGCCCTACGGGAATGCCTTTCGGATAGATCCCGCCGAAGCCGGACGTGATGACGACATCACCGTCCTGCACATCTGCGTTGCGCGGGATGTTCACCATCTGCGGCATATAGGGGTTGTCCATCGTCCCCGTAACAATGCCCGTCACGCGTGATTCTGAACGCTGCACCAACGTCCCCACCGAGGAGCGAACATCGAGAATGAGCTGCACCTTGGACGAGAGCGGAGCAACCTCCGTCACGCGCCCCACAAGTCCCTTGCCCGTGACCACGGGCATATTCTCACGTACCCCGTCCTTTGAGCCGCGATCTACCACGATCGTACTCGTCCAGAGAGCTGCATCCCGCCCAATGACACGCGCCGCAAGGAGATCAAACTGATGCGCTGCCTGCTTGTACGCCAAGAGCTCGCGCAGACGCACATTCTCTGCCGCATATTCCTCTGCCATCGTATTCTGCTGACGCAGCTGCTCAATCTCATTTTTGAGCATTTTATTCTGCTCGTGCACCGTGGCGATTTCCCACAGATTCGACGTCATATGCTGAATCTGCTGCCCCCCATAGGAAAATGCCATCTCAAAGGGAGCAAGCACCGTTCCAACCGTACTCGTCGACGCAGTCGCCTGAAAGCGCCCGCGTGCAGCAAAGAAGATGATGCAGAAGAGAGCGAGCAGGACAAAAAGCAGAGCCCAGATTTTGCGCCCCGACTTTCTTGCTCGTCCAATTCGATCAATCATTGCTTCAATTTCTTCGAGGACATGACAACACTCTTGAGCAGCCCGATGTTCTCAAGCGTACGCCCCGTTCCCTCGCCGACGCAGGAAAGCGCCTCCTCGGAAACGAGCACGGGCATGCCCGTTTCGTGCGAAAGGAGCTTATCCAGATTCATGAGAAGCGCACCGCCGCCCGTCATCATAATGCCATGATCCATGACATCCGCTGCAAGCTCCGGCGGTGTCTTTTCGAGGGTGCCCTTAACGGCATCAATGATCTTGTAGATCGGCTCATTCAGCGCCTCACGGATCTCCTTCGCATGGATTGTCAGCGTCTTGGGCAGGCCGCTCACAAGGTCACGTCCGCGAATATCCATCGTACGATCCGTATCGGGCGTCACAATCGCCGTTCCGATCGTGATCTTGACCTCCTCCGCCGTGCGCTCGCCGATCATGAGGTTATACATACGTTTGATGTACTGCACAATCGAAGAGTCCATCTCATCGCCGCCGATGCGGATGGAGCGGCTCGTCACGATACCGCCGAGAGAGATGACGGCAATCTCTGTTGTGCCGCCGCCGATATCGACGACCATACTGCCCGTTGCCTCCTCCACTGGAAGCCCCGCACCAATCGCGGCCGCCATCGGCTCCTCGATCAGATACGCCTCACGCGCACCTGCCTGCTGCGCCGCATCAATGACCGCTCGCTTTTCGACCTCCGTCACGCCGGATGGAACACCGACCACAACGCGCGGACGCACAAACGATTTCGACCGCATTGCCTTGCGGATGAAGTATTTGAGCATTGCCTGCGTCACGTCGAAGTCTGCGATTACGCCGTCCTTCATCGGACGAATGGCAACAATGTTGCCGGGCGTACGTCCGATCATCTGCTTGGCCTCCTCACCAACGGCAAGCACATCTCCGGAATCACTCTTTATCGCAACAACGGACGGCTCGCGCAGAACGATTCCGCGCCCCTTGACATGCACCAATGTGTTCGCCGTACCGAGGTCAATCCCCATATCATTTCCACCAAAAAGACCAAACATTGTAAGAGGAGTCTCCTTCCATCAACTGCGATGTCTAACGTTCTATAATTCCATATGCACTGCCCATAAGACGTGCAGAACCAGTATAGCATAAGCAAACTTATTTTTCCATGAGATTTTACGATATGCAGTGCTCTTTGCATCGCTTTTTATTCTGTTAGGACGTTATGGCTATCTTCCTTGACGGCGGAAGGTCTTTCCTCTATAATGAAAACATGACTGTGCACTGTAGAAGGAGACGGAAGCGAATGGACATTCAATCAAGGCTGCTGACTGTGGATTTTTATAATTGCAAAGCCGAAAAGTGCAGCGATGAGAACGCACTTCGCACCAAGGTCTCCAAAGCCCTCACGGAACTGGACTTCGTCCCCCTGCAGATCATTACAGATGTGCAGGAGAGCGGTCACATCTCCCTAATGGCACTTCTGCCGGACGGACATCTGGCGATTCATGTCCACCCCGAGCTTCGTCATGTTTCACTCGACATTTATCTCTGTGCAGAGGATGCCGAACTCGACCCAATTGCGCACGTCTTGCGCAAGGCATTCCAACCCGAAAAGACGAAGAGCACACATCTCCGGCGCGGCGACTTCCGCTCCCCCGCCGAGATTCGCCCCAAGACGACAACGCGTGTCGCCCCTATCCGCAAGATCAAGAGCACGGGCGCAAAGGTCATCCGTATCCTCGCGCGGCGCAACCGCGGATAAAAATTAAAAAAGTGATATGCGCTGACTTCTCAGCGCATATCACTTTTTTTAATGCAATCATTCTATATCAGTTTTGTACCTCATGTACCCGCTGGCACTCAGGGCAATAGCCGAAGAAATACATCTGCTGCGAAACAATGCGGTAGCCTGTGACCGATGCCACATTCTTATCGAGCGAGGGCAAAGAGGCGATGGGGACATCTGCCACCTTGTCACAGGCGATGCAGCGGACGTGTGGATGTGCAGAGATGTCCGCATCGTAGCGGAATGCCTCCTCACCCACGTTCAGTTCGCGCACGATGCCAATCTCGCAGAATGCGTCGAGCGACTTATAGACCGTAGCAAGGCTCATCGTCGGATAGTTTGGACGCAGCTCCTTGTAAAGCGTCTCCGCCGTCGGATGCTCCTTCGTCGCAGCAAGCGCCGCATAGACGGCGAGCCGCTGCGGTGTCACCTTCTTCTTGTTCTGCCGGAGGATATCCGTAACCTCATTCAGTGTCAGCATCATCTGTTCTCGCATAATCATTCCTACTTCTCATGTTTCCAAAACTAAAATCATTATTATTTATGTATCATAATACTCTATCCGAAAACTCCTGTCAATAGTCCTGTCATATTCCTTTGACAGAAATCTTTCCTTTACTTTTGCGCTGTTCAAAAATCATGCTATAATGGGGGCACTGAAACAGAAAGAAAGGGTTGATCCCATGCGTATTTCCGATATCCCAGCCGCGATTGCGGGCGAACTCTCCATCCGTCCGCAGCAGGTCGAATCCGTCATCACACTGCTCGATGACGGCAACACGATCCCTTTCATCGCACGCTACCGCAAGGAGGCGACCGGCTCTCTTGAAGACGAGACACTGCGCCAAGTGGAGACACGCCTCACGTATCTGCGCAGCCTCGTCAAACGGCAGGAGGAGATCCTCGCACGCATCGAGGACCAGGGCAAGCTGACAGATGAACTGCGCACATCTATCGAGGCAGCCGAAAAACTTCAAACCCTCGAAGATCTCTACCGCCCCTACAAGCAAAAAAAGCGCACGCGTGCCTCCGTCGCACGTGCGCGGGGATTGGAAGGACTGGCAAATACGATGCTGCTCCAACGAGAGACAAAAGGAGCACCCGAGGATATCGCAGCTCCCTATGTAAATACAGAGCAAGAGGTGCCGAGCACGGCCGACGCACTTGCAGGGGCTCGCGACATCCTCGCAGAGACCATCATGGATGACGCGGAGCTGCGTCGCCTGATGCGCGAGAAATTTTGGAAGAACGCCGTTCTCGAGACTGCACTCGATGCCGAAGCAGAAGATGCACAGGTGTTTCAGATGTACGACGGCTATAGTGAGCCCCTCCGCACACTGCCCTCACATCGCATTCTCGCAATCAATCGCGGCGAGAAAAAAGGCTGTCTCTCCGTCCGCATTGTCGTCAACCACGATGCCAATATCGAATGGATCTACAAGCGTATTTATGCACGCCCATCGATCTTTGCGGACGAGCTGCACGCGGCGATTGAGGACGGCTACAAGCGTCTGCTCGTTCCCGCACTGGAACGCGAACTCCGCACCCAATTGACTGAGGCCGCTGAAGAGAAAGCGATTGCCGTATTCGGACACAATCTCCGTCAGCTCCTCCTGCAGCCGCCGCTTGCCGGACATACGGTTCTGGGGCTTGATCCTGGTTACCGCACGGGCTGCAAGGTGGCTCTTGTCGACGCAACGGGCAACGTCCGTGCGAGCGGTGTGATTCAGCTCACGAGGAGTGACGGCGAGCGCAAGACTGCGGCGCAGAGTCTGCTGCGGCTCATCAAGGCGCACGGCGTCACCCTCATCTCCATCGGCAACGGAACGGCATCCTACGAAACAGAGCAATTCGTCGCCGCGCTGATTCGAGACAACAATCTAAAGGATGTGCACTATCTCATTACAAACGAAGCAGGTGCCTCCGTCTACTCCGCCTCACAGCTCGCTAAGGAAGAACTGCCCGACTACGATGTCACGATTCGCGGTGCAGTCTCCATCGCACGGCGCGTACAGGATCCACTCGCAGAACTCGTCAAGATCGACCCGCAGGCGATCGGTGTCGGACAGTACCAGCACGATGTCAGCCAGAAAGAGCTCAAAGAGACACTGGATGCAACCGTTGAGGATGCCGTGAACCACGTCGGCGTCGATCTCAACACCGCCTCCCCTGCCCTGCTGAATCGAATTGCGGGCATCAACTCAGCCATTGCGAAGAACATCGTTGCCTACCGCAATAAACACGGCCGCTTTGCAAGCCGCAAGGCACTGCTCAGGGTTTCACGTCTCGGTGATGCCGCCTTTACCCAGTGTGCAGGCTTCCTGCGCATCTACGACGGGGAGACCCCTCTCGACAGCACCGCCATCCATCCCGAATCCTACGAGCTTGCACGCTCCATTCTCACGGAGCTTGGCGCATCGGAGGAGGATCTGCACGACCGAACAAAGCTCCCCGCCCTCGCACTCAAAACGGCACAGACCGAGGCGGCATCCCTTGCGAAAAAACTCGGCGCAGGTGTGCCGACGGTCACGGATATATTGAAGGCAATCGCACGCCCCGGACGCGACCCGCGTGAGGATCTGCCCGCACCGCTCACGCGGCAGAACATCGTGAAGCTCTCCGACCTCGCCGTCGGTACCATCCTGCCCGGTACCGTCCGCAATATTACAGATTTCGGCGCGTTCATTGACATCGGTCTGAAACAGGCGGGGCTGCTCCACATCTCCGAGATGAGCTATCGCCGCGTGCGTCACCCGCTTGACGTGCTCGCTGTCGGCGATGCCCTCGACGTTATGATCATCAGCATTGACGAGGCACGCGGGCGCATCGGCCTCTCTTTGAAACGCATGGAAAAGGAAAAGGCGCGCGCATGAATCTGCTCGAACAAACGATATCTGCCATCACAGTTCCTGATGATATGATTGCTGATGCCGTAAATCGTGCACAGAAGGAGCAGATGAGGGAGGATTTCGGACGGCTGACCCCCGCTCTGCTCAAATACATTCGCATCACAGGCGAGCGCCATCCCGCACCCCCACAGACGAGCATCATCATCTCCTGCGCCGACCACGGCGTTGCTGCCGAAAGCGTCAGTGCCTATCCGCCCGAGACGACGCAGAACATGATGCGCAACTATCTCATCGCGCACGGTGCGGCGGCAAATGCAGCAGCAAACTACGCAGACGCCGCACTCATCGTCGCCGATCTCGGCGTGAATATGGAATGTGCCGACATTCCGGGACTGCTGCACTTCAGCGTTGCACGCGGCACGGCGAATATGACAAAAGGGTCTGCCATGACACGCGCGCAGGCAATACAGTCCATCGAAACGGGCATTGCGCTCGCAAATGTGCGTGCCGATGCGGGCGACGGCTGTATTCTGCCCGGCGAGATGGGGATCTCCAACACAACCTCGAGTGCCGCCATTGTTGCGGCATTCCTCGGGCTGAGCGCCGAGGAGGTCACGGGACGCGGCGCGAACATCTCCGACGCGCGGCTCGCGCATAAGATCGAGATCGTCCGCCGTGCACTCGCGGTCAACTGCCCTGACCCGCATGATGCCTTAGACGTATTGGCTAAGGTGGGAGGGTTCGAGCTTGGCTGCATCGCAGGGCTGATTCTCGGTGCTGCTGCGCGGCGTATGCTCGTCGTCCTCGACGGTGCAAATACGACATCGGCAGCATTGATCGCACAATCCCTTGCACCAAGCTGCGTACACTACATCCTCGCGTCGCACTCCTCGCTGACGGAACACTCCCACCCACACGCGCTGCACCGCCTCGGGCTAACGCCCATGCTGCGTCTCGACATCCGTCTGAGTGAGGCGGCGGGCTCGTCGATCGCACTGCGCATGCTGGGACAGATGTTGGCAATATGGGAGGCAGTGGATGCGTCTGTCGATCCGTCCCTTCCACCGCGCATAGCCCGCTCCCCCTTCCCTGCAGATGAGGCAGTCTGTCATAGCGCAATATCAGCTTCCCCTGCCCCCCCCATCCAATCTATTATGGATGTCTGCCAGTACCGTCTCGACAACCTCGCCAAGCCCATTCACAGTCTCGGCTGTCTCGAACGAATTGCCGTACAGCTTGCGGGCATAATGGGCTGTGAGCGTCCGCCTCTCAATGTACAGACAGCATTTCTCCTGATCACAGACGACAAAGAACTCCCCGCCGATCTCACACGGATTCTCAGTGCACTGACGAAATCGGCAAACATCCCTGTCCGCATTGTATCCCGTGATACGAACACAGACATATATGATATGGCGTACACCATTGCTCACAGGTATCGGCTCCTCATCCTCGGCACATATGAAACAGAGGAGCGGCCCACCGTCTCACAAGCACTCGATGCGGCACTGCACGGTGCGGCGGTGGGCGGCAGTCTGATCCTCCCCGGTGACGGACAGACAGATCACATGGCACGCACGGCAGAAAAAAAATCCCCTGCTCTCTGCCCCTACATTCTTCACGTTCTGCCTGATCTGCTCACCATTGATACAGAGCTGACCGCAGGCATTGCGGGAATCCTCGGCACCGAGATCGTACGTGCCGCTCTCCATGTTGTGAACGATATGAAAACCTTCACCGAGACCGGCGTTGCTGTCGCCATCGACGGCGCAGGGGCAGGACGGCAGATCCGCGAAACGGCAAAAAAATAAGGCAGGATCCTGCCTTATTTTTTTAGAGTGCCACTTCAAGCTGTCCTCTCTTAAATACCTTGCCGATCGTACCGAACTGAAAGGTCGCCGTTTCCTTGACAATGAAGCGGCCATACGTGTTTCCCGCGCGATAGTTCGAGTTGAACGCCTCGCGCATGCCGCCCGCCATATGCATCTCCTCGCCGTAAACGAGAAATGGATTTGGCACAACGGCAAAGAGACCGTTGCCGAGCGGCATGCCCCAGAAATCGGCATCGCGTGTCGGCGTAACCGCGACGAATCGAGGTTCCAGTTCGGGACGACTAAGGCGCAGCTGCATATTCGTGCAGCGCATTCCCTGCACCTCGTAGAGCTTTATGAAATCGTCCTGTGCTTTCTTCTTCTGGAACATCGTCCCCACAACATCGTAAAGCACATTGTAATCATGCATATAGTCCGCTGCACGCTCGGCGGGTGTTCGCTCGCGCAGTTCGTGCACGGGAATCTGATCGAGCGCCGCCTCAGCGGTCTTTTTTCGCGCGGCTTCGTTTTGTTTAACGCGATCACTGGGTACAGGCTCTTTTCCGCCCGTTGCCCGCGCGTAGCTGTCCGCTGCACGCTCCATCGCATTCATCGGCTTGCCCTGCGGCCTCTCCGGCGCTTTCACGGGCGGAGCTGCATCCGATCCCGTATAGGCACGTGACAGATCGCGCTTCAGTTCCTCGTCGAGCAGGTCGCTCACGGAGGGAACGGCACGCTGTGCTGTGCTGTTTTCCTCTGCCGCAACGTCTTCGTCTTCCTGCTGCGGCACTCTGCGCCGCGGTGCTGCAGCTGCACGGCGCTCGACATCTTCCAGCTGTTCCGCCAGCTCGTCAATGCGACTCTGCTGACGCAGTACCATCTTTTCGAGAAGCGTGACCCGCTTCGCGAGCTCATGAAGCCGTGTCAGTTCGTCGGTTCCCATTCCCCTGCATTCCCCCTGAAGGAAGCCGATCCATCAGCGCTTCCTTAAACCTCAATCTTCGCCGCGTTTGCCAGCGTCTCACGTGCCTCGCGCACAATGCGCTCCACAATGGTCTTGACCGGCTCAATCTCACGCAGAAGGGTCAGCGTCTCGCCCGCCTGCACCATTCCGTTGACGACATCACCGTCCACGGCGGCAAGCTTGTTCGTCCCCGTTGCACGGTCGAGCAGTTCCTGCTTCGTCGCCTTACCCGAGAGCTCAAGCGCAACGAAGTCCTCCGCAAACTTATTCTTGACACCGCGTACCGATCCGCCGATAGTGAACCCCGTGACAATCGTGTCCGTATCCACCGCCTCAATCAGCTTGGCCTTCATGTTGTCGTGCACAACGCACTCCTCGGCAACGAGGAAGCGCGTCCCCATCTGGATGCCCGCTGCTCCCATAAGAAGCGCTGCCGCAAGACCGCGTCCGTCGCCGAATCCGCCTGCCATAACGACGGGGAGCTTTACCTCTGGGATGACCTGTTCCATCAGCGGCAGAGTCGAGAGCACGCCGATGTGACCGCCGGCCTCCATACCCTCCACAACGATCGCATCTGCCCCCTTTTCCTCCACGCGCTTGGCGAGTTTCACGCTCGGCACAACGGGAATGACCTTTACCCCCGCCGCGTGAAGCTTCTCAAAGTACGGTACGGGATTGCCCGCGCCGAGCGTCACAAACGCCGGCTTTTCCGCACAGATCACATCCACAATCTCGTCCTTATTCGGCGCCATGAGCATAACGTTGACGCCGAACGGCCGATCCGTCAGCGTACGGCAGCGGCGAATCTCGTCGCGCGTGTACTCCGTCGTGCGTCCGCCCGTTGAGATGATGCCTGCACCGCCTGCATTGGAGACCGCCGAGGCAAGATTTGCCTCCGAGATCCACGCCATACCGCCCTGCAGAATAGGGACCTCGATCCCCAAGAGTTCCTTCAGCTGATTTGCCACGTTATTACCTCCTATTACACACGCTCTATGCCGGCAACGGCATAGGCAGACATCCCTTCTCCGCTGCCCGTAAATCCGAGCCGTTCTTCCGTTGTCGCCTTGACGTTGATATCACCAACAGGTATCTCAATCATCCGCGCGATATTCTCACGCATCTCTTGAATATACGGCTGAAGCTTCGGTGCCTGCGCCACGATGCTCGCATCCACATTGCCGATGGTATAGCCCTCCGCACGCACGAGACGCGCCGCCTCCGCGAGAAGCTTGCCGCTGTCCGCACCGCGAAAACGCTCATCCGTATCAGGAAAATGCTTTCCAATATCACCAAGTGCCGCTGCGCCGAGCAGGGCGTCAGAAATGGCATGCAGGAGCACATCGGCATCCGAATGCCCAAGCAGCCCCTTTTCATACGGCACTTCCACACCGCCGAGAATGAGTTTTCGCCCTTCCACAAGCCGATGCACATCGTAGCCAATCCCGAACCGCGTCATTCTCCATCCCCCCTGCGCCGACGCACCACCCCGCCAAGGAGTCGCTTTGCCTCATGCACGGCGGTTTTCATCAGCTCGCCCGCCCCCATGTCGTTGCGCAGGATCGCCTCCGCAACCACCATGTCCTCGGGCGTTGTCACCTTGATATTGCTGTACTCTCCCTTGACAATGTGTACGGGAACACCGATACGCTCCACAAGGCTCGCATCATCCGTCCCAAGAAAGCCATCCTCATCGGCGTGCCGATTCGCCTCAAGCAGAATTTCCTTGCGAAAGCCCTGCGGCGTCTGCACCTGCCAAAGCGTACGGCGCGGCGGTGTCGAGACAACCACGCCGTCCTCTGCGGCAATCTTGATCGTGTTCTTCTCCGGCACAGCGACAATTGCCGCCCCCTCCGCACGTACGACGCGAATCAGCTCCTCGATCGTCTCACGCCGGATCAGCGGGCGCGCCGCGTCGTGCACAAGGACGATGTCCGCCTCCTCCGAGACAAGCGCAAGCCCGTTGCGTATGGAGTACTGCCGCTCCGTGCCGCCCTCGACCACACGCCACGGAGCAAGCCCCTTCACGCGGCTGAGGAGTCCGTGTACCGCGTCCACCTCATCTGCACCGACGGCAACGATCAGCTCCCCCACCTCGGGCACTTTGGAAAACGTGAGCAGCGTCCGCAAAAGCATCGGCTTTCCGGCAAGCGTCAAAAAGACCTTGTTCAGCCCCGCCTGCATCCGATGTGCCTGTCCCGCTGCGGGAAAAACCACACTAACCATCCGATCCTCCATCCGTTCAACGCGTCAGCTTGGCAAAGATCATGCGTCCTGCTGCCGTCTGAAGTGCCGATGTCACCTCCACGGTCACGACCTCGTTCATGCAGCGGAATCCACCGTCCACAACAATCATTGTTCCGTCATCGAGATAGGCAAGCCCCTGTCCGTGCTCCTTGCCCGGGCGGACAATCTGCACTGTCATGAGATCACCGGGAATGGCGACCGGCTTCACCGCGTTCGAGAGCGCGTTGATGTTGAGCACAGGAACACCGCGCAGCTGCGCCACCTTGTTCAGGTTGAAATCATTCGTGATGATCTTGCCACCGATCTCCTGTGCGAGCTGCAGCAGCTTCGAGTCCACCTCAGTGATGTCCTCGAAATCCGCCTCGGTAACCTCTACCTTCATGCGCGATTCCTTGCGGATCTTCTGCAGAATGTCAAGACCACGGCGCCCGCGCACGCGCTTCAAGGAGTCCGGCGAATCCGCAATGTGCTGCAGCTCCTCGAGGACAAAGACCGGAATGAGAAGTGTCCCCTCCAGAAAGCCCGTCTCACAGATGTCCGCAATGCGCCCGTCGATGATAACGCTCGTATCGAGCAGCTTGTACTGCCGATCCTCCTGCGCGGTAGGCATCGGATTCTGCGCAGAAACACGTGCCTCACGCATGCGCGACATATCGCGCAAAAACCGCGGGATAAAGTCAAATACCGCTGCGAGCTCCTCCTGTTTCCGCACCATGATGTGAACGCCGAGATAGCCGAGCACAATACTGAACACGATGGGAATGTAATCGCCGACAATCGGGATCATAGAAAACGCATCGCCCAAAAGGCGCGCAATGATAAGTCCGATAAAAAGACCGATTGCCCCTGCGATCACATCGCGTGTCGGCATCTTGCCCAGCTGTCCCTCCACCCAAACGGAAAGTCGTCGGAGACGCCCCGTAAAGAACGGCGCCAGCGGGTAACCGATGATGCCGCCGAGAATTGCGCCGAAGAGAATGCACAGAAGTCCTGCAAGCGAGAGTCCGAGCACACCGAGTTCAACATGCCAATATGGTTCCGAGAAACAGCCGCTCACCGTCGGAATCATGAGTTCGAAGAGTGTTCCGCCCACAATCGCCATGATGAGCACAATAAAAAAACGTAAGATGCGATCAAATAACAAAGATTCACCTCCTTTCATATATTTATGGTCGAAAAAAGGAAACGTATCCCTTCCTTCTCAGCTTTGTTCAGTATAATAAAAAAAATTCGCATTGTCAAAACAGAGTGTGCGAAAAGTGAATTTTACTCTTGACATCTATATCTTTTTGACTATAATGATAATCGTGTTCACTCTCTCTTTGTCATATATCCCCCCATAGCCCTCTCGAACGCACGCACCGCAGGGCAGATGATCCGGATGGTTATGGGCAGCGCAGGCTGCTAAACCGTTCGTATCTGCAGCGGCGATCCTCCACCATTCATGTTGACGGGCGCATCTACCGCCTTGGTATGCGCATAATGTTCTAATCTATACAAAGGAGTTCATCTTATGTCAGGTTTTGAAAGCGCAGTCCACCTCTTTCACAGCGGAGGGCTGGTCATGTATCCCCTTTTGATTCTCTCGCTCATCACGATTGCGATTGCGGTGGAGCGGTTCTACTACTACCGTCTCAACCGCAAGGGTTCGCGCGTATTCTTCCACGGAGTCTATCACGCCGCCGTGCAGAAGGACTTTGACACAGTCGACAAGCTCTGCAAGGAATTCCCCTCCGCGATTGCCCGCATCATTGAAAGCGGTATGGAGAACGCATCCACGGAGACCTCGATGAAGAGCTCATTCTCCGACCGCATGTCGATGGAGTCGATCAACTTCCGCCGTTATCTCGACTATCTGAGCGCGATCGTCACGATCGCTCCGCTGCTTGGACTTCTTGGTACGGTCACAGGCATGATCCAGACGTTCAGCGTGCTCGATGCGGGCGGCGGCGCAGCTGCGATTACGGGTGGTGTCGGTGAGGCACTTGTCGCTACTGCATCAGGTCTGTGCGTTGCGATCATTGCATTCTGTGTCTACACCTATTTCAGCCATCAGCTCGACACAATTGTGACAGATACGGAGCGTCTCTGTGCAACGATCGTCACGGCAAAGAAAGAAAGCTGGGATGCGTAATGAATTTTAACAATCACCGCATGAAGAAAAAGCCGGAATTCATGATTATCCCGATGATCGACATCATCTTCTTCCTGCTTGTTTTCTTCATGATGAACAGTCTCCAGACGGTTGCGCAGAAGGCACTCGCTGTCCAGCTGCCGCAGGCGCAGAGTGCGACCGCTCCGGCACAGCTCCCGATTATCATGACGATCGACGAGCAGGGGCATATCACGATTGACAACAATCCCGTGAGCATCACGGAGTCGGCGGCGATCATGAAGCGCCACATGGAGGAGAACCCGAATGCGGCGGTCGTCCTGCAGGCGGACAAGCGCACGGCACACGGGCAGGTGGTTGCCGTGATGGATATGCTCAAAGGAGCGGGGGTAAAAAAGCTCTCGATAGCTGCAGAACAGAAGGGATAGATATATGGAGCAACATCTCTCATGGAGAAAGGCCTATATCGTCTCTGCCGCCATCCACTTTGTAATTTTTCTTCTGCTCGCTGTCGGCCTTGCCGTAGTGGTTGCCGAAAAGGAGCAGCAAGTCTACGAGATCGATCTTCAAGCCTCTGATTTTAGTCAGGGCAGCGGACACGAGGGCGGCGGGAGTTCTTCCGAAAACCTCTTCCCTGAGCCGCTCAAGGCGGAGGAGGTCGCAAAACGCGTCGAGACGGTGCAGCAAACAATTCCACCCGTGACGCCGACGGAGGCCGTCACACCGATACAAGATGCTGTCACCGTTCCGCAGGCAGCATCCTCGTCCACAACCTCAGATTCCTCCGCTCCGCCCTCTGCGAGCACGGGCTCGTCCTCGGGCAGCGGCGACGGCAGTGGAAGCGGTACAGGTGCAGGAACGGGCAGCGGCGACGGTACGGGTGACGGACGGGGCACAGGTTCCGGCTCTGGTGCGGGTCAAGGCTCGGGCGACGGCAATGTCTCCGGAACGGGCAATGTTCCGTTTGATAAAGAAGGCTTCTGGGCAGCAGTCAATGCAAACAAGGAGTACCCCTACATGGCGATGAAACGTCATCTCGAGGGAACAACGACGATTGTTACGACAATCAGCGCTTCGGGGGCGATTACGAGTGTATCAGTCGCCTCCTCCTCAGGACACGGAATGCTCGATGACGCAGCAGTTGCAGCGGCATACGCTGTTGGCAGTTACCCGAATCCCACCGGCGCAACGGTATCGGTCACAACAAACGTGAATTTCAGTATTCGATAACACCCAATCAAAAAGCTGTGATGGAAAATTCCATCACAGCTTTTTGATTGCGATTATTTTTCCTCAAGCAGCTGCACAAGCTCGTCATAGTCCCGCTGCAGCTGCTCGTAGTCGTCCACCATCTGCAGAACCGTGAGCGCAGCAATCCGCTGCACATCGAAGCTGCGCACCTTCTTCGACATCTCCTTGATCCGGCGGTCACTCTCTGCCGCCAGCCGCTTGAGCCGCTCGGGTTCATCCGTCTTGAGCTGATAGGTCTGTCCAAACATCTCAATCACAACCCGCTGGGGCTGCTTTTTTTCTTCTGCCATGGCTCTCACCGCCTCTTATGCACGCAGCTGCGCGTGGAGTTGACTCTGCGCTGCCGCGAGAATATCGGCAAACGCCGCATCCACTTCCTCATCCGTCAAGGTCTTGTCGTCGGATTGAAAATGTAAGTGGAATGCCATGCTCTTCTTTCCGCTTTCGACCTGCTTTCCTGTATACACATCGAAGAGGGTCGCACCACGGAAGAACTTGCCGCCCTTCTTCGCGATGACGCGCTCAATCTCCGCCGTAGTAAGTCCTGCGTCCACGAGAACAGCAAGATCTCTCGTTGATGCCGGATACTTCGGCAGCGCCGCGATCGCACTGCGCTTCTTGCGGTAGCGCAGGAGTGTGTTAACCTCCATCTCAAAGACGCAGACGCTCTGTGGGATGTCGAAATTCGCGGCAACGCTCGGATGAATCTCGCCAAGGATCGCAATCACGTCACGGCCCTTTTTGAACAGTGCCGTCTTGCCTGGGTGCATGGCGAAGTGTTCACCACGCTCTACAGTATATTTGCTTACACCGATCGCCGTGAGGAAGCGTTCCACAATCCCCTTCAGATCATAGAAATCCACCATCGCATTGTCCGTATCCCACGCGATTGGATTGCGCCGCCCCGTGATGAGTCCCGCGACCATGAGCTTCTCGTCGGCAAGTTCCGTGATGGGCAGTGCCTTCGGGAAGAATACGGGCGCGATATCGAAGAGCCGCAGATCCATGTTCTTGCGTGCGACATTGCGCGACGCATTCTCAAGCACGCTCGTGAGGAGGGTTGTACGGATGAGCGGATACTCGTCCGTGAGCGGATTCATGATGGGAATCGCCTGACGAAGTTCACTGTCCGCAGGAACACCGAGTTTATCCAGTGTTTTTTCACTTGTAAAGCTGAACGAAAGTTCCTCTGTCATGCCGAGTGCGGCGAGTGTCCCGCGCATGAGCTCGATGAAGTCCTGCCGTTCACTCATCCTGCCCTGCTGTACGGCACCCTTCGGGAGTCGCGCAGCGATGTTGTCATAGCCGTAGAGGCGCGCGACCTCCTCGGAGATGTCCTCCATCATGGTCACATCACCGCGCCACGAGGGCACGACGGTGCGGTAGACCTCGAGTTCCTTCTCCTCGACAAGGAAGCCGAGTGAGCGGAGCGCAGACACCATCCAGTCACCGGGAATATTGGCACCGATACGCTCCCGAACATCACGCGCACTGAACTCAATGACAGTTGGCACCCGATGGGTCGGATAGACGTCGATCACGCCCTTTGCTGCTGTACACGCTCCCATTTCCACAAGCAGCTGCGCTGCGCGTGTCACCGCGCGTACGGTCTCCGTCTCGTCCACGCCGCGCTCAAACCTGCCCGAGGACTCGGAGTGCAGACCGATGCGGCGCGCTGTACGGCGAATCGTCGGGCCGTGGAAGGATGCCGCCTCAAGGATGACCGAGCGCGTCCCCTCTGTGATCTCAGACTCGAGGCCGCCCATAATGCCCGCGAGCCCCGCGGGTTTCTCGCTGTCGGCAATGACAAGCTCATCCCCAACAGCAGTACGGCTCGAATCATCCAGTGTGTGCAGGTTCTCACCCGCATGTGCACGACGTGCGGTGAGACTATGCCCCGCAACGGCGTCATAGTCGTATGCGTGGAGCGGCTGTCCGAGTTCGAGCATGACGAAGTTCGTCACATCGACCACATTGTTGATGGAGCGAATCCCCGCCCCACGCAGACGATCTGCCATCCACGCGGGCGCAGGTGCAATCTTTACATCGCGCAGTACACGTGCGGAAAAACGGCGGCATAGTTCCTCTGCCGCAATACCGATATGGACGAGTTCGGCAGCGTTCTCCGGTGCTGTTTCCTTCACCTCAATCGTCGGGAAGCGCAGTTCCTTTCCCGTCAGCGCCGCAATCTCGCGTGCAATGCCGACAACACTGAAACAGTCCGCACGGTTCGCCGTCAGCTCAAACTCGAGCACGACATCATCAAGTCCCAGTGCCTGAGCGGCGGGAATCCCGACGGGCGTATCATCCGGCAGAATGTAGATGCCGTTCACCTGCTCATCGGGCAGTCCCTCAATGTCCATCGCAAGCTCCCCTGCCGAGCACATCATGCCGTTCGAGTAAATGCCGCGCAGCTTGCCCTTTGAGATCTTCTTGCCGCCCGGCAGGACGGACCCGACCAGAGCAACAGGAACCACATGCCTCTCGCGTACATTGGCTGCGCCCGTCACAATCTGGAGCAGCTCCTCCCTGCCGATATTCAGCTGGCAGACGAGCAGGTGATCGGAGTCCGGATGTGGTGTAATCTTCTCAATGCGCCCCGTGATAACCTTCTCCAAGCCCTCGTCCGCGCGGACGATGTGCTCCACGGGAACACCCGCCATCGTGAGGCGGTCTGCAATTTGTTCTGCCGTCTCGTCAATATCTACATAGTCTTTCAGCCATTTGATAGAAACCTGCATTGTCCCGCCTCCTTAGAATTGCTGTAAGAACCGTACGTCATTGTCATAGAACAGGCGCAGATCATCTACGCCATAGGCGAGCATGGCAATACGCTCAACGCCCATGCCAAAGGCAAACCCCGACACCTGCGTTGGATCGTAGCCGCTCATGCGCAGAACGTTCGGGTGCACCATGCCCGCGCCGAGAATCTCGAGCCAACCCGTCCCCTTGCACACACGGCAGCCCGCACCGTGACAGGCGGAGCAGGAGATATCGACCTCGGTTGACGGCTCTGTGAACGGGAAGAAGCTCGGACGGAACCGAACTTTTGCATCCGCATCGAAGAGCTGATGCAGGCAGAGCTCGAGCGTGCCCTTCAGATCGGCAAAGGAGATTCCCTTGTCGATCACAAGCCCCTCGACCTGCGTGAACATCGGCGAGTGCGTCGCATCGTAGGAGTCGCGGCGATAGACGCGGCCGGGCGCGATCATGCGGATCGGCGCGTTCGGCTCGTTCTTCTGCATCGTGCGCGCCTGTACGGGTGAGGTCTGGGAGCGCAGGAGGATGTCCTCCGTGATATAAAACGAGTCCTGCATGTCGCGCGCGGGATGATCCTTCGGCAGATTCAGTGCCTCGAAGTTGAAATAGTCGCTCTCGATCTCAGGACCTTCCTCGATTGTGAAGCCCATCTGCAGGAAGATCTTCTGAATGCGATTCAGCGTGATCGTAAGCGGATGCAGATGCCCCACAGGTGCTGTGCGCCCCGGCAGTGTCACGTCGATCTGCTCGGCGGCAATCTTTGCCGCAAGTTCCCGCTGTGCCAGTTCCTCGGACTTCGCTGCGAGCAGCTCCTCGATCTCGGCACGTGCCTCGTTGACAATCTTGCCGATGCGCGGACGCTCTTCCTGTGCGAGTGCGCTCATCGTCCGCAGGAGGGCCGTCATCTCTCCCTTTTTTCCGAAAAATTTTACACGAACAGCGTTGAGTTCGCTGAGGCTCTCTGCCGTATCCGCAATCGCAGCGCGGGCTCGTTCTGTGAGTTCTCTGATCTTCTCGTCCATATCGTCCTCCTGCATGTGCACGAAATCATAGTATTTCTGCGCATTCGTTCCGTTCATTTCATAAAAATACCAATGCCCAGTTTACCATATCTACATAAAAAAATCCATGAAAGCCTGATGAAATGAAGTCGGAAGGAATTGAAGAATTTGCTCTTTTATAGTATGCTAAACGGAGTATTGCACGACATATTTCAAAAATCAGACGAATGACCGCTCAAGGAGGTCTCCATGGATACATTCATCAAGAGTATTTCGGAGCTGCTGGCACAACCGACCAGTCTATTCACCCTGCTCGCCGTGCTCATCTTCATCCTCGGTTATCTGCAGATGCGCCGCATCCACTTCACGACGAGCATGCTCATCAACGTTGCGCTGATGCTCGCACTGACCATTGTGCTCCATCAGCTGCGCATTTTCCATATGCCGCAGGGCGGCAGCATCACGCTCGGGGCGATGGTGCCGCTGCTCTTCCTCACTTACCGCTACGGCGCAGGCATCGGCTGTCTCGCAGGCTTCCTCTACGGGATGATCAATCTTATGCAGGACGCGTTTATCCTGCATCCCCTGCAGGTGCTCTTTGACTATCCGCTGCCCTATATGGCGCTTGCGCTCGCCGCAGTCCTCCCGGGGCGTTTTTATGCAGGCGCACTGCTCGCCTTTGCGGGACGGTTCCTCTGTCACTACATCTCAGGAGTTGTGTTCTTCGGCTCGTATGCACCGCCCGACACGTCGCCCTATCTCTACTCCCTCGTATTCAATGCGACCTATCTCATCCCCGAGGCAATCATCTGCCTTGTCCTCCTGCGTGTCCTGCCCGTACCGCGTCTCCTCAGCGCGATGGATCAGCGCACGCCGCTCTATGGGGCAAAGCTTGACGCATTAAGGAATCACTGATAAGCTGAATTTATCAGCGGTTCCTTCGCTCAGCTGTCCTCATACGTACGCACGCGCAGGGTCAGCCCGCGCTCGATGCAGATCTTACGGCAGCGCGCAATCTCCTCATCGTTCTCGACCTTCTCCACAACCGTAAGCACGACATTCGGCACATACGGCTTGCAGTGCTCGGCGAAATTCAGCATCGCCTCATAGGAGGAGATGCCGAATTTTGAGCGCGTGAGTGCGAGATAGCGCTCCGCATTCGAGGCGTTAAGGCTGATGGATATGGTATCGAGCAGTCCTGCAAAGCGTTCCGCGAATTCGCAGCCATGCTCGAGCTCCCCGAGTCCGTTCGTATTGACGCGCGTCGGTATATGTGGATGCAGCTCCTTCACATGGCGCAGGACGGTAAGTACGGCATCGAGCCGAATGAGCGGCTCTCCAAAGCCGCAGCAGACCACCTCGCTCACGTATTCCCACGGCAGACGGTCGAGTTCCACAAGGATCTCCTTGGTCGATGGGTCACGCTCAATCCACAGCGAGGATTCCTTTGCCATCTCCTTCATGCTGCGCAGACAGAAAACGCAGTCACAGTTGCAGTCATTCGTAATGTTAACATAGACGGCACGCTTTCCCTCCGGCTGCTCCCGAAGACTCTCCTCGATGGGAAGATAACGCCCGCCTGCATGTGTCACATATACAATCATAGAATTCTCCTATCATACACAGAAATGAGAAAAGCTGCCGCAATGCGACAGCTTATTTTTACGCCAACGTCCTACAACACCGTCAGCTCGCCCATAAACTCCTCGAACGGGAGACCGTAGTTCCACGGCAGATCCAGTTCCTCGGCATATGCAAGGCAGTGCCCGATAAAGTCCGCCGCGCGCTGCGCTCCCTCCTCGATGGGGATCCCCCGCACCAGCGCCGCTGCCACAATCGCAGCAAACGCATCGCCGGCCCCGGAACGGTCGCGCCCGACCTTCGGGTTGTCGAACGAACGCCCGTCTCCATCCGCATAGAGATAGGTACGCACATTCTCACCCGCATGAAGCCCTGTGATAATGACTGTTCGCGGTCCCATTGCCGCAATTTCTGCCGCCATCTGCGCGAGCTCATCCGCCGTTACAAGTCCGCCCCTCGGGTATGAAATGCCGAGCAGCTGACACGCCTCTGTAAGGTTTGGCGTTACCAGGTCCGCATACGGAAGCAGCTGCCGCATCTTGCCGCAGAGCTCCGGCGTATAGGAGGAGTAAAGGCTGCCGTTGTCCCCCATCACAGGATCGACAATGACGCGTGTATCACGCCCCTTAAAGCGTGCAATACACTCCAATACGACTTCGATCTGTCGCTCCGAGCCGAGAAATCCCGTCAGGATCGCGTCAAAATCGAGCTTATTCGCCGCCCAGTTCTCCATATAGGGACGCATGCGCTCCGTATAATCGTCGAGATAGTGATGCGGAAACCCCGTATGCACCGAGAGGATCGCTGTCGGAAGCGGGCACGCCTGCACGCGCAGCGCAGATATCAGCGGCAGCTGCACGGTCACTGAACAACGCCCGAATCCCGTGATGTCGTTGATGAGGGCGATTCGTTTCTGCCGCGCCATCAGCGGTTATCCACCCGTTCCGGCACGCGGTCGTGCATGGACAAGCGCTCCCATGCAAGCTGCTCGTACTTCGTCCCCGGCATGCCGTAGTTTGCATAAGGGTCGATTGAGATGCCGCCGCGCGGCAGGAACTTTCCCTGCACCTCGATGTATTTCGGCGCCATCAGGCGAACGAGATCACACAGGATAACATTCACTACGTCCTCATGAAAGTCGCCGTGATTGCGAAAACTCACGAGGTAGAGCTTCAGCGATTTGCTCTCGACCATACGCTCTGCAGGCATATAGGAGATGTAGATTGTGCCGTAGTCCGGCTGCCCCGTGATCGGACAGAGTGTCGTAAACTCCGGACAATTGAACCGTACCCAGTAATCGTGATCCGTATGTTTATTCTGAAAGGTCTCAAGTGCCTCAGGTGCGTAGTCATAGCCGTAGTCTGTGCGCCGCTCCCCGAGGAGGGTCAGCCCCTCCTGTGTCTTTTCTCTTGCCATTACATCCCCAAGAATTTCTTTTCAAATACATCCTGCGGCTCCGGACGGCCGAAGAGATAGCCCTGTATTGTATCCGTCTTGCAGATCTTCACGAGACAGTCGTACTCCTCTTGCTGCTCCACACCTTCGATGCAGGTGGTCATGCCGATGCTGTGGCACAGATCCACCGTGTACTCCACGAGTTTCTGATCGAAATGGTTCTCGAGAATCCGTATGACAAAGGCACGGTCGATCTTCACAATGTCGCAGTTCAGATTCTTCAGCGACGAGAGTGAAGAGTAGCCTGTACCGAAGTCATCCATCGCCACCTTGATGCCGTGGCTGCGGAACACATCGAACTGAGCATTGACGAATTTCAGATCGCTGACAATCTTGCTCTCCGTGAGCTCGAGCACAACAGCATCCGACGGCATATCATGCCGCCGCAGACAGTCCTCTACGAACTCGAGGAAGGAGAGATCCTTGATCTGCTCGTAGCTCATGTTGACGCTCATGTGGAAATCCGGTATGCGCTTCCGCCATTCCTTGCAGACGCGCAGCGCCTGCTCGAAGATCCAGCGCCCGACGGGCACAATCGTCTTTGTCTCCTCCAGAATGCGGATGAACTCCATCGGTGCGACCATGCGGCCCTTGCTGTTCTTCCAGCGGAGCAGTGTCTCCGCACCCACGAGATGCTGATCGTCTCCCGCCACCTGCGGCTGGAAATAGAGCTCGAAATTGCGGCAGCCCGCCTTGACATCCTGCAGGATCTGCTCCTGGATCGTCAGAGAGCGCAGCCAGCGATTGTAGACTTCCTTTGAGAACTCGTTGATCCGATTCTTGCCGCCCGACTTCGCAGCATCCAGTGCCGCCTGCGCATATTTGTGCAGGACAAGCGGATCGCGCGCCGACTGCGGATAGAACACCATGCCCGCCGATACAGTGACGATGTACTGCCGCCCGTCATACATCTGCGGATGTGCAAACTCGCGCTGAACACGGATGAAGAACTCTGTCAGCATATCCGCATCCGCCCCCGGATAGATGAGCCCGAACTCATCGCCGTCCAGACGGTAGAGGGAAAGCTTGCGCGGGATATTCTGGAGGATGCGCTCGGAGATCTGACGCAGAATGATATCGCCGATCTCATGGTTGAACGCCTCGTTGACTGTGCGGAAATTGTCGATGCCCATGACGAGGAGTCCGCCGCTCCCGCCCGTCTCACGTGCCTCACGCAGCGCCGCCCCCAGATCCTCGATAAATTGGTAGCGGTTGAGGAGTCCCGTGACCGAGTCTGCAGAGTTGCGCCGCGCGAGCTGGCTGATCGTCCCGACGAAGAGATTCGGCGTTCCATCCTCGGAAGTACCGATCTTCCCCTTCAGACGCAGCCACGAAAAATCGCCCTTTGCATCCTTCATACGAAAGTCAAGCTGACGATCCCGTCCCTCAGTCAGATTGCCGAGCGAGGAGAAGAGCTCCGCCAGAGGCTTTCGATCCTGCATATAGACGAGCGGGGTCAACAGCCCCGCGATATCTTCCATCGTCTCTGCGGGGAGGTCATACGTCTGAACGAATGACGGTGCAGCAAGAAAGACGCCGACGGTCGGATCCATCATAAAGACATAGTCAGAGGCCGTATTCTTCATCAGATCAAAGATGAACTTATGCTTTTTGAGCACGGGGCTCAGCGCAATTTTCTTCTTTCCGCTCATATTCCCTTCCCTCGCATTTCACACACTTCTACCCTCGTCTACGAAAATGATTTTTCTTTTTTGCTATTATATACCTTTTCTCGTTGCGGCGCAACTGAACAATCCAATACGGACAAGGCATTCACACATATGGAAAATATTTTTAGCGTTTTCTCCAACATTGCTTGAAAAAACCACATGGTTTGTTTATGATAAACAAGGAACAATAACACAGCGGCAAAGGAGATTTATGGCATGGCTATTACAGAACTGACGGCAGACATGTTTGACAGCGAAGTGTTGCAGAGTGACCAATTGGTCATTGTCGATTTCTGGGCAACATGGTGTACCCCCTGCAGTATGCTCGTCCCCATTCTGGAGGAGATTGCCGCAGAGCATACGGACATCAAGATCTGCAAGATCAACATGGATGAGGCGCAGGACATCGCCGAGAAATACGGCGTGATGAGCCTCCCCTGCCTCATCTTCTTCAAACAGGGGAAAGCCGTCGAAGAGTGCATCGGGTTGGTCTCAAAGGATCGAATTGTATCGCTCCTGCCGGAATGAAACGACATAGAGGAAGGGCTTGGTCAGGTCAGACCAAGCCCTTCCTCTATGTCTGTGTGCAGAAACGCTGACGCAGCGCCTCATATAAAACAGCGGTCGCCGCCGTCGCGACATTCAGCGACTCGGCACGGCCGCGCATGGGGATGTAGACGGGTTCCGCAGCAGTGAGAATCTCCTCCGATACGCCGTTCGCCTCATTCCCAAAGACAATAATTGCAGGACGGCAGAGATCTGCAGAAAAATGAGGCTTTGCGTTTGCATCGCACGCAGCCGCGAGGAGGTCCATCCCCTCACTTCCTGCAAAGCGGATCAGCTCCTCTGCTGAAATCCCCTCGGCAAAAGGGATGTGAAAGAGCGATCCCATCGTCGCACGTATGACCTTACCGCTGTATACGTCTGCCGATCCGCGCAGAAGAATGACCGCAGAGGCACCGACCGCATCCGCCGTCCGCAGAATCGTCCCGACGTTGCCGGGATCCTGCACGCGGTCAAGTGCAATGCAGAGCGGTGCATCTGCCTGCCCGCGCACACACAGTGCATCGAGCAAAACGCCCCGTTTTCGTTCCATCAGGAGAACGATCCCCTGCGGATGTTCCGTCTCGGCAATCGTTGAAAAGATCGCCTCCGTGACGCATGCCGCATTCGTGCCGCGTGCGATCAATGTGTCTACAAGCGCACGCGTACGTTCTCCTGAGAGCGCGCGTTCTGTCACAAGGACGTGCCGTATCTTCCAATCGGAGGAAGCAGCTGTCTCCGCAAGGCGCAGCCCCTCAACCGTAAAGAGCCCCTCTTTTGCCGCACGTCGATATGTATGCACGACAGCGGATGTCAGCCGAATCAGTGGATTCGCCGCACTTGTAATTTCCTGTATATTCTTCATCATAAAAAAGAAAAGGCTGCTGCACGAGCCTTTGAATCGACTCTGTACAGCAGTCCCTCTATCCGTATTACTGGTTCTCCTTCGCCACGTTGACGATCTGCGTGAATGCAGCTGCGTCAGCAACAGCGAGGTCGGCGAGCATCTTGCGGTTGACCTCGACACCGGCTTTCGTCAGACCCGCGACGAGACGGCTGTACGAAATGCCGTTTGCACGGGCAGCTGCATTGATGCGGGCGATCCAGAGACGGCGGAACGTCCCCTTCTTCGCACGGCGGTCACGACGTGCGTAGTAGAGCGCCTTCATGACGGTCTCGTTTGCCTTCTTGAACTGCTTGCTGCGCGAGCCGCGATAGCCCTTTGCGAGCTTCAGGATCTTCTTATGACGACGATGTGCTGTGACACCGCTTTTTACTCTTGGCATTGCATTTCCTCCTTGTTCCTACCCACACGCGGGGTTCGTATCTGCCCCAGTTATGCGTAGGGGAGCATCTTGCGGATGCGCTTGTAGTCCGACGTATCGGCAAGAGCGGCCTTGCGCAGATTGCGCTTGCGCTTCGGCGTCTTCTTCTCCAGAATATGTCTCTTATACGCCTTGTTGCGGCGGAATTCTCCGCTCCCGGTTACGCTGAAGCGCTTTGCTGCGGCGCGGCGCGTTTTAATCTTCGGCATCGCCATTTCCTCCTTTATCTTCCTTCGCG
>ERZ773067.378-NODE-378-length-27458-cov-9.302412_pt1 | contig 27458 bp, 30 predicted proteins | sample MGYA00580622_ERZ773067 | MGnify/ENA primary metagenome ERZ773067 (study PRJEB29015, sample SAMEA2737998) | human oral metagenome | biome: human oral; feature: human-associated habitat; material: dental | place: China | collected 2113 ...
CCTGTGTCTGCTCGGTTGGTCTGGATATGATTGCGATTGAGGGGGATACGTCTGCTGCGACCATCTCCGCGATCATTGCGGACGAGGCAGCCATCGGCATGGTGAACAATAAGACAACGGCGGTGCGCGTGATCCCTGTACCGGGCAAGAAGGTCGGTGAGGGCGTATCCTTCGGCGGTCTCCTTGGCTACTCGCCGATTGTGCCCGTACGCAGCGGATTCAGCTCGGCGGCATTCATTGCACGCGGTGGTCGAATTCCCGCGCCGACACGGTCGCTGACAAACTGAGTATGAGAGTAACGAAAGCCATCAAGGCAGAGCAGCTGCGCATTCTGAGGGAACTCTATCCGAATGCAAAGCCCGCCCTCACGTTCAAGACACCGTTCGAGCTCCTCATCGCGGTGATTCTGTCGGCGCAGTGTACGGATGTGCGTGTGAATGTGGTAACGGGACGGCTGTTTCAATATGCGAATACGCCCGAGGCGATTGCGGCACTCGGGCAGACGAAGCTCGAAACAGCGATTCATGATTGTGGGTTCTTCCGCATGAAGGCAAAGCATATCCTCGAAACCTGCCATATCCTTTTGCAGGAATACGGCGGGGAGGTTCCCGCCGATTTCGAGGCTCTGCAAAAGCTTCCCGGGGTCGGACGCAAGACGGCAAATGTCGTGATGAGCGTTGCTTTTCACGCACCTGCGATTGCGGTCGATACGCATGTGTTTCGCGTGGCGAACCGTCTGCACCTCGCGGTCGGCAAGACTCCGCTTGAGGTAGAGAAGGGGCTGCAGAAGGCGATTCCGCGCGCGGACTGGAGCGATGCCCATCACTGGTTGATCCTGCACGGACGGCAGCTCTGCAAGGCGCGCAAGCCGCTCTGCGGGGAGTGTCCGCTCGCTCCGATCTGTCCGAGTGCGGCATGATTATAAATGGGGGTGGGCGTATGGTCTATCGAAAGGCGCGTTTTGATGACATCGAGTCCATCTACGAACTCGTGCATATCTATGCGGCACAGGGGGAGATGCTCCCGCGTTCGCGCAATACCCTCTATGAGAATCTGCGCGACATGATTGTTGCAGAGGACGCGGGAGCGGTCGTCGGGGTCGGTGCCCTGCACATCATGTGGGATCGGCTTGCTGAGGTACGCATGATGGCGATTGATCCTGCGCGTACACGACAGGGGATTGGAGCGGAGATTGTCGGGTATCTGCTCACGGAGGGAGATGCACTCGGCATCGAGAAGGTGTTTACGCTGACCTATAAGCCGGATTTTTTCCGTAAGCTCGGCTTTATCCGCATCAGCCGTGAAGAACTGCCACAGAAGGTTTGGAAAGAGTGCATCGACTGCCCGAAGTATCCAAACTGTGACGAAATTGCTATGATCAAGGTATGATGGAGGAGCATTATGATTGTTGTTATGAATTCCAGAGCCACACAGGAAAATATCGATCAGGTGGTCGCGAAGATCGAGCAGGCAGGACTTCGGACGCATCTGTCGGAGGGGGAGGATCGCTTCATCATCGGTGTGATCGGCGATAAGAACCTCATTGCAGGGCTTGAGATGAATATGATGGATGGTGTTGAGAAAACAGTTCGTATTACAGAGAAGTATAAGCTGGTCAGCCGCGATTTCCATCCGGCGAACAGTATTGTTGACGTGGCGGGCTTTCCTGTCGGCGGTGAGCAGCTTGCCATTATGGCAGGACCTTGCTCTGTCGAGAGTTATGACCAGCTCTATGAGGTTGCCGTCAAGGTCAAGGAAGCCGGTGCACAGTTCTTGCGCGGCGGAGCGTTCAAGCCGCGCACAAGCCCGTATGACTTTCAGGGGCTCGGGATTGAGGGGCTGAAAATTCTTCGTGATGTCGGAGATAAGACGGGGCTGCGTGTTGTGACCGAAATCGTGGATAAGGACGATATTGAGGTCGTGTCGGAGTATGCTGATCTGCTTCAGGTTGGTGCGCGCAATATGCAGAATTTCCAAATGCTCAAAGCACTTGGCAAAGTGCAGACACCGGTGCTCTTCAAACGCGGACTGTCCGCAACGATCAGCGAATGGCTGAATGCCGCAGAGTACATTGCCTCGGGCGGAAACGAGAACATTATATTCTGTGAGCGAGGTATCCGCACGTATGAGACTTTTACGCGCAATACAATGGATCTCAATGCAGTTGCGGCACTCAAGGAACTAACGCATTTCCCCGTTATTGCCGATCCGAGCCACGGGACGGGACGCTGGCAGATGGTGCGCCCGCTGGCGCGTGCTTCCGTTGCCGTCGGGGCGGACGGTCTCATTATCGAGGTGCACTGCCATCCGGAGTGTGCACTCTCGGACGGCGACCAGAGCTTGGTGCCGCGCAATTTTGAACAGCTGATGACTGAGGTGCGCCAAATTGCGCCTACGGTTGGTCGACGCGCATGAGCAGGACGAAGCTCGCCATTATCGGCGTTGGTCTCATCGGTGGCTCACTTGGCCTCTGTCTGAAGGCGGCACTCGGCGAAAAGATCCATATCACGGGACTCTGCCGAACGGAAGAGTCCATGCGCGCTGCAGTGGAATGTGGCGCGGTGGATGAGGCTTCGGCTGACCTTGCAGCTGTGGTTGGAGAGGCAGACATTGTATATCTCAGTCCGCCCGTCCTTCAGATTGTGCCGATGGTGAAGCGGATTTTGCCATATTTGAAACACGGCGCGGTCCTGACGGATGCGGGCAGCACGAAGGGGGATGTTTACGAGGCTCTGCATGAGATTCTGCCCCCGCATGTGTACTATGTGCCAGGGCATCCGATGACGGGACGCGAGAAAAGCGGCGTGACGGCGGCGACGAAGGATCTCTTTGTCCACAAGGCGTACGTTATCATCGACGATCCGTCTGTGCCGCAGGAGATCAAGGAGCGCTTGATGGCGCTTCTAAAGCATACAGGTGCGAACTTCACCACACTCGATCTCGCGCAGCATGATCGCTGTGCTGCAGTCATCAGTCATGTTCCGCATCTTGCGGCAGCGGCGCTCGTCACGCTCCTGAACCGCAGTGGGGATGATTTGAACTCCTGTCTTAAGCTCATCGGCGGCGGCTTTAAGGACACAACACGAATTGCTTCATCGAATGCGGATATGTGGGCAGACATCTGCATGACAAATAGGAAGCCCATTGCGGACGCTCTGCGTGAGCTGAGGACTATCCTCGATGAGGTCGCCATGGCGGTAGAGGCGGGGGATCGGCAGGCAGTGCATGATTATTTTGCCGCCTCAAAGGAACGGCGCGATGGTATTCTTCACGATGCAGAACAAAAATTTGATACGAATTGACGTTTTTTTTCAAAGCCCTCTTTTTTTTAGAACGTATATATGCTATGATAAATATGGCTATGTGTGTACGAAAAAATCCTGTCAGGGGGTATTAGTGTGAAGAAGACCAGAATATCCACACGGCGTCAATCCGAAATCTTGCAGTATATCAAAGACTTTCTGGTGGAGAAGGGCTACCCGCCCTCTGTACGTGAGATTGGAACGGCGGTCGGATTGAAGTCGAGCTCAACGGTACATCGCTATCTCGCCATGCTCGAGGAGAATGGTGCGATTCGTCGCGATGCGACAAAACCGCGTGCGATCGACATCATGGGTGAGAATCCGTGGGGACGCACGATTCCTGTGCCGCTTGTCGGGACAGTGACGGCAGGCGAGCCGATTTTAGCGGAGCAGAATGTGGAGGAGGTGTTTTCCTTCCCGCGCGGGTTGATCGGCACGTCAGAGGACGTATTTATGCTGCGCATCCAGGGAGACAGCATGATTAACGTTGGCATCTTTGATCGAGATTTTGTGCTTGTGCGGCAGCAGCCGACGGCAAACGACGGCGATATTGTCGTGGCACTCGTTGACGGTGAGTCGGCGACAGTGAAGCGATTCTTCCGCGAGAAAACCTGCATACGCCTTCAGCCGGAGAACGATTCGATGGAGCCGTTCTACGAGACGGATGTTCAGATCCTCGGCAAGGTCATCGGCCTTTATCGTCATATCTGATATTTATATTTTACATATGTAAAATATAAATTTTTGCAGCGCCGCAGTGCTTCTCTAATCCATAGTGTGATTCCTTTGATACATTGGCATTCAATTCAATCATAGGGCATCCGCTATGGATTTTTAAGTTTCAAATTCCTGATAGCAACTTTGCTCTATAGCCAAATGCTGCAGGAGTGTGGGCATCAATGGACAGAGGGAAAAAGCCTATAAAACGCTTGTGGAAACGCACAGAAGCATTACAGGGCGCAGATCGGGGAAACTCCGTTTTTGGTATCGCTTGATGAGGTGTTTGGCGTTTGTGGAGAAATCAATCTCTATACCTATTGGCAGGGACGGGGATACTCTGAGAACACACCGAACATAAAGTATCTGCTGGTTGGACAGGACTGGGGCAATCCGTTTTCCACACCACTGGTCTTTCAGAATTGAATCAGGAACAGTTAGATGGAGATCGGACTGTGGCATCCTATCTCCCCGTGATTGAGGATTTTATGAAGCTTGAGGGGACGCCTCTTGTCAATGAGTAAACCGATGCGAGACGTTTTTTATTCAAAAACCGGTCAAGGACTTCCACGCGCTATGTGTTGATATGGAAGATCATGGGATGGTGGAGAATTTAAGCGTTCTTTTTGCCTATGTCACATTTTTGGAACAATGTGATTTGCTGATGTTCTCAACGGAATTGCAAAACGCATACGGATTTCTGTTGGAAGATGTGATGGGGCGCGGCCTGATTGCTATTACGATATCACTCACAATCAAAGGAGAGGTGCTGGCGTCCACGCCGTTGTCATGGAATCCTTTTCAATATTTGTCCCCAAAGAGAAAACATTTTCGTTTGGTATAGCATATTCAAAAAGTTTCCGAGATGGTTGTTTTATTTGAGGAAGAGCAGCGTGCAAAAAGCATGGTGCTCTCTTTTCATTTTCAGGGAAGGATGTTATAATAATTCTGTTTTTCTATTATGAGGAATTGTATGGCAACGAAAGAATTGCGCAGCGGTTATACGACGGGAGCGTGCGCGGCTGCAGGGGTCAAGGCTGCGTTTCTCTTTATGGCAGGGGCGGATTGGAATACGATCGACCTGACTGCATTGGATGGAACGCCTTTGACGATTCCTGTGAAGTCTGTCACGGAGACGACAGATGGAATCTGCGCCGAGGTGGTGAAGTTCTCGGGAGACGATCCAGATATTACCAACGGCGTCTCCGTGTTCACAACGGTCGCGTTGCGTGATGGGAAAGGCATTGAGTTCTGTGCGGGCGAAGGTGTCGGTACGGTGACGAAGCGCGGCATGAGTCTTCCCGTCGGCGAGCCGTCGATTAATGAGGGACCGCGGACACTTATTCGCAATGTGGTCGAGGAGATGACAGGACGTGCCGATGTCGGTGCACGCGTGACGATCTCCATCCCCGCAGGCGTGGAACTTGCGAAGAAAACATTAAACCCTGTACTTGGCATCGAGGGCGGGATCTCCGTGATTGGGACGACGGGCGTGCTCCGCCCGATGTCGGAGGAGGCGTTCAAGGATTCTCTTGTGCCGCAAATTGACGTTGCACTTGCGGCGGGCGAGCCAGTGCTCGTATTCGTACCCGGCAAGATCGGGGAGAAAATCGCGCTCTCGCTTGGCGTACCGCAGACAGCACTTATCGAGACAAGCAATTTCATCGGCTTCATGCTGGATCGTGCGGCAGAACGCGGCGCAGAAAAAATCCTCATCCTAGGGCATACGGGGAAACTCGTAAAGATGGCGGCGGGTGTCTTTCATACACACAACCGCATTGCGGATGCACGACTTGAGACGCTTGCGGCCTATGCAGCTGCCGAGGGGCTTGTACAGAAGGATGTTCGTGCTGTCCTCGCAGCAAATACCACTGAGGATGCGATGGAGATTATCGCTGCCGCCGGCCTGATGGAACGCGTCTGTGTTGTGATTGCGGAGCGTGTGCACGTCCGTGCGGAGCGTTATCTCTTTGGCAAGGTTCAGGTCGGCGCACTGATGGTGAACTTTGCGGGGGATATTCTCGGTGCAGACGAACGAGCGCGTTCCTTTGCCCGCGCGTACGGATGGAGACTGGAATCGTGAGTCATAAAATTATTGTTGTTGGTATTGGACCAGGAGATCCTGCCTATCTGTTGCCAAAAGCACGGAAAATAATAGAAGATGCGCGTATTCTTGTCGGGGGGAAACGTGCACTTGCGGATCATTCGCACAGTGGGGTGCGGGAGTGCGCCATCGGTGCAGATATCCCGGGCGTGCTTGACTTTATTAGGGATGCTCTTGCAGAGGACGATGTGGTGGTGATGGTCTCGGGCGATCCAGGCTACTACTCCCTATTGGATGCTCTGCGGCGGACGTTTCCAGTGGATCAGATCGGCGTTGTGCCCGGCATCAGTTCTCTGCAGTTTGCGTTCGCACGACTTGCTCTGCCGTGGCACTCTGCACGCCTCCTCAGTTTTCACGGACGGGAGCCTCTAGAGGCGGAGCTCTTTCGTGCGCCCGATGCTATGCTTGGTATGTTGACGGATGGTCGGAACAACTCGCAGACGATTGCCGCACGGCTGCTTTCCCGTGGCTGGCATGAGAAGGACCGTATGTACGTCTGTACGCATCTTTCGTATAAAGATGAAGAAATTATTGAGACGACATTGGGCGCAGCAAAGGATGATGTAGGCATAGGGCACGGTGTCATCATTGTCTGTGCACATGAGGAGAATGTATGAATCTTGGAATAAAAGACGAGGCGTTTGTGCGCGGAAAGGTGCCGATGACAAAGGAGGAAGTTCGTATCCTCACACTTGTCAAAGCACAGATTGCGGCCGATGCTGTTATCTATGATGTTGGGGCAGGAACTGGATCACTTTCGATTGAGGCTGCACGGCTCGCTCCTGCGGGACATGTGTACGCGATTGAGAAGAATCCCGAAGGAATCAGTTTGATCACGGAGAATGCAAAGCATTTCGGTGTAGAGAATATGACTGTCGTAGAGGGGACTGCTCCTGCGGCAATGGAGGGACTTCCCGCGCTTGATGTGGCCCTGATCGGCGGCAGCGGACGGAATCTCGCGGATATTCTCGATATCATCGGAGAGCGTCTGCGTCCCTCCGGGCGCATTGTGATAAATGCGATCACCATGCAGACGGTTGCCGCCTGTCTGGATTATTTTCATATACACGCGGAACACTATACATACGAGGCGATACAGGTACAGATCAGTCGGCTTGAGCGCATTGGTCCATATGATATGGCAAAAGCGCTCAATCCTATTTACATTATCACTGCCCAGAGAAAGTGAGGGATATATATGATTCATATTGTAGGCGCGGGTCCCGGTGATCCCGAACTTATCACGGTGAAGGGGGCGCGCTATCTTGCGGAGGCGGATGTTGTCATCTATGCGGGTTCGCTTGTCAATCCTTCTCTGCTCGATTTCTGCAGGGAGGATGCGGAGATTCACAACTCGGCGCATATGACGCTCGATGAGGTAGTGGAGGTGATTGCGCGTGCGGAGACGGCGGGCAAGGTGACCGTACGCCTGCATACGGGCGATCCTGCGATCTACGGTGCAATTCAGGAACAGATGGACGCATGGGAGAAGCGCGGCTTCGAATATGATGTCGTGCCCGGTGTCAGCTCATTTCTTGGGACGGCGGCAGCACTCAGGCAGGAGTATACGCTGCCTGGCATCTCTCAGACGGTCATCATCACGCGCAACGAGGGGCGGACTCCTGTACCGGAGCGTGAGAAGCTGCGCAGCCTCGCCGCACATCACGCGACCATGTGTATCTTCCTCTCGATTGCAATGATTGAGGAGGTTGTGGCAGAACTCGTTGCAGGCGGCTATGAGGAGACAACGCCAATCGCTATTGTCCAGCGTGCCACATGGCCGGAACAAAAGATCCTGCGCGGTACACTTGCGTCCATTGCGGAGCAGGTGAAGGAAGAGGAAATCGACCGCACAGCAATGATTGTGGTTGGGGACTGCCTCGATACGGAATATGATCTCTCCAAGCTCTACGCGCCTGGATTTTCACATATGTTCCGGGATGCAAAGTCGTGAGGACGGCTCTTTTTGCACTGACCCTAGGTGGAGCGGGACTTGCTGTGCGTCTCTCTGACGCCTTGGAGGGCAGTGGAACGATTTATCTGCCAAAACGCCTGTTCGGCAATATACCGAATGAGTACGAGACTGTATATTTCTCGCATCTGGCGGATGTCATAAAGACAGCATTTGCTCGCTATGATGCACTCATCTGTGTAATGGCGACGGGCATCGTTGTGCGCATGCTTGCACCCTATGTGGAGAGCAAACTATACGATCCTGCAGTGCTTGTCTTTGATGAGGCTGGGCGACATGGCATCAGTCTGCTCTCCGGTCATATCGGCGGCGCGAACGAACTCACGCGGAAACTCTGTGCGGCAGTGGGAGCCGATCCCGTCATCACGACGGCAACGGATGTGACCGGTGTACTTGCACCAGATGCACTCGCGGCAAAATTGGCGCTGCGCCCCGTTCTGAAGTCCTCGATACAGGTGCTCAATACGGCGTTGCTAGAAGGAAAAGAAATTGTATACTTGATTGACGCAGCTCTTCCGCAGGCATCGTTTTATGAACATCGTTTGCGCGCAGAGGAGATACAACCGCAGCTTTTTTGCGGGGGTACACCGCCCGTGGGTGGGGATGAATACCGTGTCATCATTATACGCACAGAAGCTGTTCCGAACGAACAAGAACCTCGTACGTTGTATCTTGTGCCGCGCCGCTTGATTGCAGGCGTTGGCTGCCGTGCAGGCGTAACCGAGGCGAAGATTCTGTCCGCGCTTACAGAGGCGTGCGCTATGATTGGCCGCGCGCCGTCCGCCATTGACCTCTTTGCGAGCACAACGGCCAAGAGCGAGGAGGAAGGGCTGCTTACTGCGGCAGCGACTCTTGGACGGGAGATCCGATTCTATCCGAACGAGGAGCTCGCAGAAATGATTGAACGATACGGACTTACAGAGTCTGACTTTGTCCGCCGGACGATCGGCATCGGAAATGTATCCGAGGCGGCGGCGCTTTGTGCGGCAGGAAAAGCAGGAGGGCGCATGGCGCTCGGCAAAACAATATTTGGGAAAGTGACGGTGGCACTCCTATGGGAAAAATAAGTGTTGTGGGCATTGGTCCCGGCAGCCTGGATGATATGACGTATCGCGCACGGCGCGCCATCGAAGAGGCAACCGCTGTGGTCGGCTATAAACGCTATGTGGAGCTGATCGCAGAGCTGGTCGATGGGAAAAAGGTGCTCGATACGGGCATGACGCAAGAGATCGAACGTTGCCGCGCGGCGCTCCAAGAGGCATCTGCGGGGGAGACGGTGGTTGTCATCTCAAGCGGTGATGCCGGTATCTATGGGATGGCAGGACTTGTTCTCGAACTGCTTGTGAAGATGGACAAGACAGAGCGTCCGGAGTTCGGCGGGGTCATTCCCGGCGTTTCTGCGATGAGTGCAGCAGCGGGGCTTCTTGGCGCGCCTATCATGCACGATTTTGTCGTTATCAGCCTCTCAGATCTGCTCACGCCGTGGGAGGTTATTCATGAGCGGGCCGAACTTGCCGCAAAGGGCGATTTTGTGACGGCACTCTACAATCCTCGCAGCAATAAGCGTGTGGGACAGATCAAAGCTGTGCAGGAGACCTTCCTGCACTATCGCTCGCCGGAGACCCCTGTTGGCATTGTGACGGGGGCAAGCCGTGCGAATGAGTCGACACAGATCTCGACGCTCGGTGACTTTACGAAGGAGGACATCAATATGTTCTCTCTCGTTATTATCGGCAACTCCAAGACACGTCAGATTGGCGACTGGATGATTACTCCGCGCGGCTATCAGAAGCGGGAGCCGGGACTTTGATATTCACGGCAGCAGGTACGCAGGACGGGCGTGAAATTGTGCGCCGCCTCTGTGCGGTTGGCTATGATGTCACTGCATCGGTGGTCAGCTCTTACGGGCAGCAGCTTCTTGCGGAGCAGCTGGAAAAAGGCAGCGGGCGACTCATTATCAATGATACACCGCTTGATGAGGAGGGCCTGTGTACCTTTTTCAAGGAGCACGGCATTTGTGTCTTTGTGGATGCGACCCATCCATATGCGGTCAATGTGTCGCGCAACGCGATGGCGGCATGTGCGGCAGCGGGGATTCCATACATTCGCTTTGAACGCGATCTTACGGATATTTCGTATGAGAATGTGCATCTCGTGCATTCTTACGAGGATGCGGCAGAGATCGCTGCACGCTTTGGGAAGAATGTATTTTTGACGACAGGCAGCCGCAATCTGGAACGCTTTGTGAAGGCGAAGCCGCTTGCGGGCTGTACGCTGATTGCGCGTGTCCTGCCGACGGCGGACGTGATCGCCCTCTGTGAGGAACTTGGTTTGACACCGGCGCAGATCATTGCAATGCAGGGGCCGTTTTCGCGCGAACTGAACCGCACCATGTATGAGAAGTACAAGGCGGATGTCGTTGTCACAAAGAATAGTGGAACAATCGGCGGAACGGATGCGAAATTTCAGGCAGCGGCCGACTTGGGGCTGCCCGTTGTCGTCATTGATCGCCCCGTGCTGAATTACCCGCATTTGGCACATACATATGAAGAAGTGAAGGCATTTGTCGATTCGATGAACGAATCGTAGAAATAGGAGTTTTTATGGATTTCATCAAGGAACCGATGGCGATTGAAAACCGCAGTATGGAGCTGATTGCGCCTCATCTGGAGGGGCTTGGACTAGACGAGCGCGCGACGAAGGTCTATTCGCGTCTGATTCACGCGTCGGGGGATGTTGGCTACGCTCCGATCACGCGCATGCACCCTGAGGCGATCGACTGCGCCATTGCGGCACTGAAGAGCGGCGCGCATATCTACACCGATGTTGAGATGGTGCGCACGGGAATCAACAAGAAGAAGCTCGCCTCCTTCGGCGGCGAGGTGCACTGTCTGATTGCCGATCCAGATATCGCTGCGCGTGCAAAGGTCGAGGGCATCACGCGTTCAATGATTGCTATGCGTCAGTTTGGCAAGGATCTCAACGGCAGCATTGTCGCCATTGGCAATGCGCCCACAGCACTCTTTGAGGTACTGCGTCTCGTACGTGAGGAGGGCATTCGTCCCGCCTGCATCGTTGGTATTCCTGTTGGCTTCGTGGGAGCTGCTGAGTCCAAGGCGGAACTTGCGGAAAACGGCCTTGTTCCTTACATCACCGTCGAGGGGACGAAGGGCGGAAGCCCAATTGCGGCGGCGGCGATCAATGCACTTATGTATCTCATCGACAATACGCGCCCCTAAGGAGAGATCAGTTCATGCAGTGGAATATTCCGCGCATTGTAATTGCAGCAACCCAGTCGGGCGGCGGCAAGACAACACTTGTCACGGGGCTCTTGGCGGCACTGCGGGCACGTGGTCTAACAGCGCAGTCGTTCAAGGTGGGGCCGGACTATATTGATCTCGGTTACCATCGCATGGCAAGCGGCCGCACGGGGCATAATCTGGATACATGGCTCGTACCCGAGGTGCGGCTGACGGAGATCTTTGCGCGCGAATGTGCAGGCGCCGATATTGCCGTTATTGAGGGCGTTATGGGACTCTATGACGGCGGGCAGCGCGGCATCAGTTCGACTGCCGCAATTGCAAAGGCGCTGGATGCTCCCGTCCTCCTTGTCATAGATGCGAAATCTGTCGGCGTATCGGCGGCGGCGACGGCGTTGGGCTTTCGTTCCTATGATTCACAGCTGAATCTTGCGGGTGTGCTCCTCAACCGTCTCGGCAGCAAGACGCATGAAGAGATGATCCGTAAGGCGATGATGGAGATCCATATACCTGTATACGGTGCACTCCGTCGTGACTCTGCCCTTACTTTGCCGGAGCGTCACCTTGGACTCACGCCTGTCGAGGAACATGAGGCAGCGGCGGTGATTTCTGCGCTGGGTGAACGCGTGAAGGCCGGGCTTGCTTTGGATGAGATTTTGCGCCTTGCTCATTCTGCTGCACCCTTGATGATCGCGGAGGGCAGGAGCGTGGAGAAATCCGTTCATGTACGTATCGGTGTGGCACGCGACGAGGCGTTCTCCTTTTACTATGCAGCAAGTCTTGCACAGCTCGAGGAGTACGGTGCGGAGATCGTGGAGTTCAGTCCGCTGCATGATGAGAGACTGCCCGATGTGGACGGTATCATCATCGGCGGCGGATTCCCCGAGATGTTTGCGGAGCAGCTTGCCGAAAATTCTTCCATGCGCAGCTCTATTCGCCGTGCGGCAGAGGAGGGGATGCCCATCTATGCAGAGTGCGGCGGCTATATGTATCTGATGCGCTCACTCGTTGACTTCGATAAAGCAGAACATGAGATGACAGACATATTTCCCATGTGTGCACGCATGACAGAGAAGCTGCAGATGGTCGGTTATGTGGAGGCGGAGCAGACGGCAGATACTGTCCTCGGCCCTGCGGGTCTCCTTCTGCATGGGCATGAGTTCCATTTCTCTGTGGAGGAGGCAGATGATATGTCCGAGATGGTACGGCCGTTTACATTTACGAAGCTGCGCAATAACGTCCAATATTTGGCAGGATGTAGCTATAAAAATGTGCTAGGGAGCTATCTTCATCTGCACTTTGCAGGCTGTCAGACAGCAGCAGAACACTTTGTGGAGGCGTGTCTGAGATGGGGCAGATAGTTCTTGTCACGGGTGGTGTACGCTCGGGCAAATCCGCGTTTGCCGAGCGCTATGCTGCACATTGTGCTGTGCAGTCGGGGGCACGGGTTGCCTATATCGCGACGGCCCAGGTCTACGACGAGGAGATGCGCCAACGTGTCGATCTCCATCAGGCGCGCCGTCCTGCGAACTGGACGACGTATGAGGCTCCTTTTAATACTGAGAACGCTATTCGTGCGGCAGGTGCGGAACATGGCGTGATTCTCTTTGACTGTATTACGATGTTCCTGAGCAACGATATGCTCCAATACCCAGAGGAGGAGCAGGAACGTGACAGCTTTGCACTTCATGTGGAGGAGCGGATCGGTGCGCTGATGGGGGCGGCTGAGGGCGTGGATGCGACAACGATATTTGTCACGAACGAGGTCGGAGCGGGCATTGTGCCGGAGCACCGGCTTGGACGACTCTATCGCGATATGGCGGGACTTGCAAATCAGCAGATTGCACGCAGTGCCGCAGAGGTCTATCTCGTCACTTGTGGAATTCCCGTGAATATCAAGAAACTTGCGGAGGAAATCTGATGGCAAAGAGCATTATGCTGATGGGGACAAGCTCCCATGTGGGAAAGAGCATTCTCACAACGGCGCTCTGCCGTATCTTCTGTCAGGAGGGGCGGCATGTCGTCCCATTCAAGGCACAGAATATGGCGCTGAATTCCTACGTTACGCTCGATGGACGCGAGATGGGACGCGCACAGGTTGCACAGGCGGAGGCGGCAGGGCTTGCGCCGATGGTAGATATGAACCCCGTGTTGTTGAAACCGACGGGAAATGCCCAATCTCAGGTCATCATTATGGGCGAGCCGGTCGGCAATATGAGTGCGCGTGAATATCACAAGGGATACTCACTCAAAGCGTGGGGAGCGGTCGAGGAAGCCCTTGACCGTCTTTGTGCGGAATATGATCTGCTTGTGATCGAGGGTGCAGGCAGTCCAGCCGAGATCAACCTTAAGGCGAATGATATTGTCAATATGCGTGTGGCGAAACATCTGCGTGCGCCTGTCCTACTTATCGCAGACATTGATCGGGGCGGTGCACTTGCCTCACTTGTCGGGACGCTTGAACTGCTCGACGAGGAGGAGCGTGCGCTTGTCAAAGGGCTTGTAATCAATAAATTCCGCGGCGATGTGAGCCTGCTGACACCTGCGCTCGACTTCCTTGAAGAAAAGACGGGCAAGCCCGTGCTCGGCGTTGTACCCCATATCGAGCAGATCGGCATCGACGAAGAAGATTCCGTATCTCTGGATGAAAAGCATTACGGAGATACTTCCGCACGCAGCGATCAGCTGAAAATCGGTGTTGTCCGCACACCGAAGCTCTCGAATTTTACAGATTTTGACGCACTTGCGAACGAGCCGGATGTTTCACTTTACTATGTAACAAACCCTGATGAACTCGGTTTGCCCGATCTTATCCTTTTGCCTGGCTCGAAGAATACGACGGAGGATCTGCTCTATATTCGTGAGATAGGGCTGGAACGGGCGATTCGTGCACGTGTGACGGCGGGGACACCGCTCTTTGGTATTTGCGGTGGCTATCAGATGCTCGGCAGAGTTGTGCGCGATCCGCTGCACACGGAGTCGGTGCGTGACGAGACAGCGGGGTTTGGCTATCTGCCGTGTGAGACGACATTTGCCGCGCAGAAGCGCCTGCGTCAGGTCTCGGCATCTGCCGATTTTAGCTTTTTGGGGGCGCGAATTTCAGGAAAAAATCTTCTTGGCTATGAAATTCATATGGGACTGACGGTATTCTTAGAGAAGACGTGTCGTCCGTTTCATATTGTTCAAGAAGATGGCCTTGCGGCAGACGGTGCTGTTTCTGCGGATGGGCTTACCATAGGCACATACATTCACGGTATTTTCGATGATGATGATTTTCGTCGGAGCTTGCTCAACCGTCTGCGTGTGCAGCGCGGCTGGGCGGAGATACCCATGCAGCACCGCTATCGTGAGGAAAAGGAACGAGCTTACGACCGCCTTGCGGAGATGGTGCGTACAAGTCTCGATATGGAGAAACTGCGGCAGATTGTGGAGGGATGCAGATGATCCCTGCCTCGCTCATCGCTATGGCAGCGTTCTTTCTCGATACTGCGCTCGGCGATCCGCAGACGCGATGGCATCCCGTTGCTGTGCTTGGTCGCTTGATCGGTTTTTTGGAGCGACTTCTCTATCCACTGCAGGGAAGCGATCAGAAGAAATTTGCAATGGGAGCGCTTCTGACACTGCTTATACTCTCTCTGTCCTATGCATTTGCGGAGGGATTGCTGCTCGCGGCACGTGAGCTTCCTGTGGCATGGGGGATCGATATTGTCAGCCTCATCCTGCTCTACTTTTGCATTTCGCCGCGTATGCTTGCAAAGGCGGGGCAGGACATCTATGCTTTGCTGGTAAAGGGCGATCTTGCGGCAGCGCGGGAACACGTCGGCTATATCGTCGGGCGTGATACGGCGCAGCTCAATGAGGCAGATACAGCGCGCGCGGCGATTGAGACGGTGGCGGAGAACACCGTGGACGGTATCATTGCACCGCTCTTCTTCTTCGCCTTTGGTGGTGCACCGTTTGCCGTGCTCTATCGTGCGGCGAACACGATGGACTCCATGCTCGGCTATAAAAATGAGCGATATCTTTACTTCGGACGCATGGCCGCGCGTGTGGATGATGTGCTGAACTTCGTGCCTGCACGCATTACGGGGATGCTCTTCGTAATGGCGGCATATCTCCTCGGCTATGACGGACGCAACGCGCTGAACATCCTCGTACGCGATGCCGCAGGGCATCCGAGTCCGAACGGCGGTTATGCAGAGGCACCCGTTGCGGGAGCACTGCACATCCAACTCGGCGGGGTGAACTACTATTTCGGTGAGCGGCATTTCCGTGCCTATATGGGAGATGCACACATGGAGATCTCAGCGAAGCATATTCTCGGTGCGGTTCGTCTCATGTATACGGTGACCGTACTCTTTCTGCTTTTTTACTATCTGTTTTCTCTTTACTATCAATAGAGGCGTTTCATGAACTCTTTTTTGGTCGGGCTTCAATTTCTCACTCGGATTCATATTGCGCGGCAGACGGTGTGGACGGCGGACGCCTTTGGACGGAGCACACGCTTTTTCCCGCTCGTAGGACTCGTGCTCGGTATCTGCTATGCACTTGCCGCGTGGCTTCTCGTTTACTTCATCGGCATGCGTACGCTGACGGCGGTGCTGCTGCTCATCCTGCCGCTCCTCTTGACGGGCGGACTGCATGCAGATGGCTTTATGGATACGGCGGACGGCGTATTCTCTGGACGCGAGCGTGAGCGCAAGCTCGAAATCATGAAGGACAGCCGTGTCGGTTCGTTCGGCGTTGTCTCCTTTGTCTTGCTCATGTTCCTTCAGTTTGCACTGCTCCTCGATATGCACCCGTTTCTGCTCGTGCCCGCGTTATTTATTATGCCGATTATCGGCAGGATGGCGATGGTGCTTGCCATCGCGTGTTTTCCATATGCACGTGCTGATGGTATGGGGAAGACGTTTGCGGATATGGCGGATCGTAAGACCATTGTGACTGCCTCTGTTATGACAGTTGTGTTTGTATTGCCGTGTGGGCTGCTTGCGTCTGTTGCGCTCATGCTCGGTATTCTCTTTGCACTGCTTTTCTGTCGTGCGATGACGACGACACTCGGCGGTGTGACCGGGGATGTCTATGGAGCTGTGACTGTACTCACGGAGACGCTCGTCCTTGCGATTTTTTCACTTGCGTCGATTAATTCAGATGTTTGGGGGATTTTATGGAGATAATTGCAAAAGCACCGGCATCCTGTGGTGAACTCGTGGAAGGCGTCCTCAATGAGACACCGTTTCTTGTGACCGCACCCATCAGTATGTATGCGGTGGCGACTGTCTCCGATGCGTTTCCGGGGATGCACGGGCTGGGGGCAAAGGCGGAGGCGGCTGTGGCGCGAACCCTCTCCCATATCAGGAAAGAGACACTGCCGTTCGGTATACGTCTGGACTCTGCAATTCCACAGGGGAAGGGCATGGCATCATCGAGTGCCGACATCGCTGCTGTCTCATACGCTACTGCGCGTGCCCTTGGGCGGGAACTAACAGCGCAGGAGATCATGGATATTGCAATTGCCATTGAGCCAAGCGACGGCATTGCGTTTGCGGGGCTATCCCATGTCAGTCACACGACGGGCAAACTCTTTGGGCAGTATTTCAATGTACCGCTCCTTGCCGTCTCCATTTTCGATGTGGGCGGGACGGTTGACACGATTGCGTACTATCGAAGCAAGGGGAACAGCGGCAATCATGATGAGGTGTACCGGCAGCTGCTTGATACCGTAGATCAGGCTTTTCGAACGAGAGATCTGCAGCAGGAGGCGCTCCTCGGTCAGGCGGCGACGGCAAGTGCACGGCTCAACCAAGTGCATCTGGAAAAGCCAAAGTTGGAGGAATTTATTACCGCTGCGCAGAGACAAGGCGCGCTTGGAACTCTTGTGGCACACAGCGGAACGGTAGTCGGTGTGCTGTGGGCCTCGGATCTCAGTGCGGTGGATATGGCGCAGCAGACATCGGAACTTGCAGCGGAATTTGAGGCAACCTATCACTATATGCAGACGGTACGCCTGATTTCTGGCGGGGTCGTCTGTGAGATCAGACCTTGAATCTTGGAAAGGAAAGGGGAATATGACAGAAATCATCATCATTCGTCATGGGGAGACGGAGTGGAACAAGACGGGGCGCTTTCAGGGGCATTCGGATGTGCCGTTGTCGGGGGAGGGACGTATGCAGGCAGAGGTGCTTGGGCGGAATCTGGCGCTGGACCGTGTGGATGCGATTTATGCAAGTGATCTCACGCGCGCGATGGAGACGGCGGCACCGCTTGCCGCGCGGTTCGGACTGTCCATAACACCCGATCCGCTGCTCCGTGAACTCAATTTTGGTGCATGGGAAGGGCGAACGTTCAGTGACGTGAATGCGGAAGATCCGGATGCAATGAAACGTTTTTACAACGATCCCGAACGTGTTGATATTCCAAACAGCGAACCTTTCCCAAATTTTCAAAGACGAGTGGCAGGACGTGTACGCGAAATTGTCGTGCAGCAACGCGGTAAACGTGTTGTTATCGTCTCACATGGGGCATCTATCCGTATTCTGCTCGCCGACATTCTTGGCATGCCAATTCGCTCCATCTGGCACGTATCCCAGCTCAATACGGCGGTCAATAAGATTCGTTTTGAAGATGACGGTTTTGCCGTTGTGACGCTGATGAACGACATCTCCCATCTGCGTTCAGAGGATGTACGATGAATCTGTTTGCTGTCGGGGTGGGTGGTGCACTCGGAGCCGTCTGTCGCTATCTGCTCGGACAGATGATTTCAAAACTTGGCAATGGATTCCCGCTCGGCACGTTTGCAGTTAACATCATCGGCTGCTTTGCCATCGGTCTGATTGTTGGTTTTGTCGGTAAACACAATGACTTTGACCCGCGTTTTGTGCTTTTCCTGCAGACAGGAATTTGCGGCGGCTTTACAACCTTTTCAACGTTCTCTCTGGAATCCTTGATTTTGTTGGAAGAAGGGCGTCTTACCATTGGTATTCTCTACATTATCCTGAGCATTCTGCTCGGCCTTGCCGCGCTCCTCGCAGCAAGGAATCTTGTCAGTGGATGGCAGATATAACAAAAAAATAAATTTTATTTGCGTGGGAGGGGCAGGCGTGTTATACTGTTACACAGATTGTGTGGATAGGATTATGTATGTGTGGATTCATTGAGAATCAATATACACTTTGGTGAGGGGTATGGAGGTTATTTTAGCTGAGCACTTGGGGTTCTGTTATGGCGTCAAACGCGCTATTGAGATTGCCCGAGATAATGCCTCCCCGGATGGTACATCCAGTACACTTGGTCCGATCATTCATAATCCGCAGATGGTGGAACGCTTGAAAAATGAGGGCGTCGGCACCGTCGGTTCACTCGATGAGATGGAGGATGGGCTTGTCATCATTCGTTCCCATGGGGTGGGACCAGACGTGTATGAGGAGGCAGAGTCACGCGGTCTAGAACTCGTGGATGCGACTTGTCCGCACGTCAAAAAGGCACAACTTTCGGCAAAACTGTTATCCGAGGAAGGTTATACGGTTGTGATTGTCGGAGAGAAGAACCATCCGGAGGTCAAGAGTATCTTCGAGTGGACGGCGAAAGGTGCTCATATTATCGAGACAGAGGCGGAGGCAGAAGCTCTGCCGCGTATCGGAAAGCTTGGGATCGTCTCTCAGACGACATTCTCCGGCGATCGGTTCCAGAGTATTGTATCGTGCCTTTTGGAAAAGTCACATGAGATTAAGATCCTGCGCACCATATGCACAGCGACGGATCTGCGCCAGGCGGCGGCCTTGGAACTTGCTGAAAAGGTCAATCTAATGCTGGTTATCGGCGGCAAGAATAGTGCAAACACAACGCGGCTTGCCCAGCTATGCGCCACAAAATGCAGAACATACCACATCGAGACTGCAGCAGAGCTGCAGGACGATTGGCTGAAAGATGTTAATAAAATTGGTATTACAGCCGGTGCTTCTACACCGGACTGGATTATCAAGGAGGTTTATAAACAGTGTCAGAGCAGAGCATGAAGGAACTTTTGGAACAGGAAGATATGCCCGATATCCAGGAGCGTACGGTTGTCAAGGGGGAAGTTGTCCAGGTATCCCGCGACGAAGCGTATGTCGATATCGGATATAAGCAGGAGATTCCTGTCTCCAAGAGGGATCTTGCCGTTCCTGCGCCGGACGATGCACGCGATGTTGTAAAGGTCGGCGATGTGATCGATGTCTATATCAAGTCGCTCGGCGGCGATAACGGTGGCAGCCTGTCTAAGGTCGAGGCGGACAAGATGGCTGCGTGGAAGGACATCGAGGAGATCCAGGAGAAGGGCGAAACGGTCGAGGCCAAAATCGCTAAAGAGGTCAAGGGCGGTCTCGTTGCCTACGTCATGGGACTGCGCGGTTTTATTCCCGCGTCTCAGATGGAACTGCACTTTGTCAAAGATCTCGCGGTCTATGTAGATCAGACGGTTGAGGCTGAGATTATTGAGATCGATGTCCAGAAGCGTCGCCTTGTGCTCTCACGCCGTAAGCTCCTAGAGCGTGACCGCGCGGAGAAGGAAGAGGCTGTGTTCTCAGCGATCGAGCCAGAGCAGGTCGTACGTGGTACGGTCAAGCGTCTTGTTGACTACGGTGCGTTTATCGATATCGGCGGCGTGGATGGCCTTGCTCACATCTCCGATCTTGCATGGCATCGTGTGAAGCATCCGTCTGAGGTGCTTGAGGTTGGGCAGGAGCTCGATGTCTTTGTCAAGAGTGTTGACCGCGATGCAAAGCGCATTTCTCTATCGGTCAAGGACACCCTTCCGGATCCGTGGGTGGAGAAGGCAGAGCAGTATGCTGAGGGCGACTTCATCGAGGGCAAGATCATCAAGTTGACGGACTTTGGTGCGTTCATGGAGATTGAGCCGGGCTTTGACGGTCTTATCCCGATGGGTGAGCTCGCCGAGAAACGCATTGAGCGTGCGGATGAGGCTGTTCATACAGGCGATATTGTGACGGTTAAGGTGCTCCGTATTGACACGAAGCGCAAGCGTATTTCGCTTTCGATCACCAAGGCGAAGCGCGACGCGGATCAAGCAGACATCAAGAAGTATGTGGACGAGCATCAGTCGGAACGGGCTGAGTCCAGCGAAAATACAGAAGGTCAGGTCGAGGCACATCTCGACTGGCTGAAGTAAGTTCAGATACAAATAATTCCATACGATAACAGAGGAGTGATGAAACGTCACTCCTTTTTCATGGGAAGGAGGGAATATGAAAAGAACGTATCCTGGTGTTATTATGCGTGTTATAGAGGGAAGCATTGCGGAGGAATTGGAGCTTGTGCCGGGCGATAAGATCCTGGCAGTCAATGACATGCCTCTGCGTGATATTATTGATTTCAGCTTTGCAATGGCTGACGAGGAGATCGAACTCCTTGTGGAGCATGCAGACGGGGAGCAGGAACTCATCGAATTTGACAAAGACTATGATGAGGATTTTGGTGTGGAATTTGAGCGGGCTGTCTTTGATGGCATCCGTTCCTGCGCAAATCACTGTTATTTCTGTTTTGTCGATATGATTGCGCCGGATATGCGACATAGCCTCTCCATCAAGGATGATGATTATCGACTTTCCTTCCTTTATGGAAATTTTGTTACTCTGACGAATATGGGGGCCGCAGATTTTGAGCGTATCGAGCACTTTCACCTCTCGCCGCTCTACGTTTCTGTCCAGTGTACAAATCCTGTGCTGCGCGCCGAAATCCTGCGCTATAAGGGCGCCGCAGACATCCTCGGACAGCTGACAAAGCTTGAAGAAGCAGGAGCGGACTACCATACGCAGGTGGTACTCTGCTATGGGCTGAATGATGGAGAGGAACTAGAGCGTACGATTTGCGATATTACAGCGCGCCGTCCTCATGCGCTCTCACTCGCGATCGTTCCCGTGGGGCTGACGAAGCACCGAACGGATCCTTTTCCTCTGGTGCAGTTTGACAGAGATGGTGCTGCCCGTGTGATTGATCAGGTAGAGGCATGGCAGCAGCGGATACGCTCGGAGGAGGGGAAAACCTTCATCTATCTTGGCGATGAATTCTACTTTCTCGCGGGACGTGAGATGCCGCCCGCCGAGATGTACGATGGATTTCCACAGCTTGACAACGGGATCGGACTCACACGCAATTTCATCGAGGATTGGACGAATGCTCTCGTCACAGAGAACGCATGCGATGGCGTACGGCTTGCCGTTATCAGCGGAACAGCGGTTGCTCCTGTGATGGAGCGGCTTGCACGCGAGATTGATCCCGATGGACAGCGGATTCATGTTCTTCCTGTTGTAAATAAGCATTTTGGAGAAACGGTCAATGTATCGGGGCTTCTTACGGGGCATGATATGATACAGGCAATTCATGCCCTGCGAAAGGATGTGGATGGTGTGTTGATTCCGGCATCTGCTCTGCGTGAGGGGGAGGATGTATTCCTCGATGATATTACCCTCGATGCTATGAGGGCATCCTTTCCCTCTGTTCGTATTGAGCCAGTGGCGACGGGACGTGACTATCGCGAGGCGCTTACAGACTGGGCGCATTACCATCGTGAACGCGTGAGCGGAGGTTATACATGGCAGAGCAATGCAGGGTATACAAAACCTGCCGCTGCACGCTGAAGAATTCAGGAGAGGAGTGAAAAAGATGAGCAAACCCATTGTGGCAGTAGTTGGCCGACCGAATGTTGGAAAATCAACACTGTTCAATCAGATCGGTAAGAAGCGTGTATCGATTGTCGATGATATGCCGGGTGTGACGCGTGACCGCATCTATATAGATGCGGAGTGGCTGAACCATGAGTTTACGATTATTGATACAGGCGGCATCGAGTTTGACGAGAGTGACCACATTCTTCGATCCATGCGCAGTCAGGCGGAACTCGCGATGGAGGAGGCAGATGTCATTCTCTTTCTCGTCGATGGTCGTGCGGGGCTGACCTCCTCGGACGAGGAGGTCGGCCGACTCCTGCGGCGTACACAAAAGCCCGTGATTCTTGCGGTCAACAAGATTGACAGCTTTGACCGCGAGGCGTTGATCTACGATTTCTATTCACTCGGTCTTGGTGATCCGATTCCGATTTCAGCATCAAACGCGATGAATCTCGGCGATCTTTTGGATGCTGTTGTCGCAGCATTTCCCAAAGAGGCAGAGGAGAATATCGAGGCCGACGAGATCGCGATTGCTGTGGTCGGACGTCCGAATGTCGGAAAATCCTCGCTCGTGAATCGTCTGCTCGGGGAGGAGCGCGTTATTGTCAGCGATGTGCCGGGGACGACCCGCGATGCGATAGACACGCACTTTACGCGTGATGGGGCAAAGTATCTCCTGATCGATACGGCAGGAATGCGGCGTAAGGGAAAGATCAGTCTGCCCGTGGAGCGATACAGTGTAATGCGTTCCCTGCGTGCCATCGACCGCGCGGGTGTTGTCCTAATGGTTATCAATGCGGCAGAGGGGATTCTGGAGCAGGATACGAAGATCGCGGGCTATGTCCATGAATCCGGCAAGGGCGTTATCATTGTTGTGAATAAATGGGATATTTTTCCTGAAAAAAATGATAAGTCAACCCTGCGTTTCACAGATGATCTGCGCGAGAAGCTGGGATTCCTCCAATACGCTCCTGTGCTCTATACGTCAGCCCTTACGGGACAGCGCGTCGAGCGCGTGACGGAGCTCGTGAAATACGTTGCGGAACAACAGTCCATGCGCATCAAGACGAGTGTGCTCAACGAGCTGATTCGGGATGCCGTCTCTGTTAATCCACCGCCTACGAAGAAGGGCAAACAGCTAAAGATACTCTTTGTCACACAGGTGGGAATCATACCACCCACGTTTATCATTTTTGTAAATGATCCGGAGCTGATGCATTTCTCCTATCTGCGCTTTATTGAGAACCGTCTGCGCGAGAGCTTTGGCTTCGAGGGAACGCCGCTCCGACTTGTCGTGCGTGCGCGTAAGGAGGAAGAGTGATGACAGACTATCTTCTGGCGGGCGTTCTCGCCTATTTGATCGGCTCCATTCCGAGTGGCCTGATTCTTGGGAAACTCTTCTGGCACACGGATCTGCGGGAACACGGGAGTCATAACATCGGGGCAACAAATGCATGGCGGACGCTTGGCAAGATTCCGGGTATCATCGTCTTTGCTGCAGACAGTATCAAGGGGCAGGCGGGCGTACTGCTTGGGCTGTCCCTTGTTGGCACACCTCTTGCAGCAGTCGTCGGAGGTCTCATGGCGATCGTTGGGCACAGCTTCTCGTTCTTCCTGCGCTTTCGCGGTGGGAAAGGTGTTGCAACCTCACTTGGCGTTCTGACTATGCTGATGGGAAATGTGACCTTGATCGTATTTCTTCTTTGGTTGGCGATCGTTTGCGCGACGCGCTATGTTTCGCTCGGTTCGGTGGTGGCGGGATTTCTTGTACCCATTCTTGCCGTATTGTTTGCCTATCCATTGGAGTACATTGTATTTACCGTGATTGCGGCAATCCTTGTTATTGTTCGCCATCGCGAGAACATCAAGAGACTGATGAATGGGACAGAGAATAAAATTTAAGGCCAGCTTTATTTGGTGATTGTTTTCAGATATGGTATAATTTGACTGTCTATTGCAAGAGGCTTTCCATCCATCGGGGGAATCATTTATGAAAATGGATATGACGGAAGTTTGTCTTGTTTGTGCGGAAATTCTACCGAAAGCGATTAAGAAGACGATTCTCGCAAAGGAAATGATTAACCGTGGAGAAGTGCGTACGGTCAATGAGGCAGTAATCTCAGCTGCAGTGCATACTACAAATATAAGGATTACGTATACTCGTTCTTTGAGGCGACATGTGATAAGATTGTCACGCTCGCTCTTCTGATCAGCCATCGGAGCGGAACACTGCAGGCAGTTCTCAAGGCCATTGCCGAGGAGGGCGGCAACGTCATGACAATCAATCATGGGCTCCCTGTGCGTGGAGCAGCAACGGTACATATCTCACCTTGAGACGGCTCATCTGCGTGACGGACTGTAAGTGCTGCTTAAAAAGGTAGATGAAGTCGACGGTGTGCAGCGTCTCGAAGTGGTCGGACAGGCTTGAAATGGGGGATAAATTCGGTGAATACAGTCAAGATTGCACTGCTTGGTGCAGGTACGGTTGGCTCTGGCGTAGTGCGTACGCTCTCGATGAATGCGGATATGATTACGGGACGCAGTGGTACTCACATTGAGATCAAGAGGATTCTCGTACGCGATGCGAAAAAACATCGTCCGGAAACTGAGGGGATCGCATTAACGGATAATTTCGATGAAATTCTGAACGATGCAGAGATCTCTGTCATCGTCGAGGTCATGGGGGGACTCAGACCCGCGAAAGACTATATGCTGCGTGCAATGGAGGCAGGAAAGCACGTCGTCACGGCGAACAAGGATGTTATTGCCGAGCATCTCTCCGAACTCTATGCTGCAGCGGACGCAAATGGCGTGGATTTCCTCTACGAGGCGAGTGTGGGCGGCGGCATTCCGATCATCAAACCGCTGAAGGAATGTCTGACGGCAAACAGCATCACGGAGATCATGGGCGTTGTCAACGGGACGACGAACTATATGCTGACGAAGATGACAGAAAAACACGTCAGCTACGATGCCGTTTTGCGCCGCGCACAGGAAAAGGGCTATGCGGAGGCGAATCCGTCGGCAGACGTGGACGGGTTGGATGCGGCGCGCAAGGCGGCAATCCTTGCCTCGCTCGCCTTCGATACGATCATTGGCTTTGAGGATGTCTCCGTGGAAGGCATCTCGCATATCACCGAGGACGATATTGAATACGGACTCAATCTCGGCTATGTCATCAAACTACTTGCCGTCGGACGCAATACAGAGGAAGGGATTGATGTTCGCGTACACCCCGTATTCCTGCCGAAGACGCATCCGCTTGCCTCGGTGAACGGTGTGTTCAACGCGATCTTTGTGCGCGGCAATGTGCTTGGTGATGCGATGTTCTATGGGCGCGGCGCAGGTTCTCTGCCGACTGCATCGGCGGTTGTTGCGGACATCATCGAGATTGCGCGTGATATTGTCTCCGGTACGACAGGGCGGATGAAGTATAAGGTTGGGGAGCGGAAGAAGCTCTGCCCCGTGGAAAAGACAAAGTCCTCTTACTATTTGCGCCTCGTTGTTGCGGATGAGCCGGGTGTTCTCGGCGAGATTGCAACGACCTTTGGTCGTGCGGGCGTCAGCCTTAAGTCTGTAATTCAGGCGCGCTGGACGGAGGAGGGCGATGCGGAGATCGTTGCCGTGACCCATGTGGTGACACATGCAGCTGCCTCCGATGCCGTGGAGAAATTGCAGGCACTTCCCGTCGTTCGCGAGGTGCGAAGCCTGATCCGCGTTGCGGATGGGCAGGAGGATTTGTTATGAGCGCACGCTCTGTACGGGTTCGTGTTCCGGCGACGAGCGCGAACCTTGGTCCGGGGTTTGATGCACTGGGCATAGCCTGTACACTCTACAATGAGATGACGCTGACACTCACGCATGAGCCGGGGCTTCATATTTCAGCGCGTGGCGAGGGTGCGGCATATATTCCGGGGGACGAGCGCAATATTGTGTGGAAATCCATTCAGTATCTTCTGGAACGTGCGGGTCGTGCGGATGCGTTTCAGGGCGCACGGATTCGGATGAGTAACCGTATTCCTCTTTCACGGGGGCTTGGGAGCAGTGCGACGGCGATTGTCGCGGGGCTCACGGCGGCAAATGCACTGATTGACAGTCCGTTCAGCCGCGATGATCTCCTGCAGCTTGCAACCGATATCGAGGGACATCCCGACAATGTCGCACCCGCGATCTATGGCGGATTTACGGTGAACACGGTGACGGATGGTCATGTGGAGTGCTTTTCCTTTTTGCCGCGCATCTTCCTGCGCCTTGTCGTTATGGTGCCGAACTTCTATCTCTCGACGAAATCCGCGCGGCAGGTACTGCCGTCTGAAGTTCCGATGAAGGATGCCGTGTTCAATATCAGCCATGCAGCGATGATGGTTGCGGCTCTTGCACGCGGCTCGGAGCAGCATCTCGAAAATGCGTTTGCCGATGCGCTTCACCAGAACTACCGAGCTCCGCTCATTCCGGGGATGTTTGATGTCTTTGCTGCGGCGAAAAAGGCAGGTGCATATGGAGCAACGCTCAGCGGAGCAGGTCCCTGCCTGATTGCTTTTGTTCCTGAACACCGCAAGTGCACAGAGGAGGTTGCGGCGGCCATGCAGGATGCCTTCCGTGCCAATGAAATTGAGGCGCGTCCGCTGCACCTGCGACTTGATACGAAGGGCGCACGCGTTCTGCGCCGCAGGGATATGAATGCAAAACGATGATTTTGCCGGTTTTACAGGTCATTTTTTGAATGACTGTGAAACCGGTAATTTTTTTGACAAAAGGACTTGAAAAATATGCAATAAAGATGTATATTTATAAAATCCTTTTGGAAATGAAATGGAGGGAGCAGCATGAAGGCAAGTATTGTCGGAGCATCTGGATATGCGGGCGAAGAGTTGATTCGCTTGCTGCACGGTCATCCGTTTGTCGAGATTGCACATCTGACATCGGAGCGGCATACAGGGGAACGCATATCGAAACTTTATCCACATTTGAAGAATATTTATGAGAATAAACTCGAATCAATGGAGGACGTAAGGCGCATTGCTGAGGACAGTGACGTGCTCTTCATTGCACTTCCGCATGGACACGCAATGAAGATTGTGCAGGAGGTTTCTGCGTGCCCCGTACGCATCATTGATCTCGGAGCGGACTATCGTTTTGCGGATACTGCCATCTATGAGCAGTGGTATCATGTGGCACATACAGATCCGAATGCAGATCGTGCCTATGGGCTTGCCGAGCTCTACCGTGAGCATGTGCGAACGGCGCGGATCATCGGGAATGCCGGATGCTATACGACAGCAAGCATCCTCGCGCTTGCCCCGCTTGTCAAGGCGCATCTGGTGCAGCTCGATTCCATCCTTGTCGATGCTGTGTCCGGTGTATCGGGGGCGGGACGATCTCCAAAGGAGAGCACGCATTATCCGGAGTTCTATGACAGCTTTACGGCGTACGGTGCCG
>ERZ773067.388-NODE-388-length-27095-cov-11.072633_pt1 | contig 27095 bp, 19 predicted proteins | sample MGYA00580622_ERZ773067 | MGnify/ENA primary metagenome ERZ773067 (study PRJEB29015, sample SAMEA2737998) | human oral metagenome | biome: human oral; feature: human-associated habitat; material: dental | place: China | collected 2113 ...
CCCAACCTGCAGGGCCTATGGACCAATACCATCCAGGCGCCATGGAATGGGGACTACCATCTGAATATCAACCTACAGATGAACTACTGGCCTAGCGAGAAGGGCAACCTTGGGGAGGCCGTCAGTCCGCTCACCGACTGGATCGCCTCCCAGGTACGCTCGGGAGAGGCCACGGCTAAGGCCTTCTACAATGCCGAGGGCTGGGTGACGCACATCCTCGGTAACCTCTGGCAGTTCACCGCCCCTGGCGAGCATCCCAGCTGGGGCGCGACGAATACGGGCGCGGCTTGGCTCTGCCAGCATCTCTACAACCACTACCGCTACACGCAGGACAAGGCCTACCTCGAGCGCATCTATCCCATCATGCGCGGCGCGGCACGCTTCTTCTCCAGTACACTGGTGGAGGACCCGCGCAATGGCTATCTGGTCAACGTACCGACGACCTCGCCTGAGAACCACTACCTGACGCCCGAGGGCAAGAGCGTGGCCGTCTGTGCGGGCTCTACAATGGACAATCAGATCATCCGCGAGCTCCTGCAAAACACCATCGCAGCGGCCAAGACGCTCGGCGTCGACACCGCGGCGCAGCGCCATCTGGCGACGCTGCTCCCCCGCATCAAGCCTACCACGATCGCCCCCGACGGACGTATCATGGAGTGGATGGAGAACTTCGCCGAGGCCGAGCCACACCACCGCCATGTCTCCCACCTCTACGGGCTCTACCCCGGCAGCGAGATCACCCAGGAGGAGACGCCCGAGCTGGTGGAGGCTGCACGCCGTAGTCTCGACGCCCGAGGGGCAAGTAGCACCAGCTGGTCTATGGCCTGGAAGGTGAACTTCCGTGCGCGCCTCGGGGATGCCGAGGAGGCCTACAAGGTGCTCAACCTCCTGCTGCGCCCCGTCGCTGAGCTCGATCCCACGACGGGAAAGGCCAACGGCAGCGGCACGGAGAACAATCTCTTCAGCGCGCACCCGCCCTTCCAGATCGACGGCAACTTCGGTGGTGCCTCGGGCATCATGGAGATGCTGCTGCGCAGCGAGACGGGGAGCATCACGCCCCTGCCTGCCCTGCCCAAGGCTTGGGCTAAGGGGGAGATCACGGGCCTACGTGTAGTGGGCAATGCTACCTGCTCCCTCTCCTGGGACCAGTCGAAGCCCGGCAGCCTGAGCTACCTCGAGCTCGTCAGCCACAGCCCCTACCGCCATCAGCTCACCCTGCCCAAGGGGCTCGAGCGCTACGAGCTGCGCCTCAATGGGCGTCTCCTGCAGCCCAAGCAGCTCCTCCACTCGGGGCGCCTCCAGCTCCCACTGATGAAGGCGGGGGATAAGCTCACCCTCATGGCACGCTAGAGGCCGCGGGGAATGTAGCTGGCCCTACTAGGGCTGGCTCTCTGAGCCCCTAGCTAGCCTACTTGATCCGCTAGATACAGCGCCCCGCAGCTCCTCGTGAGCTGTGGGGCGCTGTGCTTTGGGGGGCTGAGGCGGGAGGCTTGTCCTAGAGGCGGGACGGTCCAGGGGGAGGCCTTCTGAGGGATATCAGTCAGGAGGCTAAGGGACGTCCGTGACGCCTGCGAGGGATATCCCTCAGCCCCGCCACTGATATCCCTCACCGAGCTGGGAGGAGGTGTTCGCTTCGCTGCAATCCCTTCGTCCCTTCGCTGGGCGGCCTGGGGCAAGGCACTCGACTTAGGCAGCTCTGTCACCTACAGACTGGGAGCCCTGTGCGCTTAGTTTGCTTATTGTCTCATTAAGACACAGGGCCCCGCAGCTCACGAGAAGCTGCGGGGCCCTGTGCTGTAGCCTAGGTCGGGACGACGCCTAGCGCTCGTCCTTGAGGTCGATCTTATCGGCTGAGGGTGGGGGGAGCTTGGCCCCCCATTCCTTATTGGGCTTGTCACCCATGACGAAGACGAGGCGGCCACCCGAGGCGAGTTCGCTGTGACGCAGCCAAGCGCGGTCGAGCGCCTTGCCGTTGAGCTCGGCGCGCTGGATGTACTTATTGACCGAGGAGGCGCCCTTAGCCTCGATGACGAAGCTGCGTCCCGAGGAGAGCTGCAGCGTCACCTTCTCGAAGAAGGGCGTACCGATCACGTAGACGGGCAGCCCCGGCGTCACGGGGTAGATCCCCATCATGGAGAAGACGACGAAGGCGCTTAGTCCGCCCCCATCCTCATCCCCAGGGACGCCCATCAGGTCGTTGCGGAACCAGGTGTCGATGAGCTTGCGCACCAGGCGCTGCGTACGCCAGGGAGCCCCAGCGTAGGTATAGAGGTAGGGGATGTGCATGCTGGGCTCGTTGCTCATGGCGAACTGCCCCACGTTGCCCGTCTGGTCGGGGAGCTGGCTGTAGAACTCCCACTTGGACTTGCTGAGCGGGGTGCGCAGCGTCTGGTCGAGGTTGGCTATGAAGCGTTCGCGGCCGCCCATCAGGTAGATGAGGTCGGCGGGATTGTGCGGTACACCCCAGCGGTAGGTGTAGGCGTTGTTCTCGTCGTAGTAGTCGCGTGCCCCTAGGCCGCCCGAGAGCTCGTAGTCGAAGGGCTGGATGAACTGCCCGCGGCTGTCGCGTGGATGGAAGAAGCCCGTCTCGTAGTTGAAGAGCTTGCGGTAGTCGTAGCTGCGGCGTAGGTAGCGTGCGGCATCCTCGTCGTGGCCCGCGCACTTGGCCAGCTGCGCCAGCGTCCAGTAGTCGTAGGCCGTAGCGAGGCTTACGGCCACGCTCTGCCGCTTCTCCCAGAGGGTGACGCGTGGGTCGCTCTCACGCTCTCCTGGACGTAGGGCGGGCATATAGCCACGCTCGTCGAGGGCCTTAGAGAGGGGCCCCTTGGGGATGCGGGTCCAGGGAAGGTAGGACTTCTCTTCCAGCGTGCGCTGGGCAGCGGCGTAGGCCGCGGCGAGGTTGAAGCCCGTGACGCCCTTGGCATAGGCATCGGCGAAGGTAGCGATGGTGTGCGAGCCGTTCATGCGGTGCGTGTCGCCCTGCACCTCGGGGAAGGTAGGCAGCCAGCCCTCGGGGGACTGGCGCGCCATCCGCAGCAGCGAGGTGAGCATCTGCTGCTCGCGCTCGGGGTCGAGCAGTAGGCGCAGCGGGTGCACGGCGCGGTAGGTATCCCACAGCCAGTCATCGGTGTAGAAGGGTACGCCGCCGTCCTCGTGTACCTTGTTGTCGAAGGCTGACCAGTAGCGTCCCTCCTCCGAGATGCAGACCATACGCTCGTAGGTGCGGTAGAGGGAGGTGTAGAAGGTACTCCGCTCGGCGGCCGTCCCGCCCTCGACCTGGACCTTGTCCAGAGCCTTGGCCCATTCGTTGCGCCCAGCCTTGGCCACGAGCTTGAGCTCGTAGGACTGGATCTCACGCTGGACATTGCGCTGCGCCTGCTCTACGCTGATGTAGGAGACGCCGTAGCGTAGGGCGCCCTTGTCGCCGCTGAGCGCCACGACGATACTGGAGCCCGAGACGCTGTCGGGCTGCATCTGCACGCGCCCCGTACGTGCCTCGCGCAGGCCGAGAGCCTTAGGCGCCTCGCTCAGCTCTGCCCAGAGATAGACGCGCGTGGAGTCGGAGAGCTGCTGCCAGCCCGAGACGCTGCGCCCCGAGGCACGTAGCTGGCCGTCTGGCGTGGAGAAGACGAGGTAGCGCCCCGAGCCCTGTCCCTCGAAGTCGAAGGTATAGAGGGCGCTACGTGCTGCGGGGGCATAGCCTACGCTGACCTCAGGCTCCAGCAGGCGTACGCTGTAGAGGTAGGGCTTGACCTCCTCCTGATCGTAGCTGTAGCGGGTGACGGCGGGGACGGAGTCCTCCAGCGAGGTGCGGGGGCTGAGGGCAAAGGCGGAGATCCCGCGGTGCGAGGTGAGGATGAGCGGAAGGCCCTCCAGCTGCTCGGCGGCGTAGTCCGTGCGCTGAGGGTGGACGCGCATCATACTGTTCGGCAGGTGCACCGTGGGGAAGGTGGGCACGAGCAGGTGGCTGATGCTCCCCAGGTAGGGGTTCACGTAGTCGATGGGATCGCGCTGCTCCCCGCTGGTGCTGCTACTCGGGCTGCAGGCCGCGAGGAGCCCCGAGCCCAGGAGGAGGGCGTAGAGGATCTGTCTAGTCGTCATAGCTGCTATATAAATGCCAGAGGGACGCCCCGAGGCGGCTTGCCTCGAGGCGTCCCTCCGCTCTTAGGTGATGCTGGTGGCGCCCATGGCTGGGGGCTTGGGCTACATGCGCTCGGGCATCTCGATGCCCAGCAGGGCCGAGCCCGCGGCGATGGTACGGGCGATGACCTCGGAGAGGGCGAGGCGGAAGGCACGCTTCGTCTCGTCCTCCTCCTTGAGGATAGAGTGCTCGTGGTAGAACTGGTTGTACTCCTTGACCAGCTCGTAGACGTAGTTGGCTATAAGTGCGGGGCTGAAGTCGCGCGCTGCGTCGGCCACGACATCGGCGTATTCGGCGAGCTTAGCCACCAGCTCCTGCTCCTTCGTCTCGAGGGTGAGCGTCTTGGGGTCGAAGGTCTCGGGTAGGCTGATACCCTGCTCGGCGGCGCGGCGCAGCACACTGCGGATACGGGCGTAGGTGTACTGGATGAAGGGGCCCGTATTGCCGTTGAAGTCGATGATCTCCTCGGGGCGGAAGACGATGTTCTTGCGGGGATCGACCTTGAGGAGGAAGTACTTCAGCGCTCCGAGGCCTACGCGGCGAGCTACCTCGTCCGTCTCCTCGGGGCTCATGTCCTTGGCCTTGCCCTGCTCCTCGGCGATGCTGCGGGCCGTGGCGATCATCTCGTCCATGAGGTCATCGGCGTCGACGACCGTGCCCTCACGGCTCTTCATCTTGCCGTTGGGCAGCTCGACCATGCCGTAGCTGAAGTGTACGAGCCCCTTGCCGAAGTCATAGCCGAGGCGGTCGAGCAGTAGCGAGAGCACCTTGAAGTGGTAGTCCTGCTCGTTGCCCACGACGTAGACCATCTTGTCGATGGGGTACTCGTCGAAGCGCTTCTTCGCCGTCCCGATGTCCTGAGTCATGTAGACGGAGGTGCCGTCGGAGCGCAGTAGGATCTTGCGGTCCAGTCCCTCGTCGGTGAAGTCGGCCCATACCGAGCCGTCGGGATCCTGGACGAACTTCCCCTCCTTCAGCCCTCGGAGTACCTCGGCCTTCCCCTCGAGGTAGGTTTCGGACTCGTAGTAGATCTTGTCGAAGCTGACGCCCATACGCTCGTAGGTCTCGTCGAAGCCCGCGTAGACCCAGCTATTCATCATGCGCCAGATGGCTACGGTCTCCTCGTCACCCTCCTCCCAGCGGCGCAGCATGGCGCGCGCCTCGGCCATCAGCTCAGAGGCAGCCTCGGCCTCCTCCTTGCTCTTGCCTGAGGCCATGAGGGCCTCGAGCTCGGCCTTGTAGTGCTTGTCGAAGAGGACGTAGAAGTCCCCGATCAGGTGGTCGCCCTTCTTGCCCGTGCTCTCGGGCGTGGCGCCCTCGCCCCAGCGTACCCAGGCGAGCATGGACTTACAGATATGGATACCGCGGTCGTTGACGATATTGGTCTTGACCACGCGCTGCCCTGCGGCCTCTAGGATCAAGGCGAGGCTATAGCCGAGGAGGTTATTGCGCACGTGCCCGAGGTGCAGGGGCTTGTTGGTATTGGGCGAGGAGTACTCGACCATGACCAAGGGAGACTGCTCCGTGGCGCGGATATGTCCGTAGTCCGCATCGTGGCGTATGGCGTTGAAGTCCTCGACCCAGGCCTCCGTGGCGATCGTGAGGTTGAGGAAGCCCTTGACGACCTGCACGCTGGTGACGAGCTCAGGGTGACGCTCCAGCAGTGCCTCGCCCAGCTCCTGGGCCGTAGCCTCGGGGCTCTTGCGGGAGACCTTCAGGAGGGGGAAGGTCACCAGGGTCCACTGACCCTCGAATTCGCTGCGTGTCTTCTGCAGCTGTAGCTGCTCCTGGGGCACGCTCTGTCCGTAGAGCTCCTCTACGGCTTGGCTCACTGCGCTCTGCAGTGCGTGTACGATGGACATATTGCTCTCTGCTTATCTTATACTTTGTCGGTGGGTGGCTTAGCCTCGGGGCTGCGACCTCGGGGTCCCCCCGAGCTGCCGCCTCCGCTGGCTAGGAAGTACAAAGATACGAATAAGGGGCGCAAAGTCCAGACACTCAGCGCTGGGATCGCCCTACAGCTCCTCGCGGAGCGCTTCCCTAGCCGTCGCGGATGCTCCGGGCTCAGGGGAAGCGTCCGTGAGGGATATCAGTCAGGCGGCTGAGGGACGTCCGTCAGCACCGTGAGGGATACCCCTCAGCTCGCCGATGGGTATCGGTCAGCCCGCTCTAGACTTGGGGCGGCCGAAGCGCAGAGCCTAGGGTGGGGAAGAGCACAGCCAAGGGCGGGTAAAGCGTACTGCCTATAGCGGCTACGAGTACAGGCCGTAGTGGCCGCCGTGTCGCCTGCGGGATGAGCCTGCTTGCAGCCGCTAGAGCGCGCAGCCCCAGAGGGCTCGCGGGGATACGGGCAAAAGCCGTATCTTTATCCATCATTAAGAATCAGAACGGCAAACGACTCACCTAGATAGATGAAAGGAATAGTCCTAGCAGGCGGTGCGGGCACGCGCCTCTATCCCATCACCAAGGGCGTGAGCAAGCAGCTCCTGCCCATCTACGACAAGCCGATGATCTACTACCCGATCTCGGTACTGATGCTCGCGGGCATACGCGAGATACTCATCATCTCCACCCCCGAGGACCTGCCCGGCTTCCGCCGCCTCCTCGGTGACGGGTCGAGCTATGGGCTCAGCTTCAGCTACGCCGAGCAGCCCTCCCCCGACGGCCTAGCTCAGGCCTTCATCATCGGTCGGGACTTCATCGGTGACGACAGCGCCTGCCTCGTGCTGGGGGATAATATATTCTACGGTATGAGCTTCACGCAGCTGCTGCAGCAGTCCGTGGCGCGTGCCGAGCGCGAGGGTAGGGCGACGATCTTCGGCTACTGGGTCAGCGACCCCGAGCGCTATGGGGTGGCGGAGTTCGACGCCGAGGGGCGCTGCATCTCCATTGAGGAGAAGCCCGCCCAGCCCAAGAGCAACTATGCCGTAGTCGGCCTCTACTTCTACCCGAATAAGGTCGTCGACGTGGCCGCTGGGGTCAAGCCCTCGGCACGCGGTGAGCTGGAGATCACGAGTGTGAACCAGGCCTTCCTCGAGTCGGGCGAGCTCAGCATTGAGACGCTGGGCCGTGGCTTCGCTTGGCTCGATACCGGGACGCATGACTCCCTCTCGGAGGCCTCTACCTTCGTCGAGGTCATAGAGAAGCGTCAGGGGCTCAAGGTCGCTTGCCTCGAGGAGATCGCCTACCACCAGGGCTGGCTCAGCGCTGAGGAGCTGCGCCGTGTGGCCGAGCCGATGAAGCGCAATCAGTATGGTCAGTACCTCCTTAGGCTCCTCGAGCGCTAGCGTATGAAGATCCTAGACACTGCGATCCCCGAGGTCAAGATCCTCGAGCCGCGCCTCTTCGAGGATGCCCGCGGCTACTTCTTCGAGTCCTTCAATGAGCGCCTCTTCGCCGAGCTCGTAGCGCCCGTACACTTCGTCCAGGATAATGAGAGCCGCTCCAGCTACGGCGTCGTGCGTGGCCTCCACTTCCAGTGCGGCGAGGCGGCACAGGCCAAGCTGGTGCGCGTCATCCGTGGCCGTGTGCTGGACGTGGCGGTAGACGTGCGGCGGGGCTCGCCCACCTTCGGGCAGCATGTGGCCGTAGAGCTGACGGAGGACAATCACCGCCAGCTCTTCATCCCCCGCGGCTTCGCCCACGGCTTCAGTGTGCTGAGCGAGGAAGTCATCTTCCAGTACAAGTGTGATAACTACTACACTCCCGAGGCCGAGGGCGCTATCGCCTGGGATGATCCCGAGCTGGGGATCGACTGGCGCATCCCGCGCGAACGGGTGCTCCTCTCGGCCAAGGACAGCGCTCACCCCCGCCTCTCGGAGGCCACCAAGCTAGCCGAGTACATCCGATGAGCTACGCCCAGCCCTTCCTACTCCTCGGTGCCAGCGGCCAGCTCGGCAGTGAGCTGCGCCGCCTGCTGAATGCCGCCGCCGTACCCTATCTAGCCCCTGAGCTGGACGAGCTCGACCTCACGAGCCCTGCGTCTCTAGCGGGCTACCTCGCGGCACATCAGCCCGCACTCATCATCAATGCGGCCGCCTATACCGCCGTGGACAAGGCCGAGAGCGAGCGTGAGCTCGCCGAGCAGCTCAATCATCTAGCCCCTGCCCAGCTCGCCCAGTGGGCCGCCGAGGCAGGCGCCTACCTCATCCACGTCTCGACGGACTATGTCTTCGACGGCACGGCGCACAGCCCACTTAGTGAGGAGCAGCCCACGGCGCCCCTCGGCGTCTATGGCCGTACGAAGCGCGCGGGCGAGGAAGCCATCGAGCGCTCGGGCTGCCGCTACACCATCCTCCGCACAGCCTGGCTCTACTCCAGCTACGGGGCGAACTTCGTCAAGACGATGCTTCGCCTGATGCGCGAGCGCAGCCAGCTTACGGTTGTGGCGGACCAGATCGGGAGCCCCACCTATGCACGTGATCTCGCGGGCTGCATCCTCCAGCTCATCCAGCGCCCTGAGCCACTGGTCGGGCTCTACCACTTCAGCAACGAGGGAGTGGCCAGCTGGTACGACTTTGCCGAGGCTATACGCGAGTACGCAGGCCTCGACTGCGAGGTGCTACCCATACCGACGAGCGCCTACCCCACAGCTGCCGTGCGTCCCCTCTATTCGCTCCTAGACAAGGCGAAGATCAAGGCCGCGCTTCCCGAGCTCCACATCCCCCACTGGCGCAGCTCGCTCCAGAGCTGTCTGCCCCTAATCCTAGCGAACACTCATGACTAAGTATACCCGTAGCCTCCTCATCACCGGGGGGGCGGGCTTCATCGGGGGGCACGTCGTGCGCCTGATGACCCAGCGCTACCCCGACTACCACATCATCTGCCTCGACAAGCTCACCTACGCGGGCAACCTCGAGACCATAGCCGACGTGGCGGAGGCACCGAACTTCACCTTCGTCCAAGCCGACATCTGCGACTACGAGACCATGCGCCGCCTCCTCGTGGAGCACGAGGTCGACGGTATCATCCACCTTGCGGCCGAGAGCCACGTGGATCGCAGCATCAGTGATCCCTTCACCTTCGCCCGCACCAATGTCCTCGGCACGCTGAGCCTGCTGCAAGCCGCCAAGGAGGTCTGGTCGGCGCGCCCCGAGGGCTATGAGGGCAAGCGCTTCTACCACATCTCTACCGATGAGGTCTACGGAGCGCTGGAGCTGGACGGCGGCTTCTTCACCGAGGAGACGAAGTACGATCCCCACAGCCCTTATTCGGCGAGCAAGGCCTCCAGCGACCACTTCGTCCGTGCCTTCCACGATACCTATGGGCTGCCTACACTGGTGACCAACTGCTCCAATAACTACGGCCCCTATCAGTATCCCGAGAAGCTGATCCCGCTCTTCATCCACAACATCATCCAGCGCAAGCCGCTCCCCGTCTACGGCAAGGGTGAGAACATCCGTGACTGGCTCTATGTCCTAGACCACGCCCGCGCCATCGACACCATCTTCCACAAGGGGGCTATCGCCTCGACCTACAACATCGGCGGCTTCAACGAGTGGCGCAACATTGACCTCGTGCACCTGCTGGTCAAGACCGTGGACCGCATCCTTGGTCACCCCGAGGGCTACTCCGAGGAGCTCATCACCTACGTCACCGACCGTGCGGGGCATGACCTGCGCTACGCCATAGACTCGTCGAAGCTCAAGGAGGAGCTGGGCTGGGAGCCTAGCCTACAGTTCGAGGAGGGGCTGGAGCTGACCGTACGCTGGTACCTCGAGCATCAGGACTGGACGGAGCTCGTAGCGCGTCGTACGAGCGAGGCCTAGCCTATGGATCAGCCGCTGCACTATTACGCCTACCCCTCGCCCCTCGGGACGATCACGCTGGGGATCAGAGCTGGCGCACTCGCGCTGCTTGACCTCCCTAGCGAGGCGCAGCCTAGTATAGGCGCCGAGGAGCTCTGCACGGAGCCCCCAGCCGAGGACGCTACGCTCCTAGGGTGCGTGGGGCAGCAGCTGGCGGACTACTTCGCGGGGCGTCGCCAGCACTTTGATCTGCCGCTTGCCCCAGTGGGGACACCCTTCCAGCGGGCGGTGTGGGCAGAGCTCGCCCGTGTACCCTACGGGCAGACGCTGAGCTACCTTCAGCTGGCCCAGCGCCTGGGTAAGCCCGCCGCCGTGCGTGCTGTAGCCCAGGCCTTGGGACGCAATCCCATCGCCATCATCCTGCCCTGCCACCGCATTGTCTCCAGTGGTGGCGGCCTCGGCGGCTTCAGTGCGGGCCTCGAGACCAAGCGCTGGCTCCTCCAGCTGGAAGGCGTACTTGCCCCTGAGCTCCTCTAGCGGCACGCCCGCTCTATCCTTAGGGTGCGGAGCTCAGAGCCTCGCCTGGAGTATCCTTAGTGCTCCGCCTTAGCCACCGATCTCCTTGGCTAGCCCTTAGCGATAGAAGCAAACAGCCGCGCCCCCGAGTATCTAGAGATGCTCGGGGGCGCGGCTGTTTGGCTAGAGGAGGGTAGGGGCGGCTAGAGCCGTCCGAAGGTCTCGCGGAGGAAGTCTAGGGCGGCGCGCAGAGGTGCCTCGTCGCTTAGCTCCAGCAGCTCCCAGTCTCCCGGGGCCTTGATGCCGACGAAGCGGATGAGGCCGTGGCTGTTCTTCTTGTCCTGACGCATCAGTGAGATCAGTTCGCCGTAGTCGCGGCAGCTGTAGAGCGCGGGCTGGTAGAGCTCCTGCGCGAGGTAGAGCAGCTGGCGGAGGTAGTCGCGGGAGCAGCCCGTGAGCTCCGTCGTGAGGTAGCTCTCGACGATGAGGCCGAGGACGACCGCCTCGCCGTGCCGTAGGCTCTGCCCCTGGGGGCGCGCTAGGGCGAAGGCTTCGAGGGCGTGGCCTACGGTATGCCCTGCGTTGAGGATACGCCTGAGGCCCGACTCGCGCGGATCGGCCGTGACGATCGCCTCCTTATACTCCACGCTGGAGCGAATGAGCTCTAGCCACTCCGCATCGCTGAGCCCGACGGGGTCGCCGAGGCGCCGCAGCTGGAGCCAGGTCTCCTCTCCCTGCAAGCTCGCGTGCTTGATGATCTCCCCGTAGCCCGATAGGAGTTCGTCTAGGGCTAGGGTCTCGAGGAAGGCCGTATCAATGACTACCTCCTCGGGGAGGTGGAAGGCGCCGACGAGGTTCTTGACCCCAGCGAAGTCGATAGCGGTCTTACCCCCCACGGAGGCGTCTACCATGGACAGCAGCGTCGTGGGGACATTGATCGTCCGTATGCCCCGCATGTAGGTGGCGGCAGCGAAGCCGCCGAGGTCCAGCAGGGCGCCTCCGCCGATGATGACCAGTAGACTCTGACGGCTGGCTCCTGCATCTGCGAGCCAGCTCCAGAGCTCCGCGAGCTGGCTGGTGTCCTTGCTCTCCTCGCCCGAGCACTCGAGGCTGTAGTAGGCCGTGGAGGGGGGGAGCTGCGCTTGGAGCTCGGCGATGCGTGCTTCCTGCAGCTGTCGAAGCGCGGGGTCAATCAGGACAAAAAGACGGTCGCAGGCTAGCCCCTCGACGAGCGAGGGTAGCCTGCGACCGAGTAGGTCTGTGCCTAGGATCATGGGTGTGCCTTAGGCCTGGAGTCCGAGGTCAGCCAGCAGCTGGTCTACCGCGGCATTGAGCCCATCAGGGTTCTTCCCCCCAGCGGTAGCGAAGTGAGGCTGACCACCGCCGCCGCCCTGGATGTGCTTGGCTGCCGCGCGGAGGAGCTGGGCGGCATTCCAGCCACGGCTCTCGACGAGGTCCTTGCTCAGCATCAGCGTGAGGTTGGGCTTGCCCGAGGTCTTGTCCTCCTGGGCTCCGATGAAGACGAAGGGCTCGCTGAGCTCGCCTGCGATCTGGAAGGCAAGATCCTTGATGATCTCGCTGGGGACGTTCTGACGCAGGAGGAAGAGGCGGATACCGTTCACCTCGTGGCGCTTCTCCAGTAGGCGGCGCTTGACCTCGAGGAGCTGCTGCTTAACGTAATCGCCTACCTGGCGAGCCAGCTCGCTGTTCTCCTCGAACATCTTCTGGATGGCCGTCATGAGCTGCGGGCTGTTGTTGAAGAGCCCGCGGATGCTCTGCAGGAGATCCTCCTGGGCATAGAGGTACTCCTCGGCTGCGGCGCCCGTTACGGCCTCGATGCGGCGTACGCCTGCAGCCACAGAGGACTCGCTGGTGATGCGTACCGTGCCGATGACACCCGTAGAGCGGACGTGTGTACCGCCGCAGAACTCCGTCGAGCTGCCGAAGCGGATTACGCGTACGTAGTCGCCGTACTTCTCGCCGAAGAGCGCCAGGGCGCCCATCTGACGTGCCTCCTCAATGGGTACCTCGCGGTACTCCTGTAGGGGGAGGCAGGCGCGGACACGCTCGGTGACGAGGCGCTCTACGGCGCGGAGCTGCTCGGGCTCTACCTTGGCAAAGTGGGCGAAGTCAAAGCGCAGCACCTCGTCAGAGACGAAGGAACCCTTCTGCTCGACGTGCGCGCCGAGGACCTCACGTAGGGCCTCGTGCAGCAGGTGAGTAGCGGAGTGATTGGCCTCGATACGGTGGCGACGCTCGGCATCCACGACAGCGCGGAAGCTCCCCTCTAGCTCGGCGGGGAGCTGCTTCATCAGGTGGATGGCTAGGTTGTTCTCCCGCTTGGTGTCGAAGATAGCGTAGCGCGTGCCGTCGGAGGCGATGAGGGCACCGCGGTCACCGACCTGTCCGCCCATCTCGGCGTAGAAGGGCGTCTCGCTGAGGACGACCTGGTAGTACTCCTGCCCCTTCTGCTTGACCTGGCGATAGCGGAGGATCTCCGTCGTCGTCTCCAGCTGGTCGTAGCCTACGAAGCGTACGGCAGCCTCGTCGTGGACGCTGATCCAGTCGCCCGCATCGATGGCGGCGGCGTTGCGCGCACGCTCCTTCTGCTGCTGCATCGCAGCGTCGAAGCCCGCTTCATCGACCGTCATGCCCTGCTCGCTGAGGATGAGGGCCGTCAAGTCAAGCGGGAAGCCGTAGGTGTCGTAGAGGACGAAGGCGGCCTGCCCGTCCAGCACCTGCTGGCCCTGGCGCTTGCACTCCTCGATCTGCTTGTCCAGTAGGCGGATGCCCGTCTCCAGCGTGCGCAGGAAGCTCTCTTCCTCCTCGCGCATCACCTTCTCGATCAGCTCGCGGCCTGCCACAAGCTCGGGGTAAGCCTCGCCCATGGTCTGGATGAGTACGGGCAGGAGGCTGTACATGAAGGCCTCGCGACGCCCGAGGAAGGTGTAGCCGTAGCGTACGGCGCGGCGCAGGATGCGGCGGATGACGTAGCCCGCCTTAGCATTGGAGGGCAGCTGCCCGTCCGTGATGGCGAAGGCGATGGTACGGATGTGGTCGGCGATGACACGCATCGCCACGTCCGACTCCTTGGCGGCACCGTACTCTATACCCGTGAGCGTGGCGATGGCCTGGATCATTGGGGTGAAGATGTCGGTATCGTAGTTGGACGTCTTGCCCTGTATGGCCATGCAGAGACGCTCGAATCCCATCCCCGTGTCGATGACGCGCTTGGGCAGGGGCTCCAGTGAGCCGTCGGCCTTGCGGTTGTACTGCATGAAGACGAGGTTCCAGATCTCGATGACCTGAGGGTGGCCTTGGTTGACCAGACTCAGCCCGTCGACCTGGGCGCGCTCCTCCTCGGGGCGGATATCCACGTGGATCTCGGAGCAAGGACCGCAGGGACCCTGATCGCCCATCTCCCAGAAGTTGTCGTGCTTGTTGCCATTGATGATGCGCTCGGCAGGGAGGTGCTTCTCCCAGAAGCCTGCGGCCTCATCGTCACGCTCTAGGCCTTCGTCGGGTGCTCCCTCGAAGACGGTCACATAGAGGCGATCCTTGGGCAGCTTAAGTACCTCCGTTAGGTATTCCCAAGCCCAGTCGATAGCCTCGTGCTTGAAGTAGTCCCCGAAGGACCAGTTCCCCAGCATCTCGAACATCGTGTGGTGGTAGGTGTCGTGGCCTACTTCCTCAAGGTCGTTGTGCTTGCCGCTGACGCGCAGGCACTTCTGCGAGTCGGTCACGCGGGGGTACTTGATCTCGGCATTCCCGAGGATGATGTCCTTGAACTGGTTCATCCCGGCATTGGTGAACATCAGCGTAGGGTCGCCCTTGATCACCATGGGAGCAGAGGGGACGATCTGGTGCCCCTTGCTATGGAAGAATTGCTTGTACGACTCGCGGATTTCTTGCGAAGTCATGCTGCTCTTGTCACTCATCTATGTATTTAGGCTTGTATCAATGTGATTGAGGATGCAAAGGTACGCTAATTCCGCGTATCGCTGTGGGCGCTGAGCCCTTGTCCCAGGGACGTGGGCTGCCTGGACTAGCTAGGGGTGGAGCCTTCGACGGGCTACCACCCGCTGGTGGCACCACCGCCGCCCGAGGAGCCTCCACCGAAGCTGCCTCCGCCAAAGCCCCCACCGAAGCCTCCTCCGCCGAAGCCTCCTCCGCGGTGACGGCCGCCACTCAAGAGCCCGCCGAGGAGCATAGCGCCGAGGGCTGCATCATCGGTCGAATTGTCGCGATAGTCACGGTGATCGCTCTCCCCACAGTTACGACAGCGTAGCTCGGTACGTATGTAGCGGACCCCCTCGAGGCGTATGCGCTGCTGCCTGACGACCTCGGCCGTACGTGCCCGACAGTGGCGGCATACGCTCCAGTGCTCGGAGAGGTCCTCCCCGACGAGCTCCCGCTCGTGGCACTCAGGGCAGGCGAAGGCGACATAGCGCCGCGAGCCGAGGGCGGTCTCCAGGCGCTGGGGCTGCGTCAGATAGCTGTAGCTCTCCTCAGGGCTCAGCTGCTTGAGGAGCCCGACCTGGCAGTGTGGGCAGCGCGAGAGGCGCTGCTCGATCTCCTGTAGCCTGCGCTGCATATATATATAGTATAGGATGCCGACCGGTAGGCAAAGCACGCAGAGCACCAGCGCCCAGATGCGGTAGGTGCGGCGTAGGCTGGGGTAGCTGAGCAGGAGCTGACGCTGCCCACGCTGTGCCTGGTGTACCACGCCCTGCAGGTTGTTCACCAGCGAGAAGGCAATGATCGCTACGATGAGGATGTAGAGGTAGAGGAGCACAGAGCTATCCAGCCCGAGCCCCTCGCTGCTAGGCCCTCGGGCAGTGTGCCGATCCGAGCGGTAGCCTGCTGCGATCAGCTCCTGCTTCACAGCCTCTACCCCCATGATCAAGGCATCCGCATAGTGGCCCTGACGGAGGAGGGGGATCATCACTTGGCGCTGGATGCGGGAGGCCGTGGCATCGGGCAGTGTACCCTCGAGGCCATAGCCGACCTCGAAGCGTACCTTGCGCTGGTCGAGGACCAGGAGGATCAGCAGCCCATCGTTGAGCGTGCGGGAGCCTATGCCCCAGCTGCGGAAGAGCTCGGTGGCGAAGCCCTCGATATCGCGCTCCCCGATGCTGGGCAGTAGCACGACGGCGCACTCTACGCCCGTGTCGCTACGTAGCTCGGTGAGCAGAGCGTTCAGCACATCCCGTACGTTGGGGCTCATGTAGCTCTCGGGATCGGAGAAGAGCTGGAGGCTATCCTGGGCGAAGACCTTGGGGACACGCTCTACCGTGTAGACTGTGCCGCTTGAGCCCTGTGCCTGGAGCTCTGGGGAGAAGAGCCCAAGGCTAAGTGCCAGCTCCAAGAGGAGGCTAAGCACGTAGGCTATATGACGAAGCCTGCCCCCACGCTCCCCGAAGGAAGTCATGGGAGCAGGCTGTAGATACTGCAGCATAGGCGCTACTTCTGACTAGAGGAGAAGTCGACCACTGGAGCTACATCGCTGCCAGCCTGAGCCGTGAAGTAGGGGCGGGGACGGAAGCCCGTGATGCCTGCGATCAGCGAGTTGGGGAAGCTGCGCACCTCGAGGTTGTAGGTCTTGGCGATCTCGTTGAAGTCACGGCGCGCCGTGGCGATACGATTCTCCGTGCCCTCCAGCTGCGCCATCAGCGTCTGGAACTGCTCGTTGGCCTTCAGCTCGGGGTACTTCTCCACGACGACCATCAGGCGAGAGAGCGCCGAGGAGAGGGCATCCTGAGACTGCTGGAAGCGTGCCAGTGCGGCCTCGTCCATATTGTTGGCATCGATCGTGGTGCTCGTGGCGCGGCTACGTGCCTGGATGACGCCCTCGAGGGTCTCACGCTCGTGGCTGGCGTAGCCCTTGACTACGTTGACGAGGTTGGGGATGAGGTCGGCGCGGCGCTGGTAGTTATTCTCTACCTGAGCCCAGGCGGTATTGACCTGCTCCTGCGAGCCTACGAGGCCGTTATACTTCGATACCCCCCAGAGGAGGACGAGGACAGCCACGACGGCTGCGATGATTCCTTTTGAGAACTTCATGATGTCTGTCTGCTTAGTGGTTTGAGTCTAGGCGCTGCGTGGGCTAGGCTAGCGGGCGATGAGGAGGTAGTAGTTCTTCTTGCCGCGCTGCACGAGCAGGTAGCGCCCGTCGATGAGCTGCTCGGTGGTGATCAGCTCGTCCGTGGAGCTGACCTTCTCCTTGTTGATGCTGATGCCTCCAGCTTGGACGAGCTTGCGCAGCTCACCCTTGGAGGGGAAGATGGCGGCATCCTCCGTCAGGAGCTCGATGAGGCGACGGCCTGCCTCGAGCTCGGTGCGGGAAACTTCGTACTGAGGTACCCCCTCGAAGACGGCCAGCAGCGTAGCCTCGTCGAGCGTCTGGAGCTGCTCACGCGTGCCCTGCCCGAAGAGGATCCCCGAAGCGGCTACAGCGGCCTCGTAGTCGGCGCGGCTGTGTACCAGTACGGTCAGCTCCTCTGCCAGGCGACGCTGCAGCGCACGTAGGTGGGGCGCTGCTGCCTGCTCGGCCTCGAGGGCTGCGATCTCCTCACGGGAGAGCGTGGTGAAGATCTTGATATAGCGTGCGGCGTCGGCATCGTTGACGTTGAGCCAGAACTGGTAGAAGGCATAGGGCGTCGTGCGCTCGGGGTCGAGCCATACGTTGCCACTCTCCGTCTTGCCGAACTTACCCCCGTCGGCCTTGGTGATCAGCGGGCAGACGAGGCCGAAGGCTTCGCCCCCATCCTTGCGGCGGATCAGCTCCGTCCCCGTGGTGATATTGCCCCACTGGTCCGATCCGCCCATCTGTAGACGGCAGCCGTAGTTGCGGTAGAGGTATAGGAAGTCGTAGCCCTGGAGGAGCTGGTAGCTGAACTCAGTGAAGGACATCCCGTTGGAGTTCTCCCCGTTGAGACGCTTCTTGACCGAGTCCTTAGCCATCATATAGTTGACGGTGATGTGCTTGCCGATGTCGCGGATGAAGCCTAGGAAGCTGTAGTCCTTCATCCAGTCGTAGTTATTGACGAGGATGGCGGCATTGGGGGCGTCGCTCTCGAAGTCAAGGAACTTCGACAGCTGCTTCTTGATCCCAGCCTGATTGCGCTTCAGCGTCTCCTCATCGAGCAGCTTGCGCTCGTCCGACTTCATCGAGGGGTCGCCGATCATCCCCGTAGCGCCGCCCAGTAGGGCGATGGGGCGATGGCCGGCGCGCTGTAGGTGGCGCAGCATCATGACGCCCACGAGGTGACCTATATGCAGCGAGTCCGCCGTGGGGTCTATCCCGAGGTAGGCGGAGGTCATGCCCTTGGTGAGCTCCTCCTCTGTCCCGGGGATCATATCATGGATCATGCCACGCCAGCGTAGCTCTTCGACGAAGTTCTTAATCTCACTCATATCTATGCTGTGTTTATATCGTTTCTGCAAAGGTACGTAATCCCTACGTTCGCCCCGCACGGAGGCGTAAGCCGCGCTTGCCCCCGAGGCAGCTCGCAGCTCCAGCCTCGCCCCATCTCCAGCGAAGGGAGGGCTAAGCCCTCGGCGAAGTGCGCCCATAGGGAGATCGCCTCTGAGGGATAGCAGTCAGCGCGCTGAGGGACGTCAGTCACATGCGCCATGGATACCCATCGCGAGGCTGAGGGATATCCCTCACGGAGCCCCGAGCCCAGTCAGCGGCCTGTGATCACACAGATAATGGCCTTGCCTAAGGGTAAATGGGATCGGACACAGCAAGGGCCTTTGCAGCTGCTCCTAGCGAGTAACAGTGGGGTGGAGTAGTGGGGGTGCGGTGCGTCAGCCCGCTTGTCGCGCGCGGTCGCTGCAGGCTTTTACGTATCTTTGTGCCGTACCAACTAGACAGTATAGCAGAATGGACAATACCCGAATGAGCCGCATCAATCGGCTGATACAAAAGGAAGTCAGTGACCTCTTCCGCCAGCAGACCCAGGCCCTCCCTGGGACGCTGGTCACCGTCACCTCGGTCACCGTGAGCCCTGACCTAAGCATTGCACGCGTGCGCCTCTCGATCTTCCCCACCGAGCGCGGGGAGGAACTGCTGGAGACCATCCGCTCCAACGCCCGTGCCATCCGCTACGACCTGGGCCTGCGCGTAGGCAAGCAGCTGCGCAAGTTGCCCGAGCTGACCTTCTTCATCGACGACTCGCTCGACTACCTCGAGCGCATTGATGAGCTGCTGGGTCGCTAGCCGCCCCGATACCATATTATATATAGGAAGGACGTGCTCAGCCTACGTATAGCGCTCCGCTACCTTTTCAGCCGATCGCGCCTACATGCGGTGAACTATGTGACGGGGGTCTCCACCCTCGCCGTAGCCATCGTCGCCATGGCGCTGGTCTGCGTCCTCTCGGTCTACAATGGCTATGTGGAGCTTATCCTGGCAGGGACAGAGCGCACGGATGCCGAGCTACTCGTACGAGCGCGTAGCGGTGGCGTCTTCGACCTCAGCAAGTACCCTCAGTGGCCGAAGCTACTCCGTGAGACGGGGGCGCGTAGCTGTGTGCGCCTCCTCTACAGCAAGGGGCTACTACGTGCCGATGAGCGCCAGTGGGTCGTCGAGGTGCAGGGGGTAGACCGTCACTTCGGGGAGGTCTACACGATGGAGCAGCAGCTCTTCTCGGGCCGCGCCCTGAGCTCAGCGCTCCGCCACTATAGCAGTGCCGACAGCGTCCTCCCCATCACCATAGGCGCGGGGCTGCCGCTGCTGACCGATAGCACGGCTCGTGGAACCGAGCCCGCCGAGGTGACGCTACTCTTCCCCAAGCGTCGGGGCTTCATCAACCCGCTGAACCCCGCCAGCTCCTTCAGCGGTATGCCCGTCGAGGTCATCGGCCAGTATCCCCCGATGAGCCTCGAGACGGACCACACCATCTACGTGCCGCTGGAGGGACTGCAGCAGCTGCTGGACTACGAGCGCGACGAGCTCAGTGCCCTGGCGCTCCGCTACCCTAAGGGGACCGACCTCGAGGCCGTGCGTGAGCGCCTCACAGAGGGACTGGGGTCGGAGCTAGTCGTCCAGGACCGCGAGGAGCAGCACCCCGAGCTCTCCTACCTCATACGCATGGAGAAGGTGATGACCTACCTGATCCTGCTCTTCATCCTGCTGTTGGCCTCGCTCAATGTCGCCAGCAGCCTGACGATGCTGCTCCTGGAGAAGCGCAGCGACTATGCCATCCTCTACGCCCTCGGCGCCTCGCAGCGCATGGTGGGGAGTATCTTCCGCAGCGTAGGCCTGCTGATCGCCCTCATTGGCTCGAGCCTGGGGCTCGTCCTGGGGCTCGTCGTCTCGCTCCTACAGCAGTACTTCGGCATCATCTCCACAGGTGCGGGACTATCGGCCCAGGCACTTCCGGTGAAGATCCTGCCGCTGGACCTCGTGTTGGCCTTCGTCAGTGTCAGCGCGATCTCGTACCTGATCTCCCTCTATCCGATACACTTCTTCGTGCGTCAACGCAAGGGATGAGGTGCGCTCCGAGGCGGAGTCGGGCGCCTATTTGGGCGTTACAAAATCATTGGTTACATTTGCCTATAGCAAAGCAGACTCCACCAGGAGCCTACACATCACAACTAAATACTATTGCGTATGAAATCCGCAGAAATCCTCGCCTCGCTTGAGGCGAAGCACCCTGGAGAGAAGGAATTCCTCCAAGCCGTGAAAGAAGTGCTCCTCTCGGTAGAGGAGGTGTACAACCAGCACCCTGAGTTCGAGAAGGCCGCCATCATGGAGCGCCTCGTGGAGCCAGACCGTATCATCACCTTCCGCGTGCCCTGGATAGACGATGCTGGTAAGGTGCATGTCAACATCGGCTACCGCGTGCAGTTCAACAACGCCATCGGCCCCTACAAGGGCGGTATCCGCTTCCATCCCACGGTCAACCTCTCCATCCTGAAGTTCCTCGGCTTCGAGCAGACCTTCAAGAATGCACTCACCACGCTGCCTATGGGTGGCGGCAAGGGCGGCGCTGACTTCTCCCCCAAGGGTAAGAGCGACCGTGAGATCATGACCTTCTGCCAAAGCTTCATGCGCGAGCTGTGGCGCCACATCGGTCCTGACACCGACGTGCCTGCAGGGGACATCGGCGTAGGTGGCCGTGAGGTCGCCTATATGTATGGCCAGTACAAGCGCCTGGCGAACGAGCATACGGGTACGATGACGGGGAAGGGCTTCACCTTCGGGGGCTCGCGTCTGCGTCCTGAGTCTACGGGCTTCGGGGCTGTGTACTTCGTACAGCACATCTGCCAGCAGCACGGCATCGAGCTCAAGGGCAAGACGGTCGCTATCTCGGGCTTCGGTAACGTCGCCTGGGGTGTAGCCAAGAAGGCTACCGAGCTGGGCGCTAAGGTCGTGACGATCTCTGGCCCCGACGGCTATGTCTACGACCCCGACGGCATCAATACCGAGGAGAAGTTCCAGGCACTGCTTGACCTCCGCTCCAGCGGTAACGACGTCGTATCCGACTACATCAAGAAGTTCCCCAAGGCTCAGTTCTTCGCAGGCAAGAAGCCCTGGGAGCAGAAGGTCGACATCGCTATGCCCTGCGCTACGCAGAATGAGATGAACGAGGCAGATGCCAAGATGCTGCACGCCAACGGCGTGACCATCGTCGCCGAGACCTCCAACATGGGCTGTACGGCCGAGGCTGCTGAGTACTTCGTCGCACAGAAGATGCTCTTCGCTCCTGGTAAGGCAGTCAACGCCGGTGGCGTGGCTACCTCGGGCCTCGAGATGTCCCAGAATGCCATGCACCTCTCTTGGACCAACGAAGAGGTAGATGCTAAGCTGCACCAGATCATGAGCGACATCCACGAGCAGTGCGTCCTCAATGGTAAGGAAGGCAACTATATCAACTACGTCAAGGGCGCTAACATCGCAGGCTTCCTCAAGGTCGCCACAGCGATGCTCGAGCAGGGCGTCATCTAGTCCCAGCACCTGCTAGACAGCAAACGAAGTCGCCCCCATCAGCTCGCTCTGAGCTGATGGGGGCGATTTTTTTTATTAGGCTACGCGGAGGCAGGCTCCTTGCCTTGCCTCATTCTTGGGCTACTTGCTGGTCTGTTCCTTATCTCTTGATGCTGCGGCCTCCCTTGCTGGGCACTGCGCTCGGAGCTGTATGCTTGGGTAGCCATAGCCGTGCAGTAGGACTACAGCGGCGATGGCTTAGGCCGAGGATATACGGACTTAGCCTGCCTTATATAGGGCTAGGAGGAAGAGTAGGGGATGCTGGAGGGGGAGCTTGCTCGCTGTGGGAGCTGAGGCTAGGAGCCTAGGGAGAGAGACCCTATCAGTAGGGAAGTATGGGGAGAGGGTAGTCCTCGAGGGGTGTTTAGGTCTAAGGGAGGCGCCTTGAGGGGCGGTGTGTGGCGACGCTTTGCCTGATGCCTTGTCTCCTTGGCTGCTTGATCCTAGCGGGTGGGCTTACCTTACTTGAAGCGCAGGGGTGATGGTGGTGACAGAGCTGATCTCCCTCCGAGAGGGCGACTCAGGACTCTGTACCCGACCATGCACCTGCTGCATGTACGCTATCGGCTTATAGCTGCTCCTGGCACATGATCCACTCTGGACGCTATGCTATCTAGGCTGGAAGGGGCGGTTTTGGATAGGTTGGAGGAACAAATAAAGAAACCCCTTCGCGAGTCTAGCCTAGATCCCAGTCCGGAGTGCGTAGTGATCTGTCCTACTTCTCCCAAGTGGGTGGGGACATCTCCCCAGCCTGGGGGACATCCGAGCATGAGGGAGCCTAAGGTCGGTCGTATGGTGCGGTCGGATAGGTACCCCTCGTAGAGCGAGCTTGGTCCTCGTCGTAGCGAGGACGATAGCGACATGATATCAAGAGGAGGTATCCACTGTGGCTAGGGAGCTACACAAGGGAAGACCCTTCTCTGACCTATACGTCGAGCAGAAGGTGCACCTAGGGTGAGGATAGCAGGCCTAGAGGCGGCGAGCTATTGGGTCACATGGCTGTCGTCTTCTCAATCTTATTCCCGAGATTGTCACACTGGTTCTTACGGGCAGGTCTCCTGGCTCATCACCCTGGTCTATCCCCGAGCACGCACCTTCCCAAGTCCTAGGACTCAGTGGCAGGCTACAGCCTTTGGTGTCGGAGACCCTCCCTGAGGGGGAGGGGGTGACTCACAGTAGCGGGTACTGCGCCGGATTCGCACCGGCTTCCCTTACTAGCCCCGTCCTCTAGATGCGCTTCATCTGCTGCGGTGGCTATACCTGTAAGACACTGCAAAGGTACAGATTATATTCGATAGCGCCAAGGAGACGACACGGGGCTAAAGCAAAGCCAGCCCGCAGCTCCCTTTTGTGGGGCGTGCGGGCTGGCTTGGCCTTATGGACTAGGAGGGGCGCTTACTTGCGCTCAGCGAGCTCCTTGTCGAGGAAGATCAGGGCTGCACCCTGAGCCAGGCGCAGGCGATCGACGAGGTTGGAGGCGGTAGCCTCTTCCTCTACCTGCTCGCGGACGTACTTCATGAAGAAGTCCTGCGAGGCCAGGTCCTGCTCCGCAGCCGCTAGGCGTACGAGCTCCTCGATCTTGGAGGATACGAGGCACTCGTGGGCGTAGGCCTTCTCAGCGATCTCGAGGGCGGAGGCGAAGTCCGTCTCTACGGCGGGGATGGCCTGGATGCGTACCTTGCCCCCACGCTCGATGCTGTACTTCATCATGTCCTCGGCGTGCCCCAGCTCCTCGCGGTACTGGACATAGTACCAGTGGGCGAAGCCGTCCAGGCCAACCGATGCGTAGTGTGCCGACATCGAGAGGTAGAGGTTAGCGGAGAGCATCTCCAGGGCGATCTGCTCATTGATGGCAGACTGCATCTTCTCAGTAAACTTCATAATAGCTTGTTCTTGTAATTGTGATTGTATAAACCGTTCGCCTAGTAATACAGCCGAGCGGTCCTTTTTGTTCATTGTGGCAGGCGTGGTGCCTGCGCCTCCTTAGTCGTCCCAGTCCCTGCGTAGGCGGGCGGGGCGGCCCTTGGGGGTACTGCGCTCTTGGCGTACTGCGCCGCGGCGGCCGCTATTGCGATGCCTCAGGGCACGCTCGTCGAAGGACTGCTCCTCCTCGTCCCAGCCCTCGGTGCGCTGCTTATGGAGGCGGCGGTTCTCGGGGTTGTTCTTGCTGGTCTTGCGTAGGGCCGCGCTCTTGGCTGCCGAGGCCTGGCGCTGGCTCTCGGCGCGCTCGGTACGCTTGTCGCGTGTGCGGCTGCGGCTGGCATCCTTCTGCTCCTTGGCCTGGAGCTTCTCCTCCGCGAGGTGATCACGGATGAGATCCTTGACGGGCAGGTCTACTTCGTCAAAGTAGACGCTGTCCTCGGGGCCGACGAGATCGGCTAGGGTGGCGCGGCGTCCGTTGACCTTGACGCGTCCCTGCCGTATGTAGTCTTCGGCATCGCGACGAGAGCCGAGGCCAGCGTCGCTGATGAGCTTGTTGATTCGTAGTTTCATTCTGCTGTGGTATGGGGTCGCTGATGGGGGTGGCTGGGCTGGGGTGGGCCTAGGGGCGCAGCTGGGTATCGGCCCAGGCTGTGATATGCTGCACGACCTCGGCGCTGGGCAGGGCCTCCGAGCAGCTTAGGCCCTCGGAATGGCATTCCTTATTGTCCCCGAAGATACTGCAGGGGCGATGCTCCATGCCCTCGGGCTGTAGACAGTCCTCGAGCTGCTGCCCGATGCCGAGGAAGCCCGCCGCGGGATGGGTGCAGCACCAGATGGAGAAGCAGCGCACACCGACGAGCGACGCCAGGTGCATATTGGCGCTGTCCATGCTGAGCATGGCGTCGAGTGTGGCGATGAGGAGCAGTTCCTCGGAGAAGTCCAGGAGGCCAGCCACCGTGCGCAGCTCGGGCAGCTCCTTGGCCCAAGCCTCAAGCTGCTGGGCCTCACGCCCAGGCGCCCCGAAGAGGTAGAGCTCGAAGCGACCGTCTGCGACAAGGGCCGCCAGCACCTCCTTCATCCGCTCGGGGGCGTAGGTCTTGGTCGCCGTGGAGGCGAAGGGGGCGATGCCGAGGCGAAGGCGCCCGCGTGGGGTCTGCACCAGCTCGGGGTGGAGGCGTGCGAAGGTCTCCAGGAGCGAGGGGTGCAGCGCTATGGGCGGCGGGAGGTCGGGGACCTCGAGGCCCGCCTCGACGAAGACCTTGCGGTAGAGCGTCCACATCGGCGGCACGGGCTGTATAGGTGCTCCAGCGGGGCGGTGGAGTAGGGCGCGGCGCTCGCGGCGGGGCTTCACCAGATGGCGTACGGGGATGCCCCAGAGGCTGAGGTAGCGGCGGAGGAACTTGGTACGCAGCACATCGTGCAGATCCAGCACGGCGTCGAAGCGCTCCAGCCTCAGCCTGCGGGCATAGCGCATCAGCCCGAGGAGGCTGCGCTCCTCGCGGCGGGTGTCTATGGCCATGGCCTCGAGGTTGTCGGGCGGATCGACCAGCAGCTCCGTCATGAAGGGCTGCGTCAGGAGGATGAAGTCGTGCTGCTCATTGGCCCGAGCTACAGCGTAGAGGAGCCGAAGGAGCATCGCCACGTCCCCGAGAGCGGAGAGGCGAATGACGAGGTAGCGCGCCACAGAGGTCTATGTATATATGGAGTGGGTAGCTCGTGAGCATCGTGGGCTAGAGCGTCTGCCCCTTGAGTAGGGGATTGAGCTGCGGGTCGTTGTACATCTTCATCTGCTTGTAGACCTTCATGTACTTACGCCCTGCGGCGATGTCCTCTAGGAGCTCGTCGATGGCCTGCGTCAGGTCGCGCTCCTGCTCGATGAGGACGGCGAGCTTGCTACTGCACTTAGCGCGCAGCTCTTCGTTCCCCTGGGCACCCTTGAGGGCCTTGTCCATGTTGTAGATCTTCAGCTCGAGGATGGAGAGGCGATCGATGGCCCAGGCTGGGCTCTCGGTATTGATGCTGGCCTCGGGAAGTGGCTTCACGGAGGCGAACTCCTGCAGGAAGAAGCTGTCGATGAGCTCCACGAGGTCGGTGCGCTCCTGGTTGCTGCGGTCGATGCGGCGCTTGATCTTGAGCGCTTCCACGGGGTCGATGTCGGGGTCGCGGATGATGTCCTCGAGGCACCACTGGGCGTTGTCGATCCAGTTCTTACGGAAGAGGTCGTGCTCGATCGTCCGCTCGGGATGAGGGTTGACACAGGGAGTATCGACGCTACCCTGAGTCTCGTAGACCCCGATAGCCTCCTTGAAGATGCGTGTAGCTAGGTGACTGAACTGCTTCATAGATGGTTGCTAGCGCTTGATTGCTAGCTCAAAGATAAGTAAAAGCCCCTAGCGCACCAAGCCCCCGTAAGGCCTAGCGCGTAGGGGCTTCCCCGTGTGCTGTCTCCTACTCCTTATCGCTCCCGTCTGCTGCCTGCCGCTGGCCGTCCTCCTTCGCTGCTGCCCGCCCCGCTGCTGAGCCTTATCTCTCGGCTCGCTGACTGATAGCTCTCACGGCGCTGACTGCCGTCCCTCGGCTCGCTGACTGATAGCTCTCAGGAGCCTTCCCCTTATATGTGCGTAAAGTCCGTCAAGGCTGTCTAGGGCGTGAGCGATCAAAGGGCGGATGGGTGAGGGACTTGGCGAGCAAGCTAAGTGAGCCTTCCGAGCGAAGGCGCTAAGGCAGCTGCAGAAAGTACCTTATAAATCAAGAAAAAGTGGCTAATCTTTTGCGCAAAAGATTAGCCACTTTTTCATAAAAGATTAGTTACTTTTGGGAGGAAGATTAGGGACTTCGTCTCGAGCCTGCCTCTAGCGCCCTGGCGAAGTCCTTCGACCGCGCTAGCAAAGGCCAGCGACTTTCTTTGGCCTTAGCCTGGTCTAAGGGGATGAAGCGGCTGAAGGAAGGCTTGAAAGTCTAGCCACATCCGTCACCTAATGAGTGGGCTACGTGTCGTCTTCGCAGCCCAAGCCAAGCGGCGGGCACTGTCGCGCCTTCGCCTTATCGAGGCCGAGGCGAAGCAAAGCTACTCTCCCATCTGTAGGCGGACGGGCTACAGCGCGTTGAAGGGATAAGGCTTACCATTGTTTAACAAGGTATTTGTAGTAAGATAGATTATGAAGATCAAAGGACTTAATAGGGTGATTCCTGGAGGCCGCCATATCGAGAATATGGGCGATGACCTTTTGTTATATACTTTGGATGATGGACTGTACTGTAATGGGGAGCTCATTTTTCCTAGGTACTTATACCCATACCTCAACTATGATGGTGGGCACTACCTAAGATCCTCGGAGCCACCTGCAATATACAGACTCGACCCAGAGAGTAATTTTATTAGGCTTTGTGTGTCGAGATCACAAAGAATACGATTAGGTACCTCCGATGAGTGCTTGCTCCTAGGGAGATACAAGAATAGGGAGCACACCTATACACTAGAGCTTGAAGGAAAGGAGGTTTGGACTAAGACCACTAGTTTCTCTCAAGTCATCCAAGTAGGTTCGTTTGCTCTATTTTATGAAGGGAGAGGACAACTTGAAGGTTCCTGCCAGCTCATCGAGCTCGCTACTGGAGCTGTGCTCTGGGAGCTAGACCTCCCAGGTGCTTATATCTACAAAGTTTATCCCTACGAGAATAAGGTCGTTATCGTGTGGTTCCCTCCTATGGGGGAAGAAGATAAAAGTCGTGTGTCGTGTGTGGAGGTGCCATCTGGGAAGATTATCTGGGAAAA